>ERZ1292640.1735-Hain-H43-02um-R1-1735-length-17903-cov-5_pt1 | contig 17903 bp, 14 predicted proteins | sample MGYA00564404_ERZ1292640 | MGnify/ENA primary metagenome ERZ1292640 (study PRJEB36523, sample SAMEA6512636) | groundwater metagenome | collected 2019-01-08 | study: AquaDiva: Metagenomics assemblies of 32 groundwater samples
GTTCAACTCTGCAACAACCATCCGTTTTGAGCTCCCCGTTGCTTCAACTGTGAGGCTCGATGTATTCAACTTATTAGGCGAGCTCGTACAAACCCTTGCTTCAGACAAACTCTATGAAGCAGGACGACATGCACTGCAATTTTCTGCGCTCAGACAAGATGGAACATCACTGCCGTCGGGAGTCTACTACTATCGCCTTTCCGTCTCCGGAGCGCCACTTCAAGTTCGCAAAATGATCTACCTGAGATGATCGGTGGTGCATTCGTCTCGCAGATGCTTCCGCGAAGGCGCGTTTCTTGCCATGAAGTTCTGTTGAACGCTCATCTTCGTATTGATTAAGAAATCGGTTCGTGGTATATTATGGGCCGACAATAAGGAGCATCTTACCTCACTGACTCGAGTGAACATCAGAATTGCCTAAGCGTACCGACATCAAGTCCATCCTCATCATTGGCTCTGGTCCCATCGTCATCGGACAAGCCTGTGAATTCGATTACTCCGGTACGCAAGCCTGCAAGGTGCTGAAAGAGGAGGGCTACCGCGTAGTCCTCATCAACAGCAATCCCGCCACGATCATGACCGACCCGGACCTCGCCGACGCGACGTACATCGAGCCGATCACGCCGTTGTTTGTCGAGAAGATCATCGAAAAAGAGCGTCCAGACGTCATCCTTCCGACGATGGGAGGACAGACTGCTCTCAATATCGCTGTGGTCCTGGCAGAAAGTGGTGTGCTGAAGAAATACGGCGTTGAGCTGATAGGTGCCAAGCTCGAAGCGATCAAGAAAGCTGAGGATCGTGAGCTTTTCCAGCAGGCAATGAGAAATGTTGGCCTTGAGACACCCCGAGGCAGCTTCGTCCACTCGCTGGAGGAAGCTCTTAAGGTCGTTGAAGAGAACGGTTTGCCGCTCATCATTCGACCATCGTTTACACTCGGGGGAACCGGTGGCGGCACCGCCTACAACATCGAAGAGTTCCGCGAAAAGGTTGAGCACGGACTGGGGAGCAGCCCGATCCATCAGGTCCTGATCGAAGAGTCGGTCATCGGATGGAAAGAATACGAGCTTGAGGTGATGCGCGATCTAAAGGACAACGTTGTTATCATTTGTTCGATCGAGAATTTCGATCCGATGGGCGTTCATACGGGAGACTCGATCACGGTTGCTCCTGCCCAAACGCTGACGGATAAAGAATATCAGACTATGCGTGATGCCGCGAAGAAGATCATTCGAGAGATCGGCGTTGAGACGGGTGGATCGAATATTCAATTCGCGGTCCATCCGGACACGGGCAAAATGATTGTGATTGAGATGAACCCTCGTGTGTCACGGTCATCGGCCCTTGCGTCGAAGGCAACGGGGTTCCCCATCGCAAAGATCGCGGCAAAACTTGCGGTTGGGTACACACTGGATGAGATTCCAAACGACATTACGAAAGAAACGCCCGCCTCCTTTGAGCCCACCATCGACTATTGCGTGGTGAAGATCCCGCGCTGGGACTTCGAAAAATTCAAGGGCGTTGATGATACCCTTGGAGTCCAGATGAAGTCGGTCGGTGAAGCGATGGCCATCGGCCGGACGTTCAAGGAGTCGTTTCAGAAGGCCCTTCGCTCTCTCGAACAAGACCGCTTCGGGCTCGGCGCTGATGGGAAAGATGTTCTCGATGTTCGGACGCTGCCTTCCGGCAAACGGGACGAATGGAAAAAGAAAGTGCTCGACCGTATGAAAATGCCGAAGCCGGACAATGTTTTCTACCTGCGCTACGCGTTTCAACTCGGTGCGACTATTGATGAGCTATATCGCGTCACGAGAATTGATCCGTGGTTCCTTCACAACGTCAAACAAATAGTCGACTTTGAAGAGGAACTGCTGTCGTTTAATGCCACATAGCGCTATGAGCACTGAGGGAAGGGCATGATGAACCAACGGGGTCGAGTGTGTCAAAGGAACTTCAGGCCCTTCGTTGCGGCGCTGTCATTGGCAATGGCTCTGACGGGGCAGACTTTCGGCCAAACGGTGGTCCCCTCGGACCGCGAAGGATTGCTGAAAGGGCTCGGAATTGGACTGGCTTCTTACGCTGAGGAGAATGGCTACCCCGGACCGAAGCATGTGCTTGAGCTGAAGGATGAGCTGGGTTTGACACAGGATCAGCTGAAAAAGACAGAAGCATTGCAGAAAATGGTGGCAATTTCTGCCGCAGCAAAGGGACAGCAAATCGTCCAGGCAGAGGAGGAGTTGAACGAGCTCTTTGAAGCGGGGACGATTAATGGCAAGGTGCTTCGATCAAGCTCGGGCAGATCGGAAACCTGCGTGCCGACATCCAGTTCATCCATACTTCAGGCGCACCTCCGCATGAAGCAAGTTCTCACTGCGGATCAAATTGGACGGTACAAAAAGTTGAGAGGGCATGAAGGCAAGCGCGAAAACTAAGGGTGCCCCTGAGCGGGTCACAAGAGAGATTCTTCTGAAGGCCAAGCAATACGGCTTTTCGGACCGGCAGCTTGCCTATCTTTGGGGGACAACGGAAAAGGCCATCCGCCAGCTCAGGAAGGAATTCGGGGTCACCCCGGTTTTCAAAACGGTCGATACGTGCGCAGCGGAATTCGAAGCGCACACGCCGTATCATTACTCGACGTACGACCAAGAGAATGAATCCGTCCGCACCGAGAGGAAGAAGGTCATAATCCTTGGCGGGGGGCCGAACAGAATTGGACAGGGTATCGAATTCGACTACTGCTGCGTGCACGGCGTCTACGCGCTTGCCGAAGAAGGAGTCGAGACCATCATGATCAACTGCAATCCGGAGACTGTCTCGACAGACTACGACACGACGGACAAACTGTATTTCGAGCCTCTCACCCTCGAAGACGTTCTCAATATCTATGAACACGAGCAGCCCCTCGGCATCATTGTGAGCTTTGGCGGACAGACACCGTTGAAGATCGCGAAGGCTCTGGAGGAACATGGCGTCCGCATCCTTGGAACCTCACCAGAGGGGATCGATCTGGCTGAAGATCGCGAGCGGTTCGGAGCTCTCTTGCGCAAGTTAAAAATCCCTCACCCGATGTACGGCACCGCTTATTCCGTCAACAATGCTGTCCTGGTTGCAGAGCAGATCGGGTACCCTGTGCTCATTCGGCCCTCCTATGTCTTGGGCGGTCGGGCGATGGAAATCTGCTACACGAGCTAATCCGTTCGCACGTACATGAAAAAGGCAGTGGACGTTTCACCCGAGCATCCAGTACTGATCGATAAGTTCCTCGAGGACGCGTTCGAATTCGACGTCGATGCTGTGGCGGATGGAAAAGACGTCCTCATCGGCGGAGTGATGCAACACATTGAGGAGGCGGGGATACATTCGGGCGACAGCGCCTGTGTCCTCCCCCCGTACATGATCTCGGAAAAAAACCTCGAGGAAATCAAAGCATACACAATAAGACTTGCAAAAGCGTTGAGAGTCGTCGGACTGATTAATGTGCAGTACGCGATGAAGGATGGGGTTGTGTATGTGCTGGAGGTGAACCCTCGTGCCTCGCGGACCGTTCCGTTCGTCAGCAAAGCGGTCGGACTTCCTCTCGCGAAGATTGCCGCAAAAGTGATGATCGGTCGCACGCTCGAGGATCTTGGAGTAAAAGATTTTGACTTTCGCAAGGTCAAACACATCTCAGTCAAAGAAGCTGTTTTTCCGTTCTCGAAATTTCCTCGCGTTCCGGTTTTTCTAGGACCCGAAATGCGTTCGACGGGCGAAGTGATGGGAATCTCCTCGGCATTCGGCGGAGCAATTGCAAAGGCACAAATGGGGGCGGGAAATACACTGCCTACAAAAGGCAGAGTCTTTGTCAGTGTCAATGACAGCGATAAGAACGACATAACGCTCAACATCGTGAAGGATTACGCGGGGCTCGGTTTCTCCTTCGTCGCCACGGAGGGTACCGCTGGGTTTCTGCGATCGCACAGCATCGAGTGCGACACAGTCTTCAAAGTGAATGAGGGGAGGCCGAATGTTATCGACCTGATCAAGAATGGCCAGATCCAGCTGATCATTAATACTCCTCTTGGTGAGGTATCTCGGTACGATGAATACGCTATCGGCTGGGCGGCAATTGAACACAAAGTCTCATTCATCACAACTCTCTCTGCCGCCGCGACCGCCGTCAAAGGAATAGAGGGGCAGAAACATCATGAGCTGGATGTCAAGAGCCTCCAGGAATACCAACGGGAAATCGAAGCCTGACAGGAAAGTTCACACCCCTTCTACAAATCAACTCGCATAGGACCCACCTTTTTCCACTTGCTAACGTCTAAAGGGTGATCGAGCTTTTTCTCGGTCGCTTGGATTACTTCATGTCCGATGCCTCCTAGATCTGAGCTCGATACAAGAGCACATTCTCATCGTCGGCACGAGATTGGTTCGGAGGCAAGAGACCTTGACTTAGAGCTCGTATTACGCTAAATTAGACCGTTAACTGAATCGTCTCAAACTATGCTTTAAGCCTGGAGGCTTAGTTGTTTAGTACAATAATGCCTAAGCCGGGGTGCGAACTTGGGAGAGGTCTCTGCCTGATTTTCGTCATTGTCCTCGCGCTGTTTTGCGTTGAGCAACGGGCGCTCCCCCAAGAAAATCCGCCTCCTCTGCCAACTATCGCGGAAGAGCAGGACTACGCTTTTGCCCACGGTCTTTACAAGGACGGCCTCTTCCAGTTGGCGAGCGAACAGTTTGAGCGATTTATCCAGCAATATCCTCGGAGCATTAAGCTTCCTGATGCATTCTTCTTGAAGGCAGAATGCCTGTTTCAACTTGAGCAGTTCGATGCTGCAGTGGTGGGCTTTTCCTCCTTTCTTCAGCAATACCCATCTTCGAATCTTGCCGATAATGCTTGCTTCCGTCTCGGAGACACCAACCTGAAGCTAAAGAAGACTCAAGAGGCGATCTCCGCTTACAAGACGATTTTGGAGAAATATGGTGAGAGTAAACTCGCCGGAGAAGCCGCCTATTGGATTGGCGAGGCCCATGTCAAGAATGAAGAGTACGACAGCGCCGTCAAATACTACACGCTCTCTTACGAGAACTACCCGAACAACCGGCTGCGAGACTATGCTTTGTATTCTGTTGCGTGGACGCACCAGAGAAAGGGCGATTATGCAAGAGCTGCTGAATGGTATCGACTCTTGCTCAAGGAATTCCCGCAGAGCACTCTCGCGGCGTCATCAAAGGTCAGGATCGGAGAATGCTACTACTATGTGAAGGATTATGCGCGGGCAATCGAGGAACTCAAGTCCGCCAAGCCGACGATCGACTCGCCGGAACAGCGGGGAGAGGCTGACTACCTTCTCGGAGAATCGTACTATCACTTGGACCAATACGATCAAGCTCGAAAACAATATGAAATTTTCCTGGCAAGTTACCGAGATCATAAGCTTGCGAAAGAAGTGACGTATGCTCTCGGTTGGACTCTTTTGAAGCAGAAGGAGTATGCGGCGGCAGCAGAGACGTTTGCGAAACTGTCCGGAGGTGGAGATGCACTGGCGCACTCGGCCCTATACCGAAAAGGGGTAGCTGAGAAGCTCGCTGGAAAACGCCAAGAGGCGATGAAAACATTCATCAAGGTTTATGCCGATGAAGCGAAAGGGGAGTACGCTGATAACGCCCTCTATGATGTCGGGCTTTTGTTATTCGAGGAGAAGAAACCGTCTGAGGCAAGGGGATTCTTCGAGCGGGTAACTGGGGAGTATCCAGCCAGCGATGTGTTTGCCGATGCCTATCAAATGGCGGGAGAGTGCCTGCTGGCTGAATCGAACTACGAAGCGGCGCGCTCTGCGTTTGAGAAGGCGCTCGCGCATCAACAAGCCTCGTTTGAAGTGAAGGTAACGTCAAGTTACCAGATCGGTTGGTGCTTGTACAAACTCAATCGCTTCAACGATGCAGCCGCACAGTTCTCGAAATTCGTTTCAGCCTACGCGAAGCATCCTCGAAGCGCAGAAACCACCTATTGGCTCGCTGAATCGGAATACCGCTCGGGGGACTTTCGCGCAGCGTTGAAACATTACAAGGCTGTCGCCGAATCGCCGGAGCATGAGCGAAAAGAGGAGGGAATGTATGGCGTGGGATGGTCGTACTACAAGCTCAACGATTTTCCGAACGCGATCGATGCTTTTGAACGCCTCGTGATCGCGTATCCTGCCGGTAAGTCCACATTTGACGCTCGGCTGAGGCTCGGTGATTGCTATTTCCATCAGAAAGACTACAAGAAGGCAGCAGGCGTCTATCGCACGGTCGTTCGATTGTTTCCGAAGAACGACGGAGCAGACTACGCCTACTACCAGTTGGCGCAGACCTATTTCCGCTCAGCCGATCACCAGCAAGCATCACAGCAATTCTCGGCAGTGATCAAGGCTTTTCCTCAGTCCCCATTGGCGGACGATGCGCAGTATGCACTAGGTTGGATTCAATTCCAAAAGAAAGAGTACCTCGCCGCAATCAAGGAATTTCAGCTCGTCATCGCCAACTATCCGGAGAGTGAAATTGCGCCGCGCGCTTACTACAGCATCGGCGACGCATATTACAATCTGCAACAATATGCAGCGGCCGAGAAATCCTACCGTGAAGTCATCCGAAGGTACCCGAAGAGCAGCTATCTCTTCGATGCGATGACGGGAATTCAGTACTGCCTGACTGCTCAAGGAAAGCCTCAGGAAGCTCTCGCCATCATCGATTCGTATGTGCAAGAATATCCAGGGTCCGCGATTGCCGAGCAGCTTAGTCTGAGGAAGGGGGATTTGCTCTTTGGCCAGAAGCAGTATGATGCGGCTGCTCGAGAATACCGCTCATTTCTTGATCGTTATCCACAAACGAGCCAACGGGCCACGGCACTGTACTGGCTCGCGAGAAGCCTATCCGAATCCGGAAAGCCCCTGGAGGCTGCGGACGTCTATGAGCAAGCTGCTGGAGCCAAGAATGCTCCAGGGAAAATCGTCGGCAGTTCTCTCCTTGAGGCTGCGGAGATCTTCCGCGGACAGAAGAAATACGACCAGGCGTTTGCCGTTTTGACGAAAGCGGAGAAAGAGCTTGCGAAGACAGAGTCCGAGCCCGAGGTCGCGCTTCTCAAGGGTCTGGTCTTCTACGACAACGGTGCGATCGACGAGGCAAAGGGTCAGTTCGAATTCGTGATCTCCAAGTTTCCGTCGACGATTCAGGCGGACAGAGCTCGTGTAGGGCTTGTGAAAGTGCATATGCGGATGCAGGACTATGGGTCCGCGCAAGCTCTTGCACAGAAGGTCGCAACCTCCCGCATCGATGAGGTCGGCGCAGAGGGACAGTATCTCAGCGGGGTCGCCTACGCCGAGAACAAGGAATGGCAGAATGCTGCCACCGCATTCCTCCGTCTCCGCTATGTCTTCCCCTCGCATGAGCGATGGCTTGCGAAGTCATACCTGGGCCTCGGTCAAGCCTATGAGGAGCTCAAGAATTCGCAGAAGGCTAAGGAAGCATACCGCAATGCCTTGAAATTTCAAAAGGAAGAGGAAGTGGTAGCTGAAGCTTCGCGTCGGCTCAAGAGTCTTGAATGAGGGATGAACTGAATCAACGTGTCCGACATATCGGCGTTCTCATAGCGGCAGTTGCATTCTGCGTCGTTGCGCAGGAGAAAGAGAAGGTCCCGGCGAAACCGCAGCCAAAGGAGCGTGGCGTCGACATCCCCGTCTCAGCTACCGAAGCTAGGCCAGCCGTTGGGCAGGCAGAGAGCCATCGGAGCGAGTTGCCGAAAATTGATCTCCCGGAGTTCGTCATCACCGGAATTGCGTCAATCGATCTACCCGATGCGGAGAAAGAATCTCCCATTGAGAACACTGGATGGTTGCCGGTGGTTCTTGTCGATCCCATGGCGGTTGCCCGAGATCGAAATACCATCGAAATTGCCGTTCGGGAGAAGTTGAGCGTTCACGAGGTGAGTGCGCCTTCGCTGAACGGCAGGTTGATGGCCAGCATTGGAACGTATTCCTCGCCCAGGGTTGGGCTGTGGCTCGGAGAGTTGAATCCGGATTATTCGTATCTTGCCGACGTTGAGTACCGCTCCACAAAGGGCTACGCCCCGTTCACGAACCGGACCGGAGGACACCTCACTGCTCAGGGCGAAATCCCACTGCGGTCATCCTCTTCCTGGCTTGATGGAGGAAAGGCCGGAGGCTCTGCAAAATACGGGAGCGATACGTACCGCTTCTTCGGATCGAGTACTCCTTCTCTTTCGAGGACTGCCTCGGACTTAGCTTTCGGGGCGACCCTTACGTCATCCTCAGCGAGTCCGATCGATTACCGTGCGGCTCTAGGATTCAGCACATTATCCCTTTCCGATTCATCGGCGAAGACGACGGAGAATCAATTCAGTATTCGGGTAGATTCGTGGTTCACTGTTGCATCGATCCCACTGCAAAGTCGAGTTCAGCTCGTAACGGCCTCTCTCTCTGGATCTTCGACCGGAACGTTGCCCTATGTGGAAGCAAATGTGGGTACACAGAGACTGTGGTGGAGCAATTTCTTCGCTCAGGTATCCGCTCATCTCTACCACGCGCAAGGGATGCTCAACCAACGACTGATAAGAGTCTATCCGCACGTGAGCCTTGGTTATGTTCTGTTAGGCAAGTCTACCTTGAGTTTATCCTATCGCGGCGAGGTTCAATACGGAACACTCTCATCCTTTGTGAAATCGAATCCGTATCTCTCCTCCGCGTCCCTCGTCCAACACGCGGATGTTCCGCTCGACATAACCGCGGCTCTAGAGAGTGACTGGAACGAAGTCTGGAGAACCAGGTTTTCTGGACGGTATCGTTCGATTAGGGAATATCCACTATTAACAGAGGGATTGCAGCAGGGAATCTGGACGATGGCCTATTTTGGGACGACGACGGTCATCACATATGCACTTGATGTATTTGCGAAGTTCAATTCTAATGGTTATTTTGGGTTGAGTGCAGCCGTGAACTCGACCAAGAATTCCGTCACGCAGAAGAAGATTCCCTACGTAGCGGATTTCGAGATCACAGGAACATATCGACAAACCATCGCGCCGGGCTTCAGCATTTCACCCTGGGTGAGTTTCGTCGATCGGCGATCAGCCGATCTCATCAGCGGCCTCAGGATCCCCGCGTATGTGCTCACGGGGTTGCGTACGGAATACGCATTGCTTCACTCTGTGAACTTCTTCGTGGATATTCGGAACGCCGCTGATCGGAAGTATGATGTATGGAGAGGATATCGCGCAGAACCATTCATGATCTTTGCCGGCGCCAGCTATCAGTGGTAAGAAAGCGATGAACTGAAAACTCTATTGCACAAACTCCAACATACAAGGAGGAACTAGCAATGCCAGATCTCAACCTGCAAGATGAAGAGGGCTCACTGGATAACCTGGAGGGGTCGGGAGACGAAGGCCTAACGGTTTCGGTCGAAGAAGGGGAGCCGAAAGCGAAAAGTTCCGGTCTCACCATTTTCATTGTGGTGCTCTTGGTCGTCGTTGTCGGAGCAGGAGGAGTCTATTTGCTGAATAGGCTCGGCGTGATCAAACTGTGGGGCCAGAAGGCGGCACCTGAAGTGGTGCAGATGCAGGAGCCAGCCGAACAGCAAGCTGTTGCGACGCCACAGGATACTGCTCGAGTCGAGATGATTGAGACTCCGCCGCTTGGAGTAACTAAGAAAGCCACGAAAGCCGGCGAAAAACCTGCAGGGAAACCGGCACAGCCTGTCAAAGACATGCCTGTCCCGGCAGGAGGTCCCAAACTTGGCGAGATGAAAGGGGAGTACACCGTTCAGGTCTCTGCCTGGCGTGACAAGGAGACTGCAGAGGAAATGGTGAGAAGGCTTGACGAGGCAGGTTACCCGGCGTTTATCGAAGAGCGCCCGTACAAAGATGGGACGTGGTATACGGTCCGTGTCGGCAGATACGGATCACGGAAGGATGCTCAGCTCGCGGTCGAGAGCTTCGCGGAGGAACTCAAATCCAACTATTGGATTGACCGGGTCAAAAGCAAGTAGCGAAGCCGTTTGAAAATTATTTTGGGAGAGCTATGAATCTACTGACGTTGTTTGCGCGGGGCGGGATATTGATGTACCCTATTCTCTTGTGTTCCATCATCGCGGTCGTTGTCGTGATTGAGCGCGGGTTGGTTCTTCGGAAGGCACGTGTCGATATCGGTCAGTTCATGATGCGTTTGCGCAGCGTGATTCAAAAAGGGGGTGTGCTGGCCGCGCTGAATTTCTGTTCGAAAACAGAAGCGCCGATTTCGAACATTCTGAAGAAAGGTTTGGCGAAGTATTCCGAAGGTCACGAGCGCGTGCGCGAAGCCATCGAAAACGCAGGCAAAGAGGAGGCGTTTCATCTGGAGCATAGGCTTGGCATTCTCGCCTCAATGGCGGGCATAGCGCCGCTGTTGGGGTTTCTCGGAACCGTCACGGGAATGATTGGTGCATTCCGCGTGGTTGAGCAGCTTGGTGGAGCGGTGAATCCTTCTGACCTCGCGGGTGGGATCTGGGAAGCTCTCCTCACAACGGCGTTTGGCTTGTTCGTCGGCATACCGGCTCTCGGATTCTACAACTACTTTGTCACGAAAGTCGGACGAATGGTCTTCGAGATGGAGAGCGCGTCAGAAGAGTTCCTGGAGCTCGTCCGTGCAGGGAACCTTGAGAATGCAGACGAACCATCCAGTTCTGAGAAGGACGCGCAGCAGGGACTCGAAGCGGATGAGTACTTTGCGAAGAAGAGGTAGCCATGAGATTCAAGACAGAACATCGGTTTCTCTCGGGTTTTTCCTATGCCTCGTTGACTGATATCGTCCTTCAGCTTCTTATCTTTTTTCTTCTCTCGTCATCCTTTGTTATTCAGCCTGGCATCAAGGTACTCCTGCCGAAGGCCGAGGCAGGTCAGATGGACAGTAAGCGTGAGATCATCATCACCCTGACGGAACGCGGGACGATCTACCTGAACAACGAGCAAGTAACAACGGAGACGCTCGGAGGGAAACTCTCCCTGGCATTGCGGGCAAAAACCGATCAGACGGTTGTGATCAATGCTGACCGCACTGTAAGCCTCCAGAGTGCCGTTCAGGTCATGGACATCGCGAAAGGCGTTGGGGCGTCGAAGTTCCTGATTGCCACGGAACCAGTGCAACAGTCGATACAGTGAGAACATCCAACGAGAATATTGCTGGCTGGATTGGCTCAATTCTCTTCCACGCTTTGCTCTTCATCGTTTTCTTTCTGACAGGCGTTCCTCAAGTCAACCAGCGGCCTGAATTTGTCCAAATGAGCTGGGGGAGCCTTACCGGTGTCGCGCAAGCAGCGTCGGTCACCTCGCCGTCTCGGGGCGTCGCCGCAGATGTTGCACCATCAAAGTCCATAAAGGTCTCCAGGGCTGCACAGACTGTCGCCCCTCCGGAGCGGCAATTGCCTGATTTCTCCAACGAGATGATCAGGGTGCCGAGGACAGAGAAGATGGTGTCGACAGAAACTGATCCTGGATTGCAGAGAGATTCACGCGCTGGATCCGTAGGGGAGAGAGAATCTGCAGCAGATCAGGGTATCGGTGTCAAGGAGACTCGCTTGCCAGGAGGCGGGTTAGGAAGCCTCCCCGGTCCGGCAACTCCGACAGCCGGATTGAGTTCCATTAGAGGTAGCATAGAGCAAGGCGCGTCCTATAGCGTCCAGTGGCTGGGAGGAGGCACAAGGAAAAGGCTAAGTGGAGATCTGCCAAAGTACCCAGAGGGCGTGAACATAGAGGCCCAAATTAGGATTCAGGCCGTTGTCGTACCTGACGGATCAGTGAAAGCCTTGCAGCCCGCGCAGAAGGGGAACACGAAGCTTGAAGAAGTCGCCATGAGGGAGGTCCGATTCTGGAAATTTGAACCCCTCACGTCGTCACAACCTCAAGTTGAGCAAAAGTGTGAGATAGTCTTTTTGTTTACGTTGAAGTGAAGCCCGCAACGCTCTTGTTGATAAGGGATTACGCAAGACAGTTGAATCTTCACCTCTACCTCTATTCTTCCTTCTTCGCCTCCTTCTTACCCTCCTCGGATCCCAAGTAGAAGTAGTAGAATGCGATTTCTCCGAATGTCAGAATCAGGAGAGAGATCGCGTCTCTGTTGATTTCTTTTCTCAACGTTTGGAGAAAGAATGAGGTAGTCTCACCGTAGTACCATTTGATGAAGAGCTCGGGAGTGAAGAGGAGGTTGGTAAGCATCGTCGCAATCGTCCAGCCAACCGTAAATATAATGGCCATGAACCCGATTGCGAGTAGGCCCTCACTCCATCCGCCTTGTTTGCTCCATTTCGCGTAGGCATAGCCTGCAGCAATGAGATGGAGCCCGAAGATGAATGCAGAGACCATAGGCGATGCAGTGAATAACGAGGGGTAAGCGGTTTGTCATCAACTCAACTGTATCTTTTCCGTGGCTTCGCAAGGTCGTACCTCGCCACTGCATCTGCTTAGTACGCGTCCCTTCCAAAGATGACGGCACGAATAGTCTTGAGGATGATCTTCACGTCAAACACAATCGACCAGTTTTCTACGTAGTAGACATCGTACTTCGTCCGCTCCTCAATTGGAGCATTGCCGCGCAGTCCGTTGACTTGTGCCCATCCTGTCATCCCCGTTTTGACCCGGTGTCGATCCAGATAACGAGGGACTTCTTTCTTGAACTGTTCCACGAAATACTGGCGCTCCGGTCGAGGCCCGACGATGCTCATCTCACCCTTCAGGACATTGATGAGCTGAGGAAGCTCATCAAGGCTGAAGCGACGCAAAAGCTTGCCGATCCTTGTTCTCCGCGGATCATCTTTGCGCGTCCAGACAGGCCCCGTCACCTTTTCGGCATCAATCCTCATCGTTCTGAATTTCACTAGCTGGAACGGTCTGCCGTCGATTCCCACACGTTCCTGCCGGAAGAACACCGTGCCCTTGGAATCCAGTTTGATCATAAGAGCGATGATGGCGAAGAGCGGACTGCAGATCACGAGGATGAGAGTCGAAAGAACGAGGTCAAAGCCTCGCTTCAAAATGATGTTCCAGGTGGTGAGCGGGATGCCCTTGATCTTGATGAAGGGGATCCCCTCGAGCTCCTTGATGCGGACGCCGGTTGTCATGAGCTCGAGCATATCGGGAACCATCATGATCTCCATGTTGAGCCCCTCGCAGTCACGAACAAGCTCGTACAGTTGAGGGTGATTCTTATAGCTCAGGGAGATCAAGACGATATCAACAACGCGTTCTCGGATGAACGCTGGCACTTTCTCAATGGGACCGAGATACTGTGCATGCGTCTGTTCCATTTCCCCTATGCCGTTTGCAGAGAAGTAGCCGAGAATTCTGTAGCCGAGGGAGGGATTGGCGAGAATGTTGGCATGGACACGTCTGGCGGTGGCGTTGGTGCCTACGATGATGACATCTTTGATATCCTTGCCCCGCGCGTACCAGTGCTGTTCAAACTTCATCACAGCGAAGCGGCCGAGGGAGATCAACAGAACGGCAGAGAGACCAAGGAGTGCGAACACGAGGCGAGAATAGGAGAACGCCCGATAGAAAAACGCTGCAGCCATGACAATGAGCATGCCGATGGTGACAAGCCGAACGATCGCGAAGAACTCATCGGAGAAATAGACATTCCGCCTTGCTGAATACATCTTTCGCGAATTGAAGAGAAATAGCCAGAGCGGAATGACGACAAGGGATCCCGCGACATAGGCATCGAGTGGAGGGAAGCCGAGCGTGACGGGAGCAACAGTTGTCAGCGGCGAATAGAACCTCATCCAGTAGGAAAACAGAAATGCGGCCTCAATTGCAACGATGTCGGAAAGAACCGTGAGGAGTGGGATCAGGAAATCTTTCCGCGGCTTTGAGGACATAAAGAGAAGCATCAATGATGAAGTCCGAAGGACGAGCCGAAAACTCTGAGGATACTACCGCAACTTGAAATCTGAAACTTGAAACTTTGAACTTTAAACTTGAAACTCTAAACCCTGAACTGTAAACTCTATCCGAACATTTCTTGTTCCACTTCTTGAAAAATGATGTGGCCGATCGCTATGTGTCCCTCTTGAATGCGCTGTGTGTCGTTCGACGGAACGATGATCGCGAGATCGACGAGGTGCTTTGATTTCCCGCCGTCATTGCCGAGCAGACCAATCGTAACCATCTTCTTTTCTTGTGCCTTCTGAAACGCACGATTGACGCTCTCGGAATTCCCGCTGGTGCTGATGCCGATGAGAATGTCACCCTCGTTTCCAAGAGCTTCAACGGAGCGGGCAAAGACGTTGTCGTATCCAAGGTCGTTGGCACCGGCGGTCAGGTTCGAAGTATCGGTCGTGAGGGCGATAGCTGGGAGACCCGGTCGTTGTATCTTGGGGCTGAGACGAATGACGAATTCGGTAGCCAAGTGTTGTGCGTCTGCTGCGCTTCCGCCGTTACCGCAGAGAAGGATCTTCTTCTTGTTGTTGAAGGCACTGATAATCAGATCGATTGCCTTCATGATCTGCGGGACGCACTGGTCCGCTATCCGCTGCTTGAGTTCAGCGCTTTCCTTGAGCGAGTCCAGAATGAATTTCTGCCGATACACGAGCGTCAGAGGGAGATGAGCCATAGGGGATTTTCGACTCTCAATTGTGGATTGCGCGTTTTGTGCGCCCCGCCGTTTTCTGGCGGGGTCGATTTGAGATTGATGAATTTATGATTTGCTGCGCCTGCGGCGCATCCCCGCCAGACCATCTAGAGCTGGTAAGGCGGGTTCCGCTCTCTGGAATCCCGCAGATGAGCGGAATCCAAAAAGTGGGACTGGCGCCTTTGGCGGAGGTTGACAATTGTCGATTTGGGATTGATGGATTTATCATTTACGATTCGCAGTTGGCAGAGAATGGACAGCTTCTGCAAGTTCTCTGACGAACGATCCGTGGTTGTTCTGCTCGGTCACGGTTCCCGTTACGACGAACGATGCTCCGGCTTCCGCTTTCTTCCGCGCTTCCTCGGGAGTGCGAATGCCCCCGCCTACAATCATCGGGAGAGTGCAACTCCCGGAAATGGCGCGAATCATCTCGTCGGGGACAGAAGCATCAGCGCCGCTGCCAGCATCGAGATAGAGCATCTTCATGCCGATCAACTCGGCAGCGAGCGCATGGGCGAGAGCGATGTCCGGTTTGTTTCGAGGAATGGGCTTGGTGTTGCTCATAAACTCGGCTGAAGTCGTTTTGCCAGCTTCGATGAGCATATAGCCCGTCGAGATGGCCTCAAGCCCGGTCTTCTTGATAATCGGGGCTGCGATGACCTGGTTTCCGATGAGATGTTCGGCATTGCGCCCGCTGATCAGAATGAGGAAAAGGATTGCGTCGGCAATTGACGAAACCTGCAAGAGGCTGCCGGGGAAAATCAAAACCGGGAGTGTCGTATTCCGCTTGATGGTCTGCAAATGGGCTTCGAACTCATTCGTCAGCATCAGACTGCCACCAACGAGAAAGCCGTCGACCCCCGCTTCGGTTGCCTCTCGCACAAAGGAGGGCAGTTTGCCTTTGTCGTTCTTGTCAGGATCGATCAGCACGAGGTACCCTGCGCCGCGCTCTTGCCGGATTTTCAAAAGTCTCTGAAAGGTTGTCATCAGTCTCAGCTGACTCAGTTCTTAAGGAGTGATTTAACGACAGATTCTGTTGAGCGCAGTGCGTCGTCGAGCTTTGAGACGTCTTTGCCTCCGGCCGTTGCAAGATGCGCCTTGCCGCCTCCTCCGCCCCCAACGATTTTCGCGACTGCTTCCACCACTGTTCCAGCTTTGAGCCTTTTACTTGACACTAGGTCGTCGGTAACGACGCAAACGAGCGAAACCTTGTCGTCGATGACCGAAGCGAGAAGACCGACGCCGCTGCCAAGCTTTACACGCAAGGTGTCGCCAAGCGCTTTCAACTCCTCCAAAGTGCTCGCGTCGACTCTTGAAGACACCACCTTGAGGCCGTTCATGACCGTAGCGCGCTGCACCAGAGTCTCGATGAGTCCGGACAACGATTGCAACCTCTGCTTGGATACTTCTTTCTCAAGAGTCCTTCTGATCTCAGCGATCTCGAGCACGAGGCTCTCGATGTCGTATCCACGTCGCTCTCGTCGTCTGAAATGCTCTTGGAGATCGAGCGTAAGTCGTTCTGGTGTCTTTGGAGATGATTTCAAGGTCTCAAGCTTCTTCCGCAAGCTGGATAACGCATCATTCGCGGCTTCCTTTCCGAGTTGGCCTTGGAGATCCATCACTTGCTGCAGCTGTTGCTCGGCGTAGTCAATTCGCTCAGCCGCGTTTCGATCCTGAAGTCGCAGGAGCTCAAGGGCATGACCAGCGGTCACCGCCTCGATTCGCCGAATGCCGCTGGCCACACTCCCCTCGGATCGGAATTTGAAATACCCAATCTCCGCGGTCGACTTGACATGCGTTCCACCGCAAAACTCCCGACTAAACTCACTGAATTCAACGACGTTCACCCGATCCCCATACTTGTCGCCGAAGAACATCAGCGCTCCCATGTTCTTGGCTTCCTCAAAGGGGATGTTGCGGTAGTGATTGAGCTTGATGTTCTCGTTGATCTTCTCGTTGACGAGCGATTCAATATCTGCCAGTTCGGCATCACTGACTCTTGCGAAATGCGCAAAGTCGAATCGGAGATAATCAGGTGCAACGAGGGAGCCTGCCTGGTGGACATGCGTCCCAAGGATTTGCCTCAGCGCTGCGTGCACGAGATGCGTTGCCGTATGGTTGCGCATGATCGCGTATCGGCGCTCGGCATCGACCTTCGCGCTCACCACCTCCCCAGCTCCAAGCTCGAGAGGCTTTTCCAGTATATGGACATTAACGTTCCCGCTTTTCTGCGTGTCCAACACTCTAAGCTTGACGTCGTTCCATTTGAGCTCGCCCTGGTCACCCACCTGTCCGCCTGCCTCACCGTAGAATGGCGTAAGATCAAGAACGACAAGATTGTCTTTGGAGGAAAGAATGACGCCCTGTGACTCGAGTTGGTCATAACCGACGAACTGGAACTCGCTTTCCAATTTGGACGTATCAAGTGTGCGGGCCGAATTCTTTCCCCTTACTACTTCCGCGTCAGCTACGAAAGCGGCTTGTGCCCCCTCCTCAACAGACACATCAACGGATCGAGATCGCTCTCTTTGCTTCTCCATCAACTCAGTGAACATCGCCACGTCGACCCTGAGCCCGCGCTCCGCCGCCATGAGTTCCGTGAGATCGAGAGGAAAGCCGTACGTATCATAGAGTTTGAAGGCATCCTCGCCGGGGAAGGTCTTTGAATGACCGATCTGCCGCACAACCTGCTCGAATCGCTCGAGTCCGCGATCCAGGGTTGCGTTGAAGCTCTCTTCCTCGCCTCTAATGATTTTCTGAATATACTCCTGCTTCTCTCGAATTTCCGGGAAGACACTCCCCATAGTAGCCTCGAGAGTGGGGACGAGTGCGTAGACGAATGGCTCATGCATATCGAGGTTACGCCCAAATCGCGCTGCACGCCGCAGGAGCCTGCGCAAGACGTAGCCTCGTGCCTCGTTGGATGGGCTCGCACCGTCACCGATGGCAAAGGTAAGTGCGCGGATGTGGTCCGCGATCACTCGCATCGCTGTATCCACATCCAACTGACGTTTCTCGATTCCCGTCATTCGGCCGTCGTAACTCTTTCCGGTTAGTGCGCCAATGCGCTCGATGAGGGGAGTGAAGACATCCGTATCGTAGTTTGATTCCTTGTTCTGAAGCACTGCGCACATCCGCTCAAATCCCATGCCGGTGTCAACGTGTTTGGCGGGTAGCGGTGTGAGCGTTCCATCGGCATCGCGGTTGTACTGGATGAAGACGAGGTTCCAGATCTCCATCACATCGGGTAGGCCTGCGTTTACCATT
>ERZ1292640.1736-Hain-H43-02um-R1-1736-length-17902-cov-14_pt1 | contig 17902 bp, 15 predicted proteins | sample MGYA00564404_ERZ1292640 | MGnify/ENA primary metagenome ERZ1292640 (study PRJEB36523, sample SAMEA6512636) | groundwater metagenome | collected 2019-01-08 | study: AquaDiva: Metagenomics assemblies of 32 groundwater samples
TGCATTCTCTCGCCAATTGGTGCCAAGAAAATAACTTATTAAATAACAGAAATGGTTTTGTTTCTATTAATGGGATTTACAAAATACTGCAAAATATTTTTTACATTGGCCTGTTTAAATATAATAATGAAATATTTGAGGGCGTTCACGAGCCGATAATTACCAAGAAACTTTTTGATGAGGCCCAAAAGAAGCTCAAAGATCGAGGCAAGGTCTGTGAGGTTAAAAAACATTATTTTTCTTTTCTGGGGCTAATGAAATGCCCTTGCGGTTGCGCTATTACCGCCGAGAGACAAAAGGACCATAATTATTATCGCTGTACCAAGAAAAAAGGCTACTGCGGTGAAAAGCACTTTTTGCGAGAAGAGGCGTTAATAAAACAAATTAAAAATTATCTGCAAAAAGTTTCTTTATCGAGCCACGACTTAGAAAAAATAATGTTTGAATTAGAAAAAGACGAGGCCGAAGCTAAGAATCAAGCTAAAATTTCTGTTCAAAATCTTAAAGATAATTTGATAAAAGTTGAGAGCCAATTAGAAAAGCTATTAGACGGCTATTTGGCAGGGGTCATTATGGCCGACGAGTATACTCCCAGAAAACAAAAAATCCTAACCGACAAATTAGAACTCCATGAGAAAATTAGAAATTTTGAACAGCAAGGCCAGTCGTGGCTCGAACCGGCTCGTGAATTTGTTTTATCGCTTAATCGAGCGGAAAAATTAAAAGAATCCAATCAACTGGAAGAAATGGCAACATTTCTGAAAAATATCGGCTTGAACCGCATTTTACAAAACTGCCAATTGATTTTTGATTATAAAATTCCGTATGATTTGGTCGCCGCAGGCGACTGCCAGACCGAGGGAAATTTGACTTTTACCCGAATGTACCGCCACGGAGAATTGAACTCCGATTACCAGGATGAAAACCTGGCGTCCTGACCGTTAGACGATGGCGGCAAAATTTTACCCATCAAACAATATTATATCTCAATTTTTGCTAAAAGTCAATTTATTATTTTGCTTTTTTTTAAATTTATTACTATAATATACTCATGCCTACCAAAAAATCCCAATCCGACCGGCAAATTCCGATCGCCAAGGACTCGGCTGATTTCTTTATGTCTCCGAGCGGCGTTGACGAGGGCGCTGATTTCTTCTCGGGCGAAGGCCAGCTCTCCTGCGATATCTGGCAGGATAATGAAAACATTTATATCCGCGCGACGATGGCCGGCGTCAAGCCGGAGGATTTGGATATTTCTATCAGCAATGACCTTTTAACGGCGCGCGGCACGAGAGAAACCGGTGAGGAAATAGACGAAAAGGACTTCTATTCCCGCGAGATCTACTGGGGCGCTTTTTCCCGCTCCATCGTCCTGCCGCAAACCGTTGACCAAGAAAAGGCGCAAGCGACTTTGAAAAACGGGGTTCTGACCGTCAAACTGCCGAAAAAATACAAAACCACCTCCATCCGCATAAAACATTTAAATGACTGACGAGCATAACAACTCGGGGCGATTCTGCCTCAACGCGACCATTGACCGATTGGCGGAAAGCGGCGCCGTAATCAGAACCGCCGACGGCCAAGAAATCGTCTGGCCGATTGCCGGCCTGCCCGAAGGCACGAGCGAAGGCGCGGCTATCAAGCTGACTATCGTCACCGACGAAGTCAATAAAATTGAACAGGAAAAGCTCGCCAAAGCTGTTTTAAATGAAATTTTAAAAACCCAATGAAGCTAAGCTTTCTTTCTCCCGCCGGCCAAAACCAGTCCGGCTGGCTTAAGAAAATCGTCAAAAAAAACAAAGACGGCAAAATTGACCGGCGGTGGCTACTTTTAGTAATCGTAGTCGCCTTTTTTATTCTGGCTTTTTTCTTGGCCGGCTTCGCTTTCGCTTTTGAAGTGAAATATCGCGACCGTTTTTTTCCGGGCTCAAAAATCGGCCAGATCAGTTTGGCCGGCCTCACCAAAAACGAAGCGAGCTCTTTAATCAGTCAAATCACCGACAGTCTGGAGAAGGGGGGCATTAAAATCACCTACCAAAATGACGGCAAAACCGAGATAAAAATCGCGCCCTCAATCACCGCCATCAGCGACCCAGACCTTTCGCGCCAAATTTTCCGCTTTGATTCCGCCAAGACGATTGACGATGCTTTTGCCTACGGCCGAAGCGGGAATTGGCGGCAAAATCTCTCCGCCCGCCTGACCGCCATCATAAAAGGCAAAAAATTCTCGGCCCAATTCAACCTTGACGAAAAAACTTTTCAAAAAATCATTGAAGAGCAATTTATTAATGAGAACCAACCGGCGCAAAACGCCAAACCGAAAATTACTTGGGAGAGAGATGATTATCAAATTGAAATTGAACCCGAAAAAAACGGCGCCGCCGTTGATTATGATTATTTAATCAACCAAATCAAAAATAATCTCGCCGAATTGGATAACCAGCCGATTAAAGCGGTTTTAAAAAATGAAATACCCGCGATTAGTTTGGCCGAAGCCGAAGCAAAAAAATACCTCATTGAAGAGGCGCTGGCCACTTCCACGCCGAAATTCAGCTCCGGCGAAGAGTCCTGGACGATAAGCAAAAATACTTTCGCCGGCCTGCTGGAATTTAAAAAAGAAAATGAGGAGGTGGCGCTGGCCTACAACCAAGAAAAATTCAATGACTGGCTGTTAAAAATTGCCGGACCGTCAATCAATCTTGAAGCGCGAAACGCCAAAGCGGAATTTGCCGACGGCCGCATCATTAAGCTCGTCGCCCACCAAGAAGGGCGGTCTATTGATCTGGAAAAAACCAAAGCGGCGGCGGAAGAAAATTTGGCGGCTGGAATTATTAATACGGTAATCGCCGTCCAGACCACCAAGCCGGAAATTACCATCGAAACCGTCAATGATTTCGGCATTAAGGAAATCATCGGCACCGGCCATTCCAATTTCAAAGGCAGTCCGAAAAACCGCCGCCACAATATTAAAAACGGCGCCGAAAAACTCAACGGCATTCTAATCAAACCAGGAGAAGAATTTTCCTTGATAAAAGCGTTGGGAGCGATCGATGCTTCCACGGGCTATTTGCCGGAACTGGTAATTAAAGGAAATAAAACCATACCTGAATACGGCGGCGGACTGTGCCAAATCGGCACGACGGTCTTTCGCGCCGCCATGGCCTCGGGACTCCCGATTACCGAAAGACAAAGCCACTCCTATAATGTCCCTTATTACTTGGAAAACGGCCTGCCCGGCACCGATGCCACCATCTACGACCCTAAACCGGATTTTAAATTCATTAATGATACCGGTAATTATATTCTCATTCAAACCCGGATAGAAGGCGACCATTTATATTTTGATTTTTGGGGACAAAAGGACGGCCGGACAGTCGTCCGCACCACGCCGAAAGTGTGGGGCTGGGTCTCACCGGCGCCGACCAGAATCGTGGAGACGCTGGATTTAAAGCCAGGCGAAAAAAAATGCACCGAGAGTTCGCACAAAGGCGTTAATGCCTCCTTTGACTATATTGTCACTTACCCCGACGGCGAGGAGAAAAAAACCACCTTCACTTCGCGCTACAAACCTTGGCAAGCGGTCTGTCTCGTCGGCGTGGAAAAATTATCCGAAGAGCAGGCGACCACCACGCCTGATATTCCGGTGACGCCGTGATTGTAAAAATACAAGAATATAAAAATATAAAAACAAAAATAAAATCCCCTTCTCGGGGATTTTTTTGGGTGTCATCCAGCAACCTGCGGACCAAGATACTCGAACGAACTGATTTGGCCAGGCAAGAAAATCTTATTGGACAAATCTCAAGCCGAAGCCCGAAAAAAGTCCATAAAAATTCCCATGCTTGTCGTGCCTAGCCAGATCAGCCCGCCCGAGCGAAAAAAAGATAAAATTTTTCTCAAATTTGAAGGTGACAAATTTATGGAAGGTGATAGCTTTTAAAAAAGCCCGCAGGTTTTTGGATGACACCCACAATCCAGCAGACAAGAAATAATTTTAAGGCAAAATCCGAGTCTTTTGACGGACCAAGATAATCCTTTAAATAATTCCCATGCTTGTCGTGCCTGCTGAACTGTGGATATTATCTTTCCTTAAATGACCCCTTATCTTATCATATCAAAAATCTTTTGTCAATAGTTTAATAACAAAATAAATCAAAATTCCGCTAAATTTAGCGGAATTTATCTTCTATAAACCGCTATAACTACTATCGCGTTGGCATTATAGCGGAATTTTTTCACCTTGGCAAATTCAAGTTTTACCCAGTTTATCCAGAGATGGTAATGACTTTTGTTCTGCTTATTTTGCCGGTTTTAATCGTTATCCGGCTTTTGGCGATTTTAAAATAATCAGCCAGTAATTTTATCAGCGCTTGATTGGCCTTGCCGTCTTTGGGTGGCACCGTCAAACGGACTTTATAGACATTATCCGTAATTTTTTCAATTTTATTTATTGAAGAATTTGGTTTGACCTCAACTAGTATTTGCATAAAAGTTTTTACATGATACCAATATACGAATATTTACCAATGATACGAATCTCATTAAGGGACTTCCTTAGCATGATTAGTAGCATTGGTATGATTCGTATATTAGTATCATATTAACTCCAATATTTTCAACTCCAACTTCCCGTTTCCCGTATCATGCGCCGCGAAAGTCGCTTTATTGAAAAGCCCAGCGAGCGTGCCGGGATTGATGAGCTGACAACCGTTTGAGAGAGTTTCCATCCACGGCTTATGCGTGTGGCCGTAAAAAACCAAGTTATATTTCCCGCTCTCTCCTAACTCTTTGGCGGTCTGCGGCAAATGGCAAAAAGCGATTTTCTTGCCTTCAATTTCCAATTTTCCAATATCTCCGTACAAAACCGTGTTTGCTAATCCATCGCACGCTCCATAAATCTCATCGCGGTACGGCTCGTCCATATTGCCGTAAACCAAATGAATTTTTCCTTTAAAATTTTCCGATAAATATTTGACTGTTTCGCCTGAAGCAATGTCGCCGCAATGGATTATCATCTCAATTTTATTTTCCTTCGCCCAGCCCAAAAATTTTTCAATGTTGGGGATGTTGTCATGAGAGTCGGAAATAATCGCGATTTTCATAATCAATTCCTTAATTTTTTTAATATCTTTATATCCTCCAAATCCTTCCCGTCCTTCGGCGTTTCAATCACTAAATTTATTTTTTGTTTTTTAGCGAAATTCACAATCGCTTGAAAGCCCTTCATTCCGATTTTACCCTCGCCGATATGATCATGCCGGTCTTTATGCGAGCCCAGATCAACTTTTGAGTCATTGGCGTGAATGAGTTTCAAATTCTTCAACCCCAAGACGCGGTCAAATTTTTTAAATGTCTCTTTGACCGTTTTTTCATCTCGCAAATCATAACCCGAAGCGAAAGCGTGCGCCGTGTCAAAACAAACGCCTATTGGCTTATGGCTTATGGCATATAACTTATTGATAATATAGGCAACTTCCTCAAAAGTGTCGCCGATAATCAGTCCCGCGCCGGCCGACATCTCAATTAAAAATTTTGTTTTGCCTTGATAATCTTTCAAAACCTCGCCAAGGCCCTTGATGACTTTTTTGAATCCTTCTTTTTCGCCTAAATCCTTGGCGCTGCCCAAGTGGGTCATTAAATATTTTACTCCCAGCAAACTGCCCCGTTCCAATTCCTCGCGGATGACATTGATTGAGCCGTAAAAAATCCGATTGTTGGCCGAGGCAAGATTGATAAAATAAGGCGTATGAATGTAGCATTCGCCCTGGCGGTATTTTTTCATTCCCGCTTTAAAATTTTTGATCGTAACGGCGGTAATCGGCATCGCTTTGCCGCCTTGGGGCGGACGGGAAAAAAATTGGAAACACTCACAGCCGGCTTCTTTGGCCCGCTGGGGCGCTTCCGAGAGTGGCACTCGACCAGAAATGTGAGCGCCAATTAAAATTTTATTTAACATAAAATTTTAAATCATAAATTCAAAATTACAAATCACAAACCGACGTCTGGAATTTGAAATTTTGAATTTGGAATTTTATTTTTAATTTTTTATAAAAAATTAAAAATATTATTCACCCTCAAAACTTGTTTGGGTATAAACATTAAATCCCGCCTCTTTAAGTTTGCGGCTGCCGCCCAAATCCGGCAAATCAACGATAAAAGCGAGCTCCACCACTTCGCCGCCCAAACGCTTCACTAATTTCGCCGCCGCGAGAGCCGTGCCGCCGGTCGCGATCAAATCATCAACGATGAGTACCCTCTCTCCGGGATAAATCGCGTCTTTATGGATTTCAATTATATCCGTGCCGTATTCCAGAGCGTATTCTTCTCTCTCGGTGTCCGCCGGCAATTTGCCTTTTTTGCGAATCGGCACAAAACCCTTGCCCAGCTTGTAAGACAAGGCGCCGCCCAAGATGAAACCGCGCGAATCAATGCCGACAATCACGTCAATATCTTTATCACTGTATCTCTTAACCAAATCTTCAAGGCACAAATTCAAGCCGACCGGATCTTTGAGGAGCGTGGTAATATCCCGAAACATCACGCCGGGCTTCGGCCAATCGGGAATGGTGCGAATCCGATTTTTAATTTCCGAATCGGTCTGGCCGATTTTTTTTACCGCCATCACGATCAGCTTCTTTACCTTTTCCGCGTTTTCCGCCATTCGGCGCAAAATCATTTCAAAAGAAACCGGCGCTTCGTCGTCCTTCCAACAGTCATAATCGGTAGACATGGCGATGGTTTGATAAGGAATTTTAAGTTCATTGGCCAAGACTATTTCCGGACAAGTGGACATATTGATGATATCCGCGCCCCAAAACTGAAACATCCGACTCTCGGCTTTGGTGGAAAAACGCGGTCCTTCCACGGTCACCAGAGTGACATCGCGATTATATGCAAAACCCAACTCGTCGCAAACGCCACACAAGATATCGCGCAAATTTTTATCAAACGGCTCGGCCATCGGCGTGTGAACCACCTGGTCAACAAAAAAAGTTTGTTGGCGGTGGCGGGTAAAATCAATAAATTGGTCGGGAAAAACCAAATTGCCCGGTTTGATTTCTTCCCGAAGCGACCCGACTGCGGTCGTCGCCAAAATGTGAGTACAGCCCTCGTTTTTAAGCGCCATCAAATTCGCTAAGTAATTCACTTTGCTCGGGATGATGCCGTGATTTTTTCCGTGCCGAGCCAAAATAACCACTTCCACGCCACCGATCTTTCCTATCGTCAAGGAAGACGAGGGCGCGCCGTATTCATTGTAGACTTCCTTTTCCACTCCTCCTTCAAGTATTTGCGGATCGTCCAATCCCGACCCGCCGATGATGCCGATTTTGATCATATATTATCAAGTTGCCTCCTTTGTTTGTTTTTATTTTATAAAGGAAAAGAGAAAAAATCAAACGCTCTCAAACCACTCCACCGTCTTTTTGAGTCCGGTGTTGATACTTACTTTCGGCTGCCAATTTAAAAGTTTTTTGGCTAAAGTCGTGTCGGCCAAAGTATCATGCGGCTCGATTCGAGGCGGGAGATATTCCACTTCACCGCCGATTTTTTTGGCGATTTCATTCACCGAATAGTTATGCCCGCCGCCGATATTGATGACTTCACCTTTGCCAACTCGACTGCTTCCCATTGCCAAGATATTGGCCCTCACCACATCGCCGACATAGGTGAAATCGCGTGTTTGGTTGCCATCGCCGCAAATGGTCATTTTTTTGCCGGCTTTCTTCTGTTGTAAAAAAACCGAGATGACAGTCACATAGCCGCCTGAAGCCGCCAGCCGCGGACCATAGACATTGAAATACCGGAGTGACACCGTCTCTAAGCCATAAAGCAAGGAAAAATTCCTCGCGTAATGCTCGCCCACGTATTTCTGAAGGCCATAAGGGCTGATGGGCTTAGGCAGATATGACTCTCTTAAAGGCAAGGGATGGCCGTCGCCGTAAGCCGAAGAGGAAGCGCTGTAAACCAAGCGCTTGACCTTGGCGTCTCTGGCCGCCAAAAAGACATTGAGCGCGCCGTTGATATTGATTTCGTGGGTGGTGACCGGGTCTTCAATGGAAACTTGCACTCGCGGCAGAGCGGCTAAGTGAAACACACCGTCAATGCCGACGAAATACGGCTTGATTTGATTCAGATTCCTAATGTCGGCTTCAACCAACCGCGCCTTGGTATTTATATTTTCCCTTTTGCCGGTCAAAAAATTATCCAAAATTAAAACTTCATACCCTTGGCTAATTAGCTCATCCACCAAATTTGAACCAATAAATCCGGCGCCACCGGTAACTAAATAACGCATATTATTTAATAATGACGCTTTTTAAATACTCCGCTACTTTTCTGTTTCCTAAAACATTTTTTAAATAATCTTTATGGGTCTCCGCCCGGAGCTGCTTTTCCGCTTCGGGGTTGGCGGGATAATTTTTCATTATGGCAACGATTTCTTTTTCTATTTCGTCGTCAGACACCGCCATTTTCTGCTCTTGAAAAATCTCACGGCACAAAATCGAGGTCTTGGCTCGGCGCTCGGCCGCCGGCGCGAACTCTTTTTCCAATTCGTCGTGGGTTTTTTTAACGCTCTTCAAATAGTCCTCAAAATTAAACCCTTGGGAAACGATGCTGTCTTCAAGCTCGTGGACCATTTTGTGTTTTTCATTGTCAATTAAGATGTCGGGAATTTCTTCAAACTCAGAAATCGCCGCGATTTTGTCCAGCAGCTCGACTTCCAACCGCTGTTCTTCCTTATTTTTTCCCTCTTGTTCCAAATTTTGACGGATATTATTTTTAAGTCCTTCCATCGTCGGAAATTTTCCGGCTGAAATATTTTTGGCGAATTCATCGTCGGCTTTTGGCAGTTCCACTTCGTAAATCGCGTTCGCTTTGACGCGGAATTCGGCATTTTTACCGGCCAAATTTTTCTGATAATAATCCTCCGGAAATTTAAGGTTGGATTCTTTGGTTTCATTCGCCCTCATACCGACTAATTGCTCCTCAAAACCGGGGATGAACCGGTTTTCACCGATGGTAATCGGATATTTGTCGTGCTGGCCGTGTTCAATCGGCACTTTATCCAGAAATATTTCAAAATTGATTTCCAGTCGGTCGCCGATCTTGGCTTCGCGCTCAACCAAAGTTTCTTTGGCGCGCATTTTTTTGATATCATCAATAATTTTTTCCACTTGTTCGTCTTTAATTTCAATTTTTTCTCTCGCCAAGCGGATTTTAGAATAATCGCCGATTTTTACCTTGGGTAAAACCGCCACCATCGCCTTAAAAATAAAAGCGTTGTCCGGCGCCATTTTTTCCACCTCGATTTTCGGCTGGCCGACGGCAATAATTCCGTTTTCCTTCAAAACGGAATAATAACTGTGGGAGATAATCTCGTCCATCGCTTCTTCCAAAATCGCCATCTCGCCGAATTTCTGTTTGATGACTTCATAAGGCGCCTTGCCCGGCCGAAAGCCGTCAATTTTTGAATTCTGCGAGATCTTTACCGCCGCTTTTTCCAAAAACGGCCGCATTTCCTCGGGGCTTACTTCAATAGAAATCTCTATTTGCGATTTGGCCAGTTCTTTAATTTCACTTTTCATAACGCCTTTTAAAATTTAAAGAGGCACAATTCGTTGTGCCTTTTTAAATTATCAAAAATAATTATTTTCGTCAAAATCCGTCAAAATTTTATAACATTAATCCTATTTGTTTATTTTCTGTTACGGTAGTCCGCTTGGCTTCTTTGTAATAATTCTTTACCAAACCCTGCGGCAGGTTGGGCTTTCTCTCTCGTAATAATTCCTCAACGGTTATAATTTGAATTTTTGGAAATTCCATTTTTCCGGTTATTGGCGTAGTAAAAACGCCGGCATCGACTGCCTCGCTAATCATCGGTTTAGTTGGTTTTTCTAAGGTAATAAAAATACCGGCGTCCGCCTTCTCCCTCTCCACGTCGCTTTTTAGGGTGGCAATTTGGTTTCTTTGAACGCCGCCGCCCTTGATTTGCACGATCGCCTTGCCATATTCCCATTTGCCGTTTCCGTTGCCGTTGCCCGCGCCGTTTCCGTTGCCGTTAATAATATTTTTATGGAAGGTTATTATTCCGTCTATTCCTTTATCAGCGCCCCGCATATTTTCTTTGCTTTTGCTTTGCGCCGGCATCGCGTCAACCAAATCCAGCGCCCAATATTCAAACTCAAACGGATCTTTTTTAAATAATTCTTTAGCGCCAGTCAAATCAGTCGGCAAACCATCCACAAAAATTTGCTTCTCACCCAAGTCAAATTGCTTTTTTATCCGATGTTTAATTAAATTAATAGACAGAGCAGTAATATCTATGCCGACCCAGTTTCTTTTTAACTTTTCCGCCGCCGCTACAGTCGTGCCACAACCGCAAAATGGATCTAATATCCAGTCGCCTTCGTTAGAGCTGGCTTTAATAATTCGCTCTAATAATGTTTCTGGTTTTTGAGTAGGATAGCCTAGAGATTCATCAGAAGATCCTTGTAACGGTTTAACTTCCGAATCAGTCCAAATATCAGAGACAATCAATCCGGGCATATCTTTTAAATATTGTTTCTTTTTTATACTGCCCGTCGATGTTTTATATAAAAAACCATTATCCCACATTTCTTGTAATTTATCTTTTGTATAAAGCCAAGGAGCTGTGATTCCCTGAAATTCAAATTCTTTCCTGCCTTCATATTTTTGTATACCAGCCGCAATTATCTCAATTAAACGAAATCTTCCTTTTTCATCATTATAAGAATAAGGTTTTAAATTTACTTCTTCTAATTGGCTATAAGTTTTATTAAATATAAATAAATCTGATTTACTATAAAATAAAATTATATCATGTTGACTTCCAAATTGTTTGGTTTGCGCCTTTGGACTGTTAGTCCTTTTCCATACAATTTCATTTCTAAAATTCTCTTTCCCAAAAGTCATGTCTAAAACAATCTTTAAATAATGACTGGCGGTCGGGTCGCAGTGAAGATATAAACTACCGATTTTTTTAAGGACACGATGAAGTTCTATAAGTCGCACCGTCATTATTGTGAGATAAGCCAGCATATCATTATGTCCGACCATCTTCTCAAAAGCCAACATTAGATTAGAAATATTCTCATTAGTTTTAGTGACTAAATAATCAAAAGTATGCTTGGCTTCCTCGGTCCAATGCCAAGAATCCTCAAAGGCCTGAATTTGCGCCGGACTGTCTTGTAAGCCCTCTTTAAACAGCACATTATAATTGCGATTGGAATTAAACGGCGGGTCAAGATAAATCAAATCAAAACTCTCATCAGCGATTTTCTGACGTAAAATTTCCAGATTGTCGCCAAAATAAAGCGTGCGATTCTTCATATAAAATTCTCCTTTTACTGTAATAATTTTCTCATTTTTAATTTTAAAAGTCAAAATTCCCAAATTTTTTACCTTATCAGCAATGGCGCGATGATAATGGAAATAATCGCCATCAGTTTGATTAAAATATTCAAAGCCGGGCCGGCGGTATCTTTGAGGGGATCACCAATGGTGTCTCCTACAATCGCCGCTTTGTGCGCCACGCCGCCGCGGCCGCCCAAATTTCCGGCTTCAATAAATTTTTTCGCGTTGTCCCACACGCCACCGCTGCTGATCATAAACACCGCGAGTAAAAATCCGACCAAAATCGCTCCCGCGACGAGCCCCGCCAAGCTTTCCGGGCCTAAAAATAAACCGACTAAAATCGGCGCTAAAATCGCGAGTAGGCCAGGCGCCATCATCTGCTTCAAAGCCGAGTTGGTGGAAATAGAAATACAACTTTTATAATCCGGCTCGGCTTCGCCCGACAAAAGGCCGGTAATTTCTTTAAATTGCCGCCGCACTTCCGCCACCATTTTTTCCGCCGTTTGACTGACCGCCTTCATCGCCAAAGCGGAAAAAACAAACGGCAAAAGTCCGCCAATAAGCAAACCAATCAAGGTATTCACCGACAGAAGATTGATTACTTTCAAATTGACCGCTTCGCCGAAAGCAACTAAAAGCACCAACGCGGTCAAAACCGCCGACCCGATCGCGAAACCTTTGCCCACGGCTGCGGCCGTGTTGCCTGAAGTATCGAGTTCCTCGGCGCGCTTTTTGGCTTCATCACTCATCCCGGCCATCTTGGCGATGCCCGCCGCGTTATCCATCACCGGACCATAAGAATTGGCCGCCAAAGTGATGCCTAAGGTGGAAAGCATGCCCACCGCGGCGATGGCGACGCCGTAGAAATCGCTCAACCGGTAGGAAAAATAAAGCGCCAGAGCGACGAAAAAAACCGGCGCGATCGCGCTTAGAAATCCAAAAGATAAGCCGGAGATAATATTCGTCGCCGAGCCGGTCTCGGCCGCTTCGGCGATTTCTTGCGCCGGCCTGTTCCGATCTGAAAGAGAATATTGGATTGACCGGCCGATTAGCATGCCCGCCGCCAAGCCAACGAATAAAGCGTAAAAAAATTTTAAATCGCCGATGATGAATTTTATCGCCAAAAACGAACCGACCACCATAATTAAAGAAGCCAACCAAACGCTGTTGTTCAAAACCCGCTGGAAATCTCCCTTGAGATATTTCATCAGGAAAATGCCGATGATGGAAGCGACGATGCCGATGCCCGCCAAGACCATTGGCAAGCCGACGGCGGCCGAGCCGAAAATCGGCAAAAACGCCATCCCTAAAACCATCGCCACAATAATTGAATCCACATAGCTTTCAAACAAATCCGCGCCCATCCCCGCGACATCACCCACATTATCGCCGACATTATCCGCGATCGTGGCCGGATTTCTCGGGTCGTCTTCGGCAATATTTTTTTCCAACTTGCCCGCCAAATCGGCGCCGATATCCGCCGATTTGGTATAAATCCCGCCGCCGACTCGCGCGAACAAAGCGACCGAAGAGGCGCCGAAACCAAAGCCGAAAATAATGGTCGGGTTGTTAAAAATCAAGTACAAAAGTCCGATACCTAATAAGCCGAGTCCGACAACCGACAGCCCCGTTACCGAGCCGGAAGAAAAGGCGACCAAAAAGCCGGCGCGGGAATCTTCTTGGCATTTTTCCGCCGCCCGCACATTGGCAATGGTGGCGACTTTCATCCCCACCAAGCCAGCGAGAAGCGAAAAAACCGCGCCAATCACAAAGGCAATCGCGATTTTCCAAGAGAGCGCGGGAATAACCGCGATGATAATCGCCACGATGACGACAAAAACCGCCAGTATTTTGTATTCCTTGATTAGAAAAGTCATCGCGCCCTCGCGGATAAAATCGGAAATTACTTGGACGCGTTTGTTTTGGACTGCTTGTTTTTTGATTTTCATCGCCAGCCACGCGGCAAAGCCCAGACCAGCCAAGGCGGCGATGATTGATGATAGAGTGAGAAACATGGTTTTTGGGATATTATGGATAAATGCTTCGTCTTTAATTTTAAAGGAAAGGGAGAAAAAAGCAAGCCAGTCAAGTAAATAATCACTAAAAGAAAAACGACCTTAGGGGGTCGTTTGTATTGGTGGGTGTCGAAATTAGCAATATAGGGGCAATTCATGAATTGCCCCTACACTTTCCGCCGACCTTATCTTTAACAAAAAGAATTTAGAGATTAAGTTGGCGATTTCACTAAAAACAATACTTGACCTTCTTTTACCTCCTGTTTATCTTTAACCAGTATTTCCACAATTACCCCCCCGATTTTGGAGTCAATAAAACTTTTACTTTTCATCAATTCAATTACGCACAAATTATCTCCCCTTTGTATTGTTTTGCCAACTTCTACTAAAGGCGGATAATCTTCTGATAGGGCTTGATAGAATATTCCTTCTATCGGCGCCACTACTTTTATTAGGTTTTCGTCGATCACCTCTGCTGCTTGTTCGGTTACTGGTTTTTCTTCCGACTTAGCTGATGTCGGAATAACCGCTTTTATTTGATGAGGTCGTTTAGACTGGCAGCCTTTAAAGTACTTTAAATGAAATCTGCTCCTTCCTTCCGTTATTTCTATCTCGGCTTCGGCCAAACCGGCTGCTTCTAACCAGCCGATTATTTCTTTTATCACCTCTATCTCCATCTAACATTCCCTCCCTAAAATTTTGTTTCATCTTACCAAACAAAAACTGGAATGAAAAGAGCATTCCCCTCCAGTGTTATTTTTAAGAAATAAACTTATTTTATTCTTCCGTCTTTTTTTCAACTTCTTCTTTCACTTCCGCTTCGGCGGGCGCTTCTTCGGCTGGCTGAACTTCCGCTTCTTTTGTCTTTTTCACCCTTTTCTTTTTTTCCGCTTTTTCTTCCTTTTCTTCCTTAATTTCCGGCGCGGTTTCGGCTTTTGTCTTTACTTCTGCCGCTTTTTCTTCCTTGGCCGCCATAGCTTCAGCGTCGGCGGCTTTCGCTTCTTCGGCCACTTCCGGCTTTTTGCCGCCATCGGACACGATGTCTATCTTCCAGCCGGTAAGTCGCGATGCCAAGCGGACATTTTGCCCGCCTCGGCCGATAGCTAAAGACAATTGATCGTCTTTAACTTTCACAAAAGCGACTTTTTCCTCGCCCGTTTCTTTGAGCTCCACCGAAGCCACCTTGGCGGGCGACAAAGCGTTGGTGATAAATTTGGCCGCGTCCTCGTCAAAGAGAATGATGTCAATTTTTTCGCCGCTAAGCTCGCCGATAATCGTCTGGATTCTCGCGCCGCGCTGGCCGACGCAGGAGCCGATCGGGTCGATGTTTTCTTCGCTCGTAAAAATCGCCACCTTGCTCCGGTTGCCCGGCTCGCGGGCGATGGATTTGATTTCAATCGCGCCGTTGGCAATCTCGGGAATTTCCGTTTCAAAAATTTTGCGGATGATTTCCGGATTGGCGCGCGAGATGACGAGCTGCGGTCCGCGGCTGGTCTGGTCCACCGACTTTAAATAGAATTTCATCCGGTTGCCGACATTGTAGCGCTCGCGCTCCACCTGTTCTTCGGGCGGCATAATGGCGGTCGCCCGACCGATATCCACTAAAACTAAACGGCCATCGCGGCGCTGAATCGTGCCGACGACCACCTGGCGCTCATACGTTTTATATTCGTCAAAAATATTCTGCCTTTCTTCTTCTCTGATTTTTTGAATAATCACCTGTTTGGCGGTTTGGGCGGCCATTCGACCGAATTCGCCCGGCACCGGCAAATCAGTCACAATTTCATCGCCGATTTTATATTTCTTGCTGATGGCCTTCGCATCTTTAAGCTGGATTTCCGTGCGGGGATTGAATCGCCTCATCTCCTCCTCCTCACCTTCCGCCACAAAAGCAGCCGCTCCTTCCGCCGGCACGACTGGTGTTTCTTTTTTGACCGTTTTTTTCTCCGGCTTCTTTTCTTCTTCCAGTAAGAGTTCCAATTCTTCTTCTGGCAAATCCTCCACTACTGTTTTCACGTCAAAAACTTCCAAACCGCCGGTTTTGGGGTCGAATTTAACCACGATATTTTGGAGTTTGTTGCCGAAATCCTTGCGGTACGCGGCCGCGAGCGCCAGCTCAATAGTCCGCAGAACTGATTCTTCGGAAAGATTTTTTTCTTGGCAAATTTGTTGGATTGCCGCTTGGATGGGTGATTGGGACATAATATTAAGTTAATCCTTAAAAACGTCATCCCGAGGAGTCCAGCCGAAGGCTGGACGACGTGGGGATCCCATGGATTTTAGAGATAGTCACTCTCATAAAACATGGGATTGCCACGCTTCGCCTCTCCGCCAAATGGCGGATCGGCTCGCTCGCAATGACGGCTAGAAAAACATGGAATTGCCGCGGTCGTCTCGATATTCGCTTCGCGAAATCGGGACTCCCTCGCAATGACAGGTTATAAAAAAGACAGCCACAAGGAGCTGTCCGAAATCATCAATATCATTCTTATTAAGAGTATATCACACCTAAAATAAAAAGTCAAATGCATTTTTTAGCCACATATTCTTCGCTATTTCAAACTATACCTATAGTGGGCGGCAATAATAATTAATTCTAAAATAAAAAAACCCGAATTGAGTCCAGGTGACCAACCGAGTTTTTTAATCACTCAAAGAACCTCTAGAATGTACCAACGCCTGTCCAACCATGATACTGGGCATCCGCTTGACGAGCTTGCCGCACGGCGTCCGCCGATCTAATTAATTTGGAGAGTCGGCCAGGCTCCTTTAACTCATTACATACTCGCTGAAATATCTCGAGGTGCTGGGGGTTGCTGGGTTCACCAAGTCTTAGCAGCAACTCCCGTTCTTTTTCATCAGGGACAACCTCCGTTAGCAATAAACCGGCTTCAGCCACCAATTTAAGAATTCTCTCCTGTTCCAATTGCGCATAAGTACAGCTCCCTAATTGTCCGTGGCGAAAAAAAACCAGTGACTGCCATAAAAGTTCTTTAGCGGCCGCTGCTTTTTGGTCCTCAGCCGCTTTAGGATCCTCCAAGGTAGCCAATAATGGGCCCTGTCGATCTATCCAATCTCCAATTTTCAATAGTTTCGTACTCATCTTGCCTCTCCTTTCAATAGATTTTCCAGCAAAACCCTAACGTCACGCTAATATTAAGATACTATATCTTGACAATTTAGTAAAATAAATAAAAAGCTCCGGTGCCGCCAACGCGACCCGGAGCTTAAATTTTTGGTTTTTTTCTCTCTGCCGCTTCAGAATTTATCCGCTTAACCTCTTCATCCAACATTTCCGCCTTGATTGGGTGGCTTTTGGGCATGTTCAGCCGGCTTCTAATCCGGCGGTCCGCCTCCCTCACCACGGCGATTTGCGCGGCATTGTAAAGCCATTGGCTCAATTGCGCCCGCCTCTTGTTAACCACTTCCATATCACACAAAACGCCCAGCATTTCGTTGGAGGTGATTTTAATCTCGTATCCTTCCTCGCGAAAAAACTTCTCCAAATCAAAGGCGGCCACTTGGAAATGCTGGGGCGCCATTTTATAACCGAGGAAATCCTCAATCCGCAAAATGTCCCGATAGTCAATGCCGATTTCTTGCCATCTTTGTTCCGGCGTCATTTTTTTCTTTTTCTTTACCTCGGCTGGCGGCGTCGATGTCACAGGCGACACCGGCGGCACCACCACTTTCGTCGGCTCTTTCGGCTCGCCCGCCTCTTTCCGTTTTTTTTGTCCGAACCATCTCATTTTTCTCCCCTCCGTTTTTTTCTAAAAAGGACAACAACTTAAAAAAGTATTGTAACAAAATCACTTCCAAAAAGTCAACTGGTCGTGTCTTTAAACCAATGGATTTTTGCCAGACGATTGGCTCCATTTATTTCCACACTGACAATATCCATTCGCCAAAATTTTTCCATTTTATTTTTTTGACAGTAAATTTCCGCCGCTCTGATAAGGTGCTTGGTTTTGAAATAATCAACCGCCTGCTCCCCGTAACCGAAGCCGGACATTTCCCTCGTTTTCACTTCCACAAACAAAAACTCATCGCCTTTTTGGGCAATGAGGTCAATTTCGCCGTAACGGGTGCGGAAATTTTTTTCCACGATCCAATACCCTTTCTTGATTAAAAATTCCGCCGCCAATTTTTCGCCGAATTTTCCCAAATTAAGACGATGGTTGTTCATCTTTTCTTCGGCAAGTATTGATTGAAAATCTTTTTTTTCTCCGCTTCTTGAAGAGCTTTAGGCACGACTTTGAATTGGTATTTCAAAATATAAGCGAGCCAAGTGAAAAGGCCGACCAGCCAAAGTAAAAGCATCGGCCGGCCGGACAAAACAATCGCTCGCTCGTAGCGGAACCAGACCAAAACCAAACCGATCAGCCCCATCGCGACCAAGCAGGAAAAATACATATTGAGCAACTTATCAAAAAAATGTTCGCGTTTTTTCGCCTTCTGAAAAATTTTAATAATGAAACCGACGACGATAACCAGGCCGAAGGCCGCGATCA
>ERZ1292640.1737-Hain-H43-02um-R1-1737-length-17891-cov-5_pt1 | contig 17891 bp, 16 predicted proteins | sample MGYA00564404_ERZ1292640 | MGnify/ENA primary metagenome ERZ1292640 (study PRJEB36523, sample SAMEA6512636) | groundwater metagenome | collected 2019-01-08 | study: AquaDiva: Metagenomics assemblies of 32 groundwater samples
GGGGCCCCTGCGCCCCGCGCCGCTCCGCGCGATCTTCTCCAGTCGGTCGTGCCCGTCAGCGATGTCGGGTGGGATCCGAAGCGCCAGATCGTAGCTGCCCCGGATCGCCGAAGTCAACCGCGGGCGCCGGGTGACGTCATCTCACAATCCTGACGTGCGCCCCGGCCCGGGCGCTCACTCGCCTGGTGTGCGGATTCCGTGCTTCCGCATCAGGCGCCAGAGCGTGGTGCGGCTGACGTGCAGGTCCGCGGCGACGGCGACGAGATCGCCGTGGTGCCGATTGAGTGAGGTCAGGATCTCGTTGCGCTCGGTGCGATCGCGCGCCGCCGCCACCCCGCCTTCGTCAGCGTGCACCGCCGCTTCAGCCGCCGCGATGACCGCCTCCGGCAGGTCCGCGAGGTCGATCGTGCGATCCTGTGCGATCGCGACCGCGCGCTGGACGATGTGCTCGAGCTCGCGGACGTTGCCGGGAAACTGGTACGAGAGCAACGCCCGCCAGGCGCCCGCGCTGATCTCGCACGGCGCGTTCACGCTGTACACTTTGAGGAAATGCTCGACGAGCACTTCGGTGTCGCCGGACCGCTCGCGCAGCGGCGGCAGGTGCACGAGGTGGACGTTCAGCCGGTGCAGCAGATCGGCGCGGAACCGTCCGTCGGCCACCGCCGCCGCGAGATCCGCGTTGGTGACGGCGATGAACCGCACGTCGACCGTGCGGCTCTCGAACGCGCCGACCCGCCGGACCTCGCCGGAGTCGAGCACGCGATCGAGCTTCGCCTGCAGATCGCGCGGCAGCAGCCCGACCTCGTCGAAGAGCAGGGTGCCGCCGTCGGCGTACTCGATGAGGCCTTTGCGCGCGGCGGTCGCGCCCGCGAAGGCGCCTTTGGCGTGCCCGAAGAGCTCATGATCGAGCTGCGTTTCGCTGACCGGCGCGCAACTGAAGGTCACAAACGGTCCGGCCGCACGCGGGCTCTCGGTGTGGATCGCCCGGGCCACGAGCTCCTTGCCCGTGCCGGTCTCCCCGGTGATGAGCACGGTGCCGGGCGCGATGGCGACGCGACGCACCAGCTCGCGCACGCGGATCATCGGCTCGCTCTCGCCGATGAGCGCGCGCAGCGGATCCGCGACGTCGAGCCGGCGTTCGAGCACCCGGACCTGGCGCGCGAGCTGTCGCCGCTCGACCGCCGACGACACGCGCATGAGCAGCTCGTCGCGGAAGACCGGCTTCTGTACGAAGTCGACCGCGCCGAGCTTCATGGCCTCGACGGCGGCCTCGATGGTGCCGTACCCGGTCATGATGATGAGGCCGGTGTCCATCCGGCGCTCGCGGAGCTGCCGAAGCACGTCGAGCCCCGACATGCCGGGCATCCGCATGTCGGAGAGCACAACATCGAAGATGCCGCTCAACGCCAGCTCGAGCCCGCGCTCGCCGGTCTCGGCCGTCTCGACGGCGTAGCCTTCGTGGCGCAACATGACGGAGAGCGTGCTCAACGCGCCGGGGTCGTCATCGATCAGAAGAATACGTGCCATGCGTCCCTGCCCTTCGTCGCGGTCTCTAACCTCTGGGTGAGAGACGCCGATACGCCGAACGTGGCCTCATCGCGCGCCCTCCGTACGCGCCGAAGCCTCGCCGCCGTCGTCGTCGCGACCGCCGCGGCTCTCGCCGCGTGCGCGCCGCAGCCTGCGCCCGTCCTGCCCGGAGGTTTCGCGCCACTCCTGCCGGCGACGGTGCGCGTGGGCCACCTCGAAGGCCAGCCCGACGTCGTTCGTCAGATGCCAATCGAGGAGTACGTGCTCGCCTCGATCCTGACCGAGGTCGCGCCGGCCAAGGCCGACCCCGTCGCCATCGGGCGCCTCTTCGAGGTGCAGGCTATTGTCGCCCGAACTTACGCCGCCGCCAACCTCGGGCGTCACGCGGCCGAAGGATTCGACCTCTGCGCCACGACCCACTGCCAGCTCGTCGACCCGCGCCGCCGGGCGACGTCGTCGTGGCGCACGCCTGCCGAGCGGGCCGTGGCCCCCACGGCGGGCGTCGTGCTCGTGCACGACGGCCGGCCGGTCCAGGCCGTATTCCACGCCGATTGCGGCGGGCACACGAGCGCGGCGGCCGATGTCTGGGGCGGCATCCCGCGGCCCTATCTCCGCGCGCAGCGCGACGACCTGCCCGCCGGCGCATCCCACCAGACGTGGCGCTTCGAAGCGACCGCGAACGACCTCGCCGCCGCGTTGAACCGGGAGACTCGGACGTCGGCCGGGGCTCGGCTCTCGGCGATCGAGATCGGCGGACGCGACGCGGCGGGCCGCGTCCTCAACCTCAGGCTTCGCGGAACGCGCGAGACGACGGTGCGCGCGGAAGACTTCCGAGGCGCCGTCACGCGCGTCTTCGGCGCGCGATCGCTCCGCAGTGCCTGGTTCGACGTGCGTCGCGCACGGGACCGGTTCGTATTCGAGGGCCGCGGATTCGGCCACGGCGTGGGCCTGTGCCAGACCGGTGCACAGGCCCGGGCGACACAGGGCGCGACCGCCCTGGCCATCCTGTCCTTCTACTACCCGGGCACCGACGCGCGCGTCACCCGCCCCGTCCCGGCCCGCACACCCCGGCGCGCATTCGGCCTCGAACGTTCGCGCTGAACCCCCGTATAATCATGGGGCGGGAACGGTGAGCCCGCCTGTAAACGAACCGGCCCCTGGAACGTAATCCATGAGTGCAGTGGCGCAGCCGGCGCCGGCGACCGCCGCGGGACGCGAAGCGGACGCCCGGGCGGCATCGGCGATCAAGGCGCTCGTCTCCAGCGCGAGGCTGGACGAGGCGCGCGAGCGGTTCGCCGAACTCGTCACGCGCCACCAGCGTCGCGCCTCCCGCATCGCGTTTCACTATGTGCGCGACGCGGCCGAGGCTGATGAAGCCGTGCAGGACGCGTTCGTCCGGGCGTTCACGCACTTCGATGGCTTTCGCGAGGATCTGGTGTTCGAGGTCTGGTTCACGCGGATCCTCATCAACGGCTGCCTGGACCGGATCAAGGCGCGGAACCGCCGGGAACGCTGGCTGGTCCCGCGGCCGGGATCAGGCAGCGGACGCCTGGACGCGAATCCCGGCGAGACCACCGCGTCGGGCCGGCCGTCGCCGGAAGATCTGCTCCTGCAGGGCGAGCAACGGCGTCAGATCGCGCGGGCTCTCGGGCAGTTGCCGGATCGACAAAGGCTGGTCTTCGTGCTGAGCCAGATCGAGGGCTGTTCGGCGCGCGAAGTCGGTGCCGTGACCGGGCTGAATGAATCGACGGTGCGGGTGCATCTGTTCCGCGCCGTCAGGAAACTGCGCCGGCTGCTCGGACATCCGGCGGCCGGCCGCGCGTCTCGAGCGTGAGCATCGTGAGCATGAGGCCATCGCGAACCTTCTTGCGCGGACTCTGGCCGGGACACCTCGGCGACGAGGCGCTCGTCGAGACATGCCTCGACGGCACGGCGCATCCCCACCTCGATTGGTGCGGCGCCTGCCAGGAGCGCCTCGGCGAGGTGCGCGCGATGCTGGACACCGTCCGCGCCGACGCCGTCGACGCTGCCGACTGCGTCTTCACGCCGGACCGGCTGGCCGCGCAGCGCGCGCACATCCTGCGACGGCTCGAACGCGTCTCGCATCCGGCCCGCGTCATCACGTTCCCCGCGTTCCATCGCTCGGCGCCGGTCGCGCGGCGCGTGGCGCGCCGATGGGTGGCCATGGCCGCGGCGGCCGGGCTGCTGATCGGCCTCGTGGCGGGGAGCGTCGTCGAGTTCCGTCCGGGCCGACAGGCCCCGGCGCGCGCCGGCTCCGGACAAACTGCGACCCGGATGGCCGACGCGCGAAACGACACCGCGCGGGGCCCCGCGCCCCGGCCCGCGTCGTTCAACGAGGAAGCGTTCCTGAGCGACCTGGAATCCGCGGCGAGCGCGCCAAGCGTGGAAGAGCTGCGGGCCATCGACGACCTGACGCCGCACGTTCGCGAGGTCCAGGCGACCCTCCTCCGCTGAGCGCCTCCGGAATCCCCGTATAATTGACGGAGTCGTCCCCAACAGCCGAATGCCGCCCCTCATCTTCCGCAAGGGTCTCGATCTGAAAGACGCGGTGGCCGGCGAGCTGGCGCAGGCCTACCACAGCGCCCTCGTCGACCGCGTGAAGGCATCCGACTACCGGCTCACATCGGGCCGCCTCACGATTCACCTCGCGCGCGAGTTCGGCTTCTGCTACGGCGTCGATCGGGCGGTGGACTACGCGTACCAGGCGCGGCGGCGGTTCCCGGATCGCCACGTGTTCCTGACGGGCGAGATTATCCACAACCCGCACGTCAACGATCGCCTGCGCGCGGCGGGCATCCGCTTTCTGAGCGATCCGGGCGAACGCGCCGAGTCGCGTGGTCCGGACGACGTGGTGATTCTGCCGGCCTTCGGCGTGACCGTGGCGGAGATGCTCCAGTTCGAGCGCCTGGGCTGCACCCTGGTCGACACGACCTGCGGATCGGTGCTCAACGTCTGGAAGAACGTCGCGCGCTTCGCCCAGGACGGATTCACCGCCGTGATTCACGGCAAAGTGCACCACGAGGAAACGCGGGCGACGGCGTCTCAGGCGCTCAAACACCCGAACGGACGGTATCTGGTGGTGCTGGATCAGCAGGAAGCGCTGGCGGTCTGCGACTACATCCGCCACGGCGGCCCGCGCGAGGCATTCCTCGCGCGCGTCGACCAAAAGGCCTCCCCGGGGTTCGAACCGGCTCGCGATCTCGAACGCATCGGCTGCGCCAACCAGACCACGATGCTCATGTCGGAATCGCTCGAGATCGAGCGCATGCTGCGCCAGGCGATGCTCGACCGTTACGGCGAGACCGCGCTGGCCGATCACTTCCGCGCGTTCGACACAATCTGCAGCGCGACCCAGGAGCGCCAGGATGCAGTGCTCGCGCTTCTCGACGAGACGGCGCTCGACCTGATGATCGTGGTCGGCGGCTACAACAGCAGCAATACCTGCAATCTGGCCCGGATGTGCGCCGAACGGGTTCCGACGTTTCACATCGCCGACGGCACGTGCCTCGTGTCGCCGGCCGAGATCCGGCATCGCCCGATCGGCCCGCCATCGACGGCCGGGATGATCGAGAGGACGGCACGGGACTGGCTACCCGCCGGCGGGGCGCTCGCCATCGGCCTCACAGCCGGCGCCTCGACACCGAACAACATCGTCGGCGAGGTCATCGCGACGCTGGCGGGCTACGGCGGCGAGGGCCAGGTCGAATCCGTCCCCGCCGGCCCGGCGTCGTAAACGAATCGCCGCCCCCTGGCGTAATAGCTCACGTGAAGTTAAGGGCGAGGAATCAGATGGTTACGAGGATTGTGGCGACCGCCGCTGCGACGCTGCTGCTCGCGTCCGGGTGGCTGTCCGCACAGGACCGGCACAAGTGGTGGACCGATGAGAAAGTCCGCCGGGAGATCGGCCTGACCGACGACCAGGCGGCGAAAGCCGAGGAGATCTTCCACACGAGCCTGCCGAAGCTGCGCGGGCTCAAGACCGAGCTCGACGGCCTCGAGAAGAAACTGTCAGCGCTCATCAGCGAGAACAAGGCGGACGAGAGCGTGATCGCCGCCAAGATCGACGCGGTCGAGCGCGCGCGCAGCGAGATGAGCAAGACGCGCATGTTGATGCTCTACCGCATCCACCGGCTGCTCACGAACGAGCAGCACGAGAAGTTCAAGGCGATCGTCGACCGCCAGCGTGCGCGCCGGCGGTCGGGCGATCATTATCGCTAGCCGCCCCGTGCGGCATCCATCCAGTCATCCAACGCGTTGATGGAGGTTTTCGTGAGCAAGTCTGTCTTTTTCTCAGCGATCGTCGCCGTGTGCCTGGCCGTCCCATCGAGCACGGCGGCGCAATCGGCGGTCAATCTGGATGAACTCAAGCGGGCGGCGCTCGCCCAAGCCCAAGCCCAAGCGCAAGCGTCGCCTCCCGTGGTCGATCTCAAGCTCGACGAGGCGGTTCAGCGCGCGATCGAGCGGAACCTCGATCTGGCCGTCGAGCGGCTCAATCCCCTGACCTACGACCACACGCTGTCGGCCCTGTACGCCACGTACCGACCGACGATGACGTCGACATTCGGGAATCGCTCGCAGGTCACACTCCCGAACAGCCAGTTGACGGGCGTCACGACCAAGCTGGATACCGAAACGGTCACGTGGCTCGGCGGCCTGACGCAGAACGTCCAGTGGGGCGGCGGCAGCTTTTCCTTGACGTTCAACAACAACCGCCAGGACTCGTCGAACGCGTTCGCCATTCGTAATCCGAGCTACACCTCGTCGCTCTCGGCGAGCTACACCCAGCCGCTGCTTCGCGGCTTCCGCATTGACGGCACGCGCACGCAGCTCGAGACGACGAAGATCAGCCAGACGATCTCGGAGCTGCAGCTCAAGGCCGCCACCACGACGACGCTGGCCAGCGTGCGCAACGCCTACTGGGATCTACTGGCGGCGCGGCAGGCCATCGAAGCCGCTCGCCAGTCGCTGTCGCTCGCCTCGAAGCTCGTGGCCGACAACAGACAGCGCGTCGAGATCGGCACCATGGCGCCGATCGACGTCATCCAGGCCCAGGCCGAGGAAGCGACGCGCCGGCAGTCGCTCGTTCAGGCGGAGGCGACTGCGGGCACCGCGGAGCTCGCGCTCAAGCGGCTCATCGTCAGTGGGACCGACGATCCATTGTGGAGCGCGACGATCGACCCTGTCGACCGCCCGACGTTCTCGGCGGAGGCGGTCGATGTCGACACGGTCGTGAAGAACGCGTTCGAGAACCGCATCGACTTGCAGCAGGCCAAGCAACAGCTCGACAGCAACGACCTGTCCATCAAGAACCTGAACAACCAGACGCTGCCGGCCCTCAATTTGACGGGGGGCTACCAGCTCGCGGGCCTGGGCGGCCCGCAGTTCGAGCGCGACCGCCTGGGGGGCGCCATCTTGAAGACCATTCCGGGCGGGTACCTGGACGCGCTCGCCAACATCAGAGGGGTGGATGCGCCGACGTGGAACCTGCAGGTCAACCTGAGCTATCCGCTGGGCACCAGCTCGGCCGAGGCCAATCTGGCGCGGGCGAAGCTCCAGTTGCAGCAGACGCAGGCACAGATCAAGCAGGTCGTCCTGCAGATCGCCACCGAGGTCACCAACGTCGCGCTGCAGGTTCGGAGCAACGCTCAGCGAGTCCAGGCCTCCACGGCGGCCCGCGAGTTGTCCGAGAAGCGCCTCGAGGCCGAACAGAGCAAGTTCGAGGTGGGCCTCTCCACCAACTTCATGGTCGTGCAGGCCCAGCGCGATCTGTTCGACGCGCAGATCTCCGAGCTCCGGGCCATCCTCGACTATCGCAAGTCGCTCGTCGATCTGGAGCGCGTGCAAATCACCGGAACCGGCCGCTCGGTGACGACCATCAGCGGCGGCGGCAGCACCGGCTCGGGCGTCACCACGACGGTTGGCGGCACCACGACCGGCGGTCCGGGCGGCGGGTTCTGAGTGGAGCGCGAGAGTCTGACATGCGGAAACTGATCCCGATCATCGTCGTCATGGCGATCGCCGGCGCCGGGCTGGCGTTCTACAGTCGACGCGACGGCGCGCCCCAGGCAGGACAGGGCGCCACCGCCGGCGCGCCGGCGGCCGGCGCGCAACGCGGCACAGGCGGCGGCATGCCGGGCGGTATGCCTGGCATGGGCGGCTTCGGCGGCGGCATGAGCGGATTCCGGCCGCCCATGACCGTCGACACGGCAGCGGTCACGCGCGCGCCGGTCGCCGAGTTCGTCACCATCGTCGGTAACTTGATCGGCCTCGCGACAGTCCAGGTCGTGCCCAAGGTGAGTGGACGGCTGGAATCGATCGCCGTCCGACTGGCCGATCCCGTGCGGCGCGGACAGCGCATCGCGAAGATCGAAGACCAGGAGGTCGAGCAGCAGGTCAAGCAGGCCCAGGCGTCGTACGAGGTGGCCGGCGCAACGATCCGGCAACGCGAAGCCGACCTGAAATTCGCCGAGACGAACCTGGAGCGCACGCGCAGCCTCTTCACGCGCCAGCTCATGCCCCGGCAATCGCTGGACGACGCGGAGGCGCGGCATCAGGCGGCGGCGGCGCAACTCGACCTCGCGCGGGCGCAGTACTCGCAGGCGAAAGCGCGCCTCGACGAGCTGCAGATCACGCTGGCCAACACGGAGATCGTGTCGCCGGTGAACGGCTTCGTCGGCAAGCGCTTCCTGGATCCCGGGGCCTTCGCGTCGCAGAACTCGCCAATCGTGTCGGTGGTGGACATCAGCACCGTGCGGCTCGTCGTCAACCTCGTCGAGAAAGACGTCAAGCGGGTCACGCACGGCGTCGCGGCCGAAGTCGAGGTCGACGCGTTTCCGGGCGAGCTCTTCAACGGACGCGTGGGCCGCGTCGCGCCGGTGTTCGACCCGGCGACACGCACGGCCGAGATGGAGATCGAGGTGCCCAACCCGACCATGCGCCTGAAGCCGGGCATGTACGCGCGGGTGCGCCTGCGCGTGGCCGAGCGCGCCAACGCCCTGACCGTGCCGCGCAACGCGCTCGTCGAGATCGACGGTCGCAAGGGCGTGTTCGTGCCCAACGAGAACACGGCGAAGTTCGTGGCCGTCGAAACGGGCCTGCAGGATCAGAACCGCGTCGAGATCCTGAACGGGATCCCGGAGAAGGCGACCGTCATCTCGACCGGCGCTTCTGGCTTGCGCGACGGCGACCGGATCGTGCTCGCCGGACAGGCAGGCGGCCAGGGGCCGGGCGGTTCGGGCGCGCCTGGCGGACCGGCAGCGCCGGGCGGGCGGGGTCGCGGCCCGGGGATGCCACCGGGCGGTGCGCCGCCACGGGCTCCGCAGGGACAACCGGATCGTTGAGTCTTCAAGGAAACACCGACTTTCTGAGGGGGAGCGGGAAGCCGATGAGCATTCCACGCACAGCCATCAACCGTCCGGTCACGATGTTCATGCTGAGCGGCGTGATCGTCCTGCTGGGGTCGATCTCGCTCGCCAAGCTGCCCGTCGACCTGATGCCCGATATCACCAACCCGACGCTCACGATTCGCGTCGGGTATTCCGGCGTCGGTCCGTTGGAGATCGAGCAGTCGGTCACGCGTCCGATCGAACAGGCGGTCGCCGCGGTGGCGGGGCTCGAACAGATCAACTCGAGCTCGTCGGAGGGCTCGAGCAACGTCCGCCTCAACTTCGCGTGGGGCACGAACCTCAACGCGGCGGCCGACGACGTGCGAAGCCGCCTCGACCGGGTTCGAGGCCGGCTGCCCGAGGACGCCGACGCGCCGGTGATCTTCAAATTCGACTCGACAGCCATGCCGATCATGAACCTGGGCGTGGAGGGCGATTTCGATCCGGTGACGCTGCGCGAGCTGGCGCAGAACCAGCTTTCCCCCCGCCTCGAGCGGGTGGCCGGTGTCGCGGCCGTGGACGTCAACGGCGGGCTGCGCCGGCAGATTCGCGTCGATCTGTCGAAGGAGAAGATCACGGCGCTCGACCTCTCGGTCGATCGCGTCGTGAGCGTGCTGCGCACCGAGAACCAGAACATCCCGATTGGCGAGATCGACGAAGGCGACACGACCTACCTCCTCCGGAGCCAGGGTGAGTTCACCAGCATCGAGGAGATTCGGGACCTGGTCGTGCTCACCAAGGGCGGCGTGCCCGTCTACCTGCGGGATATCGCGAACGTCTACGACGGCACCGAGGACGTGCGCAACATCGTGCGCATCAATGGCAAGCCCGGCGTGCGCATGAACGTGACCAAGCAGTCCGGCGGGAACACGGTGGCGGTCGCCGCGCGCGTGCGGGAGGAGGTCGAGCGGATCAACCGTGAAGTGCCGGGCGTGCGCCTGTCGTTGCTCAGCGACAGCTCCAAGTTCATCGAGCGCTCGATCGGGGCGGTGCGTGACGCCGTGATGATCGGCGCGGTGCTGGTCATCGCGATCATCTTCTTCTTCCTGCGCAACATCCGGTCCACCATCATCATCTGCACGTCGATTCCGATCTCGATCGTCGGCACGTTCGCGCTGCTCTACTTCGGCGGCTTCACGCTGAACACCATGACGTTCGGCGGCCTCGCGCTCGGCGTCGGCATGATCGTCGACGCCTCGATTGTCGTGCTCGATAACACGTTCCGCCACATGGAGATGGGCAAGAGCCGGGCGCAGGCGGCCGCCGAGGGCAGCGAAGAGGTCTGGTCGGCGATTCTCGCCTCGACGCTCACGCACATCGCGGTGTTCCTGCCGTTGCTCTTCCTGAGCGGCGTGTCGAGCATCATGTTCAAGCAGCTCGCCGTCGTCGTCATGTTCTCGCTCACGATGTCGCTGTTCGTGGCCGTCACGCTGGTGCCGGTGCTCTGCGCGAAGCTGATGAAGCTGCCGAAGCCCGCGGAGCAGCGAAAGGGTCTCTGGGGACGCCTGTTCACGACCAGCGAGCGCTCGTTCGAAGCGATGGACAACGGGTACCGGAACCTGATCCACCGCGCGCTGCTGCACCGGCCGACCGTGCTCGTGGGTGGCGCCGCGACGTTCGTCGTCGCCCTGGCGCTGCTGCCGATGATCCCCGTCGAGATGATTCCGCAGACCGATGAGGGCCAGGTGTCGGTCACGGCTGAGATGCCGGTCGGCACGCGCATCGAGCGCATGCAGGCGGTCCTGCTGGCGATGGAGTCCCGCGTCCGCGACCTCGTGCCGGAAGCCACGACCGTGGTCGTGTCGGCCGGCAGCGGCGGCATGTTCGGCATGGGCGGCGGCACCTTCCGCGGCAATGTCACGATCAACCTGGTGCCCAAGACCGAGCGCCAGCGCTCAACTGACCAGATCGCGCAGGCGCTGCGCCGCCAGCTCGCCGGCATGCCCGGCGTCGTCGTGATGGCGCGCGCATCGAGCGCCAACTTCCAGATGGGCCGGATGTTCGGCGGGGGCGGCGGCGACAGCCGCCTCTCGCTCGAAATCCGCGGGTACGACCTCAACGACGCGCGCCGCCTCAGCCAGGAGGCGAAGACGCTGATGCAGAGCGCGCCCGGCATCGCCGACGCGCAGGTCGGGCGCGATGAAGGCCGGCCTGAGCTCGCCGTCCGTGTGGATCGGCCCAAGGCCGCCCTGCTGGGCATGACGGTGTCGGGCGTGGCGAACACCCTCCGCACCAATATCGCGGGCACGCAGGCGGCGATGTACCGAGAGCGCGGCTTTGAGTATCCGATCGTCGTGCGCCTCAGGGAGGAAGACCGAGAGCGGATCGGGGACGTCGATGAGCTGCTCGTCTCGACGCCGGGCGGGCAGGTCATGCAGGCCAAGAACCTCGTGCGCCTCGAGAGCGACCGGGGCCCCGTGTCGATCGACCGCAAGAACCAGGAGCGCATCACGCGGGTCAACGCCGAGGTCGAGACGGTCCTGAGCGAGGCCGTGAAGGCCGTGCGGGCGCGGCTCCCCCAACTCAACCCACCCAAGGATTTCTCGGTCGGCTTCGGCGCGGAGGTCGAGGAGCAGGCCCGCGCGTTCGGCCAGCTCCAGCTCGTCCTGATCCTCGCCATGCTGCTGACCTACGCGGTCATGGCGGCGCAGTACGAATCGCTGCGCGATCCGTTCGTGATCATGTTCTCGGTGCCGCTGGCCGCCATCGGCGTGGTCGGCATCCTGCTCGTCACCGGCACCACCTTCAGCCTGCAGGCCTACATCGGCGTCATCATGCTGGCCGGCATCGTGGTGAGCAACGCCATCCTGCTCGTCGACTACACGAACACGTTGCGGCACCGCGACGGCGTGCCGCTGCGCGAAGCCGTGGAGCGAGCGGGACGCACACGGCTGCGGCCCATCCTCATGACCTCGGGCACGACGGTGCTGGGGCTGGTGCCGATGGCGCTCGGCTTCGGCGAAGGCGCCGAACTGCAGGCTCCACTGGCCCGCGTCGTCATCGGGGGCCTGCTGACCTCGACGCTGGTCACGCTGGTCTTCGTCCCGGCCATGTACACCCTCTTCGAGGAAGGCTGGGCCGGTCTCCGCCGGGGAATGCACCACGACGCGGCCGGGTCTCATACAGGGAGTGGCACGGTTTCCTGAGGCGCATCATGAAGAAGCTCATCATCGGTCTCATCGTCCTCGCAACCATTGGCGCCAGTGGAGGGGCGTACTACGCGTACCGGCGCACCCCGAAGCCTCCCGAGGTGACGACGGCGCCGCTCACGCGCGGCAGCGTGGCCGACACCGTGGGCGCCACGGGCACACTGGAGGCCGTCACCACCGTGCAGGTCGGCTCGCAGGTGTCGGGCACGGTGTTGGAGCTCGGCGCCGACTTCAACTCGATCGTGCACAAGGGCCAGGTGATCGCGCGACTCGATCCTTCGCTGCTCCAGACGCAGATCGAACAGGCCCGCGCGAACCTGATCCGGTCGGAGGCGGACGTCGAGCGCCTGAGAGTCTCGCTGGACGACGCGAAGACCAAGCTCAAACGCGCTGAGGACCTCTCCGCACGCAACCTGACGCCACAGTCCGAGCTGGAAACGGCGCAGGTCAACCTGCGATCGGTCGAAGCGCAGTTGCGCTCGTCGCAGGCGGCCGTCTCGCAGTCACGCGCCAGCCTGAACCAGACGCAGGTCAATCTGGACCACACCGTGATCGCCTCCCCCATCGATGGCATCGTCATCTCGCGAAACGTGGACGTGGGGCAGACCGTCGCGGCCAGCCTGAACGCGCCCGTGCTCTTCCTGCTGGCGGCCGACCTCACGAAGATGCAGGTCCGGGCGAACATCGACGAAGCGGACGTCGGACGCATCCGGCCCGGCCAGCCCGTGCGCTTCCGCGTGGACGCCTACGCGGCAGAGGACTTCGAGGGCCAGGTGTCGCAGATCCGGCTGCAGCCGACCGTCGTGCAGAACGTCGTCACCTACATCACGGTCATCGACGTGCCGAACCCCAGCCTGAAGCTGAAGCCGGGCATGACGGCCAACGTCACCATCGAGATCGCGCGAGCCGACAACGTGCTGCGCGTGTCGAACACGGCGCTACGATTCCGGGCGAACGCCGACATGTTCACGGCCCTCGGACTGCCGGTGCCACCCGAGCTGCAGCACGGAACGACTCCGGCCGGAGGCGCGCGCGCGGCGGGCCAGACGCCGGGAAATGCGACGGAGGGCCAGCCGGCAGCGTCTGGCGCGGCGGCTTCTCGGGGTGCGGCGTCTGCAGCTCCGCGAGCCGGGCAATCAGCCGCAACCACTCCGCCATCGGGGGCGCCGGGCGGCGATCGGGCTTCCGGTCAGCCCGGAACGCCCGCCGCGGACGGAACGAGCCGCGGGTTCGGCGGATTCGGTGGCGGCCAGGGCGGCGGCCAGGGAGATCCGGAGCGCCGGCGTCAGATGATGGAGCGGATGCAGAGCATGTCGCCCGAGGAGCGCCAGCGGTTCTTCCAGCGCATGCGCGAGCCCGGCGGCGCCGGCGGCGAAACGCCAGCGGTACCGTCGAACCGTCCGCAGCCCGGCCAGAAACCGCTTGCCAGCACGGGTGCGCAGACGATCGACTCGCTGTTTGGCCCGTTGCCGCGGCCTCAATCGACCGGGCGCGTGTGGCTGTGGACCAACAACCAGCTCAAGTCGGTGCGCGTCCGCCTCGGGATCTCCGATGGTTCGTTCACCGAACTTCTCAGCAACGACCTGCCGGAAGGGACGGAGATCGTCACGGGGATCCTGCTCGGGCAGGCTCGGCCAGCGACCACGGGCGGCCCGAGCGTCGGCGGCAACCCGTTCATGGGCGGCCAGCCGCGCATGCCCAGCCCCGGCGGCTTCCGTGGTCCGGACCACTAACCGCGCTACTGAGAACCACGACGATGCCCGTCATCATCTCTATTCGCGACCTGACAAAGACGTACCACGTGGGTGACGTGGACGTCCGGGCGCTGCGTGGCGTGTCGGTCGACGTCCAAGCTGGCGAGTTCGTGGCCGTCACCGGACCGTCCGGTTCCGGCAAGTCGACGATGATGCACATCCTCGGCTGCCTGGACCGCCCGACGAGCGGCCAGTACTTTCTCGACGGCAAGGACGTGTCCGCGCTGTCGCGGGACGAGCTGGCGCGGATTCGCAACCGCAAGATCGGATTCGTGTTTCAGGGCTTCAACCTGCTCGCGCGCACCTCGGCCATCGAGAACGTGGAGCTGCCGCTGCTCTACAACGGCGGGAGCGCGTTCCGTACCGCCGCGCGACACCGGCGCGCACAGGAGGCCCTGAAGGAGGTGGGCCTCGAGGATCGCGCGCACCACCTGCCCAATCAGCTGTCGGGAGGACAGCAGCAGCGCGTGGCGATCGCGCGCGCGCTCATCAACGATCCGGCCGTCTTGCTGGCCGACGAGCCCACCGGCAACCTCGACACGCGCACGAGCATCGAGGTGATGGAGATCTTCCAGAAGCTGAACGCCGAGCGCGGGCTCACCATTCTGCTCATCACGCACGAGCGCGACATCGCCGAATACGGCACGCGCATCGTGAGCTTCCGCGACGGGCGGGTCCTGTCGGATCAGCCCATCCAGGTGCGGCGAAACGCCAGCCAGGAGCTGGCGGCGCTGCCGCCGCCCGAACAAGAGGACCCGGTTCAAGTCCGCGTGTCGCACCACCGGCACGCGTGAGGCATCTGTCGAGACGCCTATGTCGATCCTGATGACGTTCCGAATCGCGCTGAAAGCCCTCGGTCGCAACAAGATGCGCACCGTCCTCACGATGTTGGGCATGATCATCGGGGTGTCGGCCGTCATCACGATGGTCGCGCTCGGCACGGGCGCGTCCGCGGCGGTCGAGGACCGCATCAAGGGCGCCGGCACGAACCTGATCATGGTGAACGCCGGCAACTGGACGCAGGGCGGCGTGCGCATGGGCCAGGGCCAGTCGAGCTCGCTCAAGAAGCAGGACGCCGACGCCATCCGCGAGCTGCCGGGCGTGCAGTACGTGGCGGCGGCCTGCAACACGCGCGGGCAGGTCATCGCCGGGAACCAGAACTGGTCGACGAGAGTCGAGGGCACCGACGTCGACCTGCCGCTCATCCGAACGTGGCCGGTCCGCTACGGCGCGTTCTTCGGCAGCCAGGATGTGGCCAGCGCGGCCAAGGTCGCCGTGCTTGGCAGAATCGTCGCCGAGACGCTGTTCGGGGAGAACGTCGACCCGACCGGTCAGGTGATCCGCGTTCGCAATCAGCCCTTCAAGGTCGTGGGCGTGATGGCGAACAAGGGGCAGCAGTCGATGGGACAGGACCAGGACGACGTCATCTTCGTGCCGTTCACCACCGTCCAGAAGAAGCTGCTCGGGATCACCTACATCCAGAACATCAACATCTCAGCGGCATCGGCCTCCGAGATTCAGAACACGGCCACCCGCGTCAGCGAGCTGCTGCGCACGCGCCATCAGATCGTCCCCGGCGAGCCCGATGACTTCATGGTGCGCACGCTCGAGGAGATGGCCGAGGTCCGCACCGAGGCCATGAACACCATGACCATGCTGCTGGCCGCCATCGCGGGCGTGTCGCTACTGGTCGGCGGCATCGGCATCATGAACATCATGCTGGTCTCGGTGACCGAGCGCACGCGCGAGATCGGCCTGCGCATGGCCGTCGGCGCGCGCTCACGCGACGTGCTGTTTCAGTTCCTCGTCGAGGCTGTCGTCATCAGCCTCTTCGGGGGTCTGCTGGGACTCTCGCTCGGCTACGGGTTCTCGGAAGCCATCAGGAGGTTCCTGCAGTGGCCCTCACAGGTGCCGCCACAGGCGATCGCCATGGCCTTCGGGTTCGCGGCAGGCACGGGCATCTTCTTCGGGTTCTACCCGGCGCGAAAAGCCGCGAAGCTGGACCCGATCGATGCGCTCAGGTATGAGTAGGAGGCAGTCACAAGTAGGGGCCGGCTTTAGCCGGCCCAAACCCGAAAGATCGAGGAGGAGACAACTCATGAAGCAGCGAATTGCCGTCGTCGTGGTCGCGGTCGCGGTGGGATTGGCGGCCCAGGGCAAGACCGATTTCGCGGGGGCCTGGAAGCGGGATGCCGCGAAGAGCGACGCGCCGCAGATGGGCCGCGGCGGCCCGGGTGGTGGCGGCATGATGGGTGACGTGACCATGACGGTCACCCAGACAGCCAGCGAACTCGCCATCGATCGGAAGATGGGCGAGACGAGCCAGAAGAGCGTGTACAAGCTGGACGGCAGCGAGAGCGTCAACCCCGGCATGCGGGGCGGGGACGTGAAGTCGAAAGCCAAGTGGGACGGCGCCAACCTGGTCATCGAGAGCACCCAGACGATGAGCACGCAGATGGGCGACATGACGATCAACACGAAGGACGCCTGGCAGATCGGCACGGACGGCACGCTGACCGTCGTGACGACCAGGTCTACGCCGCAGGGCGAGCGGACGACCAAGACCGTCTATGCCAAAGTGACGAGCTAATCGCAGGCCGGAGGCCTGGGCTCTGAGGCCGGGGTTGACTGAGGCGCGAGGCGGCTCGACCGCTCTCGCGCCTCACGTGTTTTCGGGAGACGACAGGCGCCGAAGCAGCTCGAGGATGGTGACGCCCGTGAGGGGATCGATCCAGTCGGCCGCGATCTCGGCGAGCGGCGCGAGCACGAACCGCCGCTCACGGAATCGCGGATGCGGCACCTGCAGGCCCGGCTCGTCGACGAGCGTATCCCCGTAGAGAATCAGATCCAGGTCGAGCGTGCGCGCCGCGCCCGGATGCGGACGCTCGCGGTCTCGCTCGCGCTCGATGGCCAGCAGCGCCTCGAGCAGCGCTCGGACGGAGAGGTCCGTCGATCCGATCGCTGCGCCGTTGAGAAAGCGCGGCTGAGGGACAACACCGACGGGATCGGTATCAATCAGATTCGAGAAGCGTGGATCTGTGAGGAGCGCCTGAAGGCGCGCGCGGGCGTGGTCGAGGTGCGCCAGGCGACTGCCCAGGTTACTGCCGAGCGCGATGGCGACTTTCACTCGACCCAGCGCACCGGCAGGACGCCTCCGCCGGTGCCGATCGTGGCATGCCGCCGTCCGAGCAGATCGTCGCGGCCGGCGAGCGCCTGTTCGAAGAAGCGCTGGTGCTCCCGCGTCTCGCCGACGACGACCTCGCACATCCGGCGGTGGCGCGCGTGGCTGATCGACGCGACACGGTCGCGCCACTTCTCGACGAACGCGCGGGTCGCGTCGGCATCGTCGCGCAGGATCGTCTGGAGCCGCTCGGGACCCGGCCGCCCGGATGCGACCTCCGGTTCGGGCACTTGCGCGAGCGCACCGCCCATCGGCGCGAGGGCGTCGCGCAGCCAGGCGAGGTGCGTGTCCTCGCGCGCGATCACGTACTGGTAGCTGTTGTTGAAGTCGTAGTGGCCCACCAGGCGCGCGGCGGCGACATGGCGCCGGCGCTGCGCGAACTTGTCGCGGTAGAGCTCTTCCAGGAGAGCGGTGAGGTCGGCGGGCTTCACGTGCCCTGCTTTTCCTTGCAGGTAATGCAGACCCGTGTCCACGGAATGGCGTTCAGGCGCGCGGACGCGATCGGCTCGCCGCAGTCCCGGCAGACGCCGTACGTGCTCTGCTCCATGCGCCACAGGGCTTCCTCGATGGCCTGCAGAATCTTGGCGTCGGTCTGCTTCAGCTTGAGCTGAATGTGGACTTCGTTGTTGCCGCTCGCCTGATCCGCCAGGTCCCCCTGACGTGTATTGTTCTCCATCGAGGTCTGCAGCGGCTTGATGCCGCCGCCACCCGCCAGAATCTCCCCTCGCTTCTTGAGGAGCGCTTCCTTGTAGGCGGTCAAGTCCATCGTCGGCTTCTCCTCCACGGCCGTCTGCCGCGCTGCCAGCCTTGCATTCTAGCACGGCCGGATCCAGGAATCGCTACGGGAGCGTTTGCAGCCACACGCGGCCCGGGC
>ERZ1292640.1739-Hain-H43-02um-R1-1739-length-17884-cov-5_pt1 | contig 17884 bp, 34 predicted proteins | sample MGYA00564404_ERZ1292640 | MGnify/ENA primary metagenome ERZ1292640 (study PRJEB36523, sample SAMEA6512636) | groundwater metagenome | collected 2019-01-08 | study: AquaDiva: Metagenomics assemblies of 32 groundwater samples
AAGGGCTCGTCGAAGTGGTCGTCACAGAGGAGATAAAGGGAGAAGCCCTTGCACTTCTTGGGAAGTTTACGTAGAGTAGAACTATGGTCGGGTAGTGAAACTTCAGAAGATTATGTTCTTTTACGTATATCAGTTGAAAAGCGTGGAGAACAATCATCTGTATATTGGATCAACAAATGACTTGATTCGTAGGGTAAAAGAACATAATCTTGGACTCAGTCCATCAACGAAACGATATAAACCTTGGAAGCTTATTTATTATGAAGCATGTCTTAACGAACAAGATGCAAAACGCAGAGAGAACTATCTTAAAACTAGTCAAGGAGGGAGGCTTCTCAAGCGCAGATTGAAAGAGTATTTCTACTCTCTGCGTTTTGCCTGAAGTTCTACTACCTGGATGACAAAGAAATCCTATAAAGTTCTCGGTATGCACTGCACGAGTTGTCCGCTCGTCATCGAAAGCGACCTTGAGGACATCGGGGTCAAATCTTCCTGCAGTTATGCGAAAGCCCAGCTTGATGTCGAGTATGATGAGACCAGTGTGACAGAAGAAAAAATTTATGAGAAAATTCGAGTTTTAGGGTACAATATTGTCAGTTCAGTTTGATAAGCGTGTATGAATAAAGTGTCTGTCTCATTTCAATCGGGATTTATTCAGTTATTGCCATTGGTTCTCCTTGCTGCATTTGCAGTATCTACGTTTTTGATCGTGAGCAAAATGCAATTAGAGAAAGTAGGCGAGCTTAGACGATATGCAAAAGAAGAGGGTGCATACCCTTTGGCATTATTATCAAGTCCAACACCTGTTTTGACTTTAGCAGAACGGTGTGTAAATAGTTTTCCACGTCCACGCGAGTGTGATGAGCTTTTGCTAAGCCCTACAGCTTCCTCTACCCCCCCCTCTTTGGTTAATGACATTTCTCAACAGGAATGCGAGTCGCAATATCAAGGTTGCTATGTAACCACAAGTAATGCTTGCGTACCACATGGTCAGCAAAATTCAGGATATTATTGCTGTAAAGCAGGGACGGGTAGCGGAGTGTCATATAATCATTTTCAGTTGTCTTCCTGCGATCAAAGCGTTGGAGCGTCGACTAGAACAGAAGCAACATGTACAGAGGCCAATGGGTGCTGGGTTAGCGGAAGTGGGAAATGTGTAGAGCATCTGGCAGAAAATGCAGGTTATTGTTGTTACGGCGCCAACGAGGGTGGCAATAAATTGTCCTATCCTCATTTTGAGCAAGGAAGTTGTATGGATTATGCACCAACAATAATTATCACGCCGACTTTAACACCGACGAACAGCTCAACACCTATACTTACTCCCACATCAACGACAACCATGACGCCTACTCCAATTACAACTCCAACTCCGACAAAAACGCCGACGCCGACACCTACAATTTCAGTTGCACCGAGGCCGTTACCACCATCCGGCGGTTGGCCAGATGGAATTTTTTGTGGTGGAACAACACTACGATTATGTAGTGAATGTTCAAACGGATCAGTCTCTTTCGGGACAAGTTTTACTGTTAATATTTGCGGACCTAATATAACAGCGAGTCCAACACCGATACCGGTAATTACCCGACCATCTCCCTCACCAACAGCATTACCAGGACCAATTATCGTTCCTTATGCTCCAACATTTACACCTACGACCATTAAGTATCAAGGGGTGGAAGTAGATGCTGATATTGTATCAACACTAGATAGTTTTATTTTGGCAGCCTCACAACAGGGGTATAATGTTGTTGTTTATTCAGGGTATCGGTCTTATCAAGAGCAAGAAAACCTTTATAATGGTTGTCAGTTACAAAAACAAAATGGTCAAGCATGTAGGGTTGCCACCCCTGGATATAGTCAGCATCAATCCGGTCATGCAGTTGACTTGTATATCTATGAAAACGGAGAATATAAACCAATGATACCGTTAATACCATTAGCTATCAGTATGGGATTAGAGCACCCCATACCGACTGATACGCCACATTTTTATATACCATGATAAATACAGACTCTGTAATAAAAGAAGGCATTATTGTACCACCTAAGGATCCCCCGAAGAGAAATGGGGTACCTATTTTTATTAGAACAGTACTTGTTGCCGTAGGAATAATGATTCTTTGGATACTATTTTTTAATAAAAGTAGGTTACCGCCGAAAGTATTCCAATCTCGGTTAGTTGAGCCTCAATCAATTACTGTAACCCCTGATCCATGTCGTACTTTTCTTAATATGGATTCTGTCCCATGTCAAATAGTAATAGTATTTGATTATCAGAAGACAAAAAAAGCAACGCAGGAATTAACTAAAGCGTTTATAAAAAAGTTATTATCTGGGGTAGGATATGACCTCATTGTAAAGCAGATTATTGCTTCAGGGACTGCACCGATTCAAGTAATAATTAGTACGCCATACCAAGAAGAAGATCAAATAGGAAGGTTATTAATACAGAAATATCCAGAATATATCGTTTCTCAAAACCGAATAAAATTATCCCGTATTCAAGGTGAGTAGCATTGACAATCTTCCCGCGACCGCTATAAGATTGTCAATAAAGCATGAAATATACTATTAGGACAGTCCAAAAATATAACATTGCCTACGCGCTTCTTCCATACAAACGCAACCAACCGCCACGAGAGCGCGATGATGTTTCCGTCCTCGTCCGACTGTGATGGTCCGCGTTGATACTTCAGTATAACTTTGATATACTCCATTCGCCGATACTGATTCACTTATGAAAACAATTTGTGGAAAGACTCACCTTATCCATACACTATGGAGTTGCGACAGACCAGCCATAGCCTCCATTGATGTAGTGTGGAAGTCGGGAGAACAAAGTGCAAGAATTGACTTCCCCCACTGCGCTAGTCATGAAGCAGATGCTGAAGGAAAGGCATTGAAGCTTGAAGAGGATCTTCGGAGAGAACAGAATTATTCCGAGGTTCACATTGAAAAACCTATTATAGGGGAGGCTCGTGAGGTAGGGAATAGTCGATTATCAGCGGGGGAAGCTCGATTACGTTAAAAGAAGGTAGTTAATCTCCTTCTCGCTATAGTCGTATTGCTCGAGGAGACGAAGCGTTGCCACCTGATCCACTGTCGTTATCTCCAGAATTAGGAGAATATCTTGACAAACCTTAGGTTTTTATAGATAAACAACCTTAATGTTATTACTCACAAGCCAAAATACAAAAACCATCGCCGACCCAAAAGAGTTTATCAAGTTTTGTAAATTGATAGAAGATCGTGCGGACGAACGGGGTGCGGCGGCATTGTCCTTGGAAGGCCGAGGAATCGGAATTGCATTGAAAAACGTTGCAAAAAAGAAGCATGAATAAGATTCCTCATCGATTTATTGTTTCCCGGCGACCCAAAGAATACCTTGAGCAGGGACCGTCTCATTGTGGAGTTTATTCTGTAAAAGCGGTCCTCGAGGCATATAACAAAGTTACTGGTGTGAAGCCGGAAGATTTTCATACCAATTGGGTAAGCCGCATCACGGGAGCAGTTTTTCATCCAGATTACCTTGTACGTATAGTAAAGTCGTACGCTTTGGAAGCAAAAAACGGTACAGTCAAGCATCTTTCTGACGACAAAAAAATTATGTATCTCAAATCCATGCTGTCAAAAGATGTACCTGTTATTTTAATGGTTGGAAACGGATATCAAAGGAACGGAGAATATAGCCGTCTTAAGGCCGCAATAGTGGGGCATATTATTACGGTATGGGGTTATGATGATAGAGAAGGGGTGTTCTTCATGTATGATTCTGTAGTACCAAAAGAGCATTATGCTACAAATGTCCCGATTGGAAACATAAAGCGAACCTACGAACAGATACTTCGTGATTGGTATGGCGCATTTCCGTCAAGATTATTGTGGCGCGGTTCGTTTCGCTATATTGAAGTAGGGTCAATCTAATGGTGGAGTTGAAGAAGTTGACAAGCGTATTACATTGTAATACGACTGGAATACCGAACATATTAAAAAGCACGGTGTCACAGTCGATGAGGTGAGTATTGCGGCTAGGAATATTTCTTGAGAGAAAGGAAAAAATTATATGAAAGGGACGTATAAGGGGCCAAAGTATCCCACTAATGCAACAGGTAAAATTCCGGCCTTTAAAAATTATGAAGAAGAGGCTAATTTTTGGGATACTCATAGCTTTACCGAATTTGAGGATGAGCTGGAGGACGTTGATATAGTGTTTGAGCTAGATAAGCCTCGGGAAGAGGCGTTGGTCCTGCGTGTGCAAAAAAATCTGAAAAAGGCCATAGAAAAAATTGCCCGGCGAAATGCTTTGAACCCTTCAGCGTTGATGAGGATGTGGTTGACCGAGAAAGTCAATGAAGCGCTAAGTGGAAAGAATAAAGGCACTTCGTTAGCTGCATAATCCGGCATCTTTTTATGGAAATTGTTGAATTGCCTCAATACCGCCTCACCTACGGCCTCCTGCCATACAAGCGCAATCAGGATGTCTCCCGTTGCGGCATGAGAAAGCGATGATATTTCCGTCCTCGTCCGGTTGTGACATTATATTGACACATGCACATGTGCATGTTAAGATACCAATATGTTAACGAAACGCACCCATATCCTTTTTGACGAAGACACCGCGTTCATGCTTGCCGCGCTTGCGCGGGAGAAGGCTACGTCAGTTGGCAACCTCGTGCGCCACGCGATAAAAAAAACATATACAGATGTGAGGCACACACATCGGAGTAAGCGGCAGAAAGCAGTCCGCGCGCTTTTGGATTTGCAAAAGAAATTCCTGGGTAGATTTGAAGGCATGGACTATCGCGCACTTATCGAAGATGGACGAAAATATTGACAGCAAACAGCTTCTTGTAGTGGATGCATCGGTTATCCTGGCCGCGATATTTCCCCAGGAAGCGTACAAACGGCATGCGATGATGTTTATAGATCAAAGCATGAGGAGTGCCAAAAAGTTCATAGCCCCGTCCATACTCCTCTACGAGATTTTCAACGCCGTTCGTTCCGCAATACTGTCAAAACGCATTACAGGAGAAGAGGCGCAAACTATACTCTCTGCCTATAAAACCATTGAACCAACGTACGTTGATTTTTCCATACTGTCAGAAAGCGCTCTTAAGATAGCACTGGAGAGCAATACTTCTATCTATGATGCTGCCTATGCTGCGCTCGCTTACGCGCGTGAGTATTCCATGTGCACCCTGGACAAAAAACTCATACAGAAGCTAAAAGTTCTTCCGGTGAATGTTGTGTATCTCGGAGACTTCGGTTGATTGCCGGGACCTCCGTCCGGCTCTAGACTTTATTCTCCCTTCTTTATATAATAGTAAGGTAAGAAGCAAGGATACTGCTTCCGTAGGGGGCAGTTTTTTTATTATGCCAGGTAGTGAAACTTCAGAAGATTATGTTCTTTTACGTCTATGTACTGGAAAGCCAACAAAATAAGAGCTTTTATATTGGTTCAACAGAAAACTTAGTTCGTCGGGTAAAAGAACATAATCTTGGACTCAATCGGTCCACGAAGCCCTACATTCCGTGGAAGCTAATCTATTATGAAGCAAGTCTTAATGAACAAGATGCAAAACGCAGGGAGATGTATCTTAAAACAAGTCAAGGAGGGAGGCTTCTCAAACGTCGGGTGAAAGAATATCTCTATCACCTGCGTTTTGCCTGAAGTTCTACTACCTGGTATGGCAGCGCCACAAGTACAAAAAACATTAAATCGCGATGTGCCACTTGAAAAAGTCCGTAACATCGGCATTATCGCGCATATCGACGCGGGCAAAACGACGACAACCGAGCGCATCCTCTATTATACCGGCAGGAGCTATAAGATCGGGGATATTGACGAGGGGACCACCGTCATGGATTGGATGGACCAGGAAAAAGAACGTGGCATTACCATTGTATCCGCAGCTACGACTGCATTCTGGAAAGATTATCGTTTTAATATTATCGATACTCCCGGTCACGTCGATTTTACGGCCGAAGTAGAGAGGAGCCTGCGGGTCCTGGACGGCGGGATTACCGTCTTGGATGCCGAAGAGGGCGTGCAGAGTCAGTCCGAAACTGTTTGGCACCAGGCGGATAAGTACAATGTGCCGCGGCTTTGCTTTATCAACAAAATGGATAAAGTCGGGGCTGATTTCCGGGCGACTATTCTTTCGATCGAAGAGCGTTTAGGCGCTCGGACTGCTGTTATGGTTGTTCCGATCGGACGCGAGAACGAATTTAAAGGCATCATCGATCTTCTTACAAGGAAAGCAATGGTCTGGGGAAGTGATGAACTCGGAGCCGAGTTTGATGTATCGGACACAATCCCGCCCGAACTGAAAGAAGAAGTAGAAAAAAGCCGCCACGCCCTCGTCGAGCGTATTTCTGAGACGGATGACAACCTCATTGAAAAGTTCCTGGGTGGAGTAGAGCCCACGGTCGAAGAGCTTAAATCTGCGCTTCGAAAAGCCGTCATAGCCTACAAACTCGTCCCTATTTATGCGGGTTCGAGTCTTCGGAATAAAGGAGTACAGCCACTTCTTGATGCCGTTGTTGATTATCTCCCTTCTCCACTCGATTTGTTGCCCGTCGAAGGTATCCATCCTAAATCAGGGGAAAAGGAGGTACGGAAACGGGTGAGTTCGGAAGCTTTTTCCGGACTGGCATTCAAAATTCAAATAGATCCGCACGTGGGCAAGCTTACCTATGTCCGTATTTATTCCGGAACACTTGCTTCAGGATCATACATATATAACCCGGCTAAAGGCGCCAAAGAACGCGTGGGCAGGCTTCTTCTCATGCATGCCAACCAGCGTGAGGAGATTAAAGAAGCCTACGCGGGGGAAATTGTCGCGGTCGTGGGTTTTAAAGATACGATCACCGGAGATACGGTCTGTGCCATTGAGCATCCGATTGTTCTTGAAAAAATTTCATTCCCCGATCCGGTCATTTCCCTAGCTATCGAACCCAAGACGAAAAACGATCAGGAGAAAATGGGTTTTGCGCTCCAGCGCCTAAGCGAAGAAGATCCAACGTTTAAGATTAAATCCAATCTCGAGACCAATCAGACCATCATCTGGGGCATGGGAGAACTGCATCTTGAGATTCTTGTGGACCGGATGAAACGGGAATTTAATGTCGAGGCCAACGTCGGAGACCCGCAGGTGGCCTACAAAGAAACGATCACGAAATCCGCTGAAGGCGAGGGGAAATACATCCGCCAGTCCGGCGGGCGCGGGCAATATGGGCATTGTTTTATACGTATAGAGCCCAAAAACCGCGGAGAGGGGTATGAGTTTATCGATGACATTAAAGGAGGTTCGATCCCGAAAGAATTTATTGCGCCGATAGCCAAGGGTGTAAAAGAAGCTATGGAAAACGGGGTGCTTGCTGGGTATCCGCTTGTCGATATGACCGTAACCCTGTACGACGGTACGTATCATGACGTCGATAGCAGCGAGATAGCATTTAAGATTGCCGGAAGCATGGCACTGCAACATGCCACGAAAGCCGCAGGGCCGACCATCCTTGAGCCTATCATGAAGGTGGAAATCACGACCCCCGATGAGTTTATGGGAGATGTCATCGGTGACTTGGGTGCCAAACGCGCAGAAATCCAAGGGTCGCAGAAACGGGGATTCGTCACGGTCATCCTCGCTCTTGTCCCGCTTTCCGAGCTTGCCGGATACGCGACGACTCTCCGAAGCATGAGCAAAGGCAGAGCCACCTATTATATGGAGCCCAGCCATTATCAGGAAGTACCCAAGAATATTCAAGAAAAGATCATTGCAAACAGAGTTTAGGGTATGATACAATGATCATGGAGCTACAAAAGTAGTTATTATTTTTATTGTTTTATAAAGGAGGATCTATGGCAGACCAAGTAAAGTATAACCGCACCAAGCCCCATCTTAATATTGGCACGATTGGTCATGTTGACCATGGCAAGACGACGCTCACGTCTGCTATTACCCATGTCTTGGCGAAAAAAGGCTTAGCCAAAGCCCTTAAATACGAAGATATCGATAACGCTCCGGAAGAGAGAGCCCGGGGAGTCACCATCAATATCCACCACTCCGAGTATGAAACCGTCAAGCGTCACTACGCACATATTGACGCGCCGGGACACGCGGATTACATCAAAAATATGATTACTGGTGCCGCTCAGATGGACGGGGCCATTCTCGTCGTGTCCGCACCCGACGGTCCCATGCCGCAGACCCGCGAGCATATTCTACTTGCCGCCCAGGTCAACGTACCGGCCATTGTCGTATTTATGAATAAATGCGATATGGTACAGGATAAGGAACTTTTGGATCTCGTCGAGATGGAAGTGCGCGAGCTTCTCACCAAGTACAAGTTTCCGGGAGATAAAATTCCGGTCATTCGGGGCTCGGCTCTTAAAGCACTTCAGGGAGATCCGGAAGCAGAAAAACAGATCGAAGAGCTTATGAATACGGTCGATGAGTACGTGCCGGACCCGGTGCGCGAACTTGATAAACCGTTTCTTATGCCTGTTGAGGATGTTTTTTCGATCAAAGGCCGCGGTACAGTGGTCACCGGACGCGTGGAGCGGGGCCGCGTCAAAGTTAATGAAACACTTGAGATCGTGGGTATTAAACCCACGCAGACCACGGTGGTTACTGGGGTAGAAATGTTCCGGAAACTCCTGGATGAGGGGCTCGCAGGAGACAATATCGGCGTTCTTCTTCGAGGCATCGAGAAGGATCAGGTGGAACGCGGACAAGTGCTTTCCGCGCCGGGCAAAGTCAAGCCGCACACCGAGTTTGAGGCAGAGATTTATATTCTTGCCAAAGAGGAAGGCGGACGTCATACGCCGTTTTTTACGGGCTACCGGCCGCAGTTTTACATCCGGACGACCGATGTCACCGGCGAGGTGACCCTTCCGGCAGGGGTTGAGATGGTTATGCCGGGGGATAGTACCAAGATGACGGCTAAGCTCATTGTGCCCGTCGCTCTTGAAGAAGGTCTTCGGTTTGCTATCCGCGAAGGCGGCCACACCGTCGGCGCCGGAGTGATCACAAAGATAATCGCCTAATCCTGCCTAAATAAAATGGCTGAAAGCGTATATTTATATCGAGGACAAGGCGACGAGAGAGAACTCCTAGGTACACTAGGCGATGAACCATTGGTAATTGGGAAAACGGTATTCACCTTAAGGACTCATGGGTATGCTAATTATGGAGTTGATTTTTTATCCGAGCCGGAGCACGTGGTCGAGTTTGAAGTGTTTAATATTAGGAAACCAGAAGGTTTGACGAGATGGTTTAAGGATGTAGAATTGAAGAGAGTTGGAGGTGCTAGTGTAGCAGATTGTCAAACGTTTCGATTTGCTTTGACTAATGTTATTTTTGAAATTGACCATGGCGAGAATCCTTCGTATATTGAATTAGGAAGTTTGTATTAAGAGTATGCCAAAGGGGAGAATTAGAGTACGTTTAAAAGCATATGACAGCAGGATTATTGATGACTGCTGTCAGAAAATATTGGATACCGCCATACGGACGGGCGCTCGGGTCGTGGGACCCGTGCCGCTTCCCACGGACCGGGCACACTTTAACATAGCGAGAAGTCCCTTTATCGACAGGAATAGTCGCGAGGATTTCATGATTAAGACGCATAAACGGCTGGTCGATATCATTGAGCCCACGGATAAGACGATTGATCAACTGATGCACTTAGATTTACCGGCAGGAGTAGATGTAGAGATAAAAATGTAATATTGAGTTAAGAGAGATACTCTGATATACTTTAGATTCGACCTAAAGGTATTATCAAAAGTCTTGGATGAGTCATCGACCTCAACCGAGGTCGCTTTTTTTGATGGCAACTTAGCGAGCAAATTCTTATTTGCAAGCTTAGATGCCGATCAATCCGCCAGCAATCGCAGCACGAGCCGCGCTACGAATAGTAGGTAAGGCGAGTGCTAAGATGCGGTGGATAGACATATTTATGAATGGTTTGCTTGGTTTTAAGAAAGAACAATTTCAACAGTTTACCGCCGAGGGTAAACGGATTCCTGTGACGACGATACAGGCTGGTCCGTGTTGGATTACAAAAGTAGAAGAAATGCCGACGTATAAAAGTATTCAAATTGGATTCGGCAACACACGACACGTCTCTAAAGCAGAAGAAGGACATACAAAAAAAGCGGGGCTTACAGATAAGCTCCGTTTTTTACGCACCTTTCGTGTAAGTACCGTAGGTGACGTAAGTGACGTATCTTTAGGAGCAGAAGTTAAAGTGGGAGATGTATTTTCAGTCGGGGATGCAATTACAGTGACTGGCATGTCCAAAGGCAAAGGATTTGCCAGTGCTATTAAACGTCATAATTTTTCCGGCGGGCCCAGGACGCACGGTCAGTCAGACCGCGAGCGTGCGCCGGGATCAATCGGTTCAGGGACGACTCCGGGCCGGGTACAGAGAGGCAAGCGTATGGCCGGCCATATGGGAGCCGCGCGTGCGACCGTGAATGGACTTCGCGTTGTCGCTATTGATCAGGCGACAAATATCATGACCGTAAAAGGATTAGTTCCGGGAGGCCGAAAAGGCCTCCTTATTATTCAGAAGGAAATATAACGTATGCCAAAAGTAAAAAAGCCAGTAAAGAAGATCACTAAAAAGCCGGTCGCCAAGACCAAGCCGGCTCTTCGCGCCGTGACCAAATCTCCCCGATCCACCCTATCACCCTTATCCGTCCCCGTTTTTGGTATCGACGGCAAACCAACGGGCAAGATAACCCTTCCGAAAGAGCTTTTTGCAGCAAAAATTAACAACGTCCTTATGGCGCAAGCGGTCCGTGTGTACTTGTCTAATCAACGCGAGGGGTCCGCTTCAACAAAAACACGCGGTCAAGTGGAAGGGTCTACCCGTAAAATTTATCGGCAAAAAGGGACAGGACGGGCGCGTCACGGGGGCATCAGGGCTCCGATTTTTGTCGGTGGGGGAATTGTTTTTGGGCCCTCACCGCGCGATTTTACGCTTGAATTTCCCAAAAAGATGCGCAGAGCCGCCCTTGCAAGCGCTTTGACCAGCGCATTTGGCGAAGGCAAGATGATTGTTGTCGATGGACTTGGAAGTATAGCAAAAACAAAAATTATGGCGAATTCTCTACAGAATGTTGGAGTCACTGGACCTGCGCTGCTTGTTACCGGCCGCGGGACAGAGGTAGGAACGCGCTCTGCCAGAAACATCGATAACCTGGATACCCTACCCGCGCAAAATTTGAATGCGTACACGGTTCTTTCGCACCAAAAACTCGTTTTTATGAAAGAAGCTATTGAGGTATTGAAAAACTTTTTTATGAGTAAAAGTTGAGAGTCACGATGTGACTTTTGTCATTGCGAGGAGCGATAGCGACGAAGCAATCTCATGTTGATAGGGATCGCTTCGCCGTCAGAACGGTCTCGCGATGACACCGTTTATGAAACAGATTATCAATCGGCCTATTATCAGCGAAAAAAGTTTGAGTCTTGCCTCACGCGGGTGGTACACATTTGCAGTTGCCTTGGCAAGCAATAAAGGGGCGATTGCCCAATCAGTCGGCAATCTCTATAAGGTGACCGTTACGGAGGTACGAACCATCGTTATGCACGGTAAAGAGCAAAGACACGGGAAGCGTTCGCAAAAAGTCCGCGGAAGTGATTGGAAAAAAGCTCTCGTTCGTCTGAAGGCGGGGCAAAAAATAGATGCTTTTGAAGTGACCGGAGAAGCAGAGAAAAAATGATTCCTATGAAACGCATAAAAAGTTTACATACCATTTTATCCAAACACTCGGGGAGAGATACGTCCGGCCATGTATCCGTTCGTCACCAGGGCGGGAGGCAGAAGCGGTACTACCGGCTTATCGATTGGCGTCGGGACAAAGAAGGGGTTCCTGCCAAAGTCGTCTCTATTGAATACGATCCGAACCGGTCTTCAGATGTGGCGCTTCTTCATTATGCAGATGGCGATAAGCGGTATATACTCGCACCTGACCAACTTGTTGTGGGCGCGTCCGTAGTGATGGGGCCTGCTGTTGAGGTTCATATCGGTAACGCATTACCGCTTCGGAATATTCCCATCGGCACATTAGTGCATAATGTGGAGATGAAGCCGGGAGCGGGTGCTCAGCTTGCCAGAAGCGCGGGTACCGCCGTATCAGTGCTTGCCAGGGAAGGTAACTCTGTACAACTCAAGCTTCCCTCAGGAGAGATACGTCAATTTTCTGCTGATTGTCTTGCAACGGTAGGTCAAATCGGTAATATCGAATGGAAAAATAGAGTAATCGGAAAAGCCGGTAGGAATCGTCTCATGGGTATAAGGCCGGGAGTTCGGGGAGTTGCCCAAAATCCCAGGTCGCATCCGCACGGAGGAGGAGAAGGCAGAAGCGGCATCGGTATGCCTTCTCCCAAAAGTCCATGGGGCAAAAAAACACTCGGTAAAAATACACGCAAACGCAGTAAGTATAGTGATAAATACATCGTGAAAAGGAGAAAATAATACTATGGCCAGATCAAGTAAAAAGGGTCCATACATCGATAAAAAATTATTGATAAAGGTCAATCGTCAAAAAGGCGGTGGGGACCGGACGCCCATCAAAACATGGGCGAGAGCATGTCAAATTCCTCCGGAATTTGTCGGGGCACGCCTCGCGATTCATAACGGGAGGGCATTTATCGAACTTTTTGTCACAGAAGCGATGGTTGGACACAGACTCGGTGAGTTTTCCCCGACGCGGACGTTTCGCGGTCATGGTCAGGTGACGAAAAGGACAATGGATAAGACGTAATATGGAATATCAAGCTATTGCAAAATACATCCGAATGAGCCCGAGAAAAGTGAGATTAGTAGCCCACGCGGTAAAGCGACTTACGCCTCCTATGGCGCTTCTTCGCCTGCGGGAGCTCTCAAAACGTGCGGGTGAACCAATTGCCGATGTGGTGGCGTCAGTTATCGCCAACGTCAAGGATAAAAAGGCTGACATCACGAAGATGCGTTTTAAGTCTATCGAGGTCAGCCATGGTCCGGCGATGAAGCGAATCCGCGCTGTGTCGCGGGGACAAGCACACGCCTATAAAAAGCGAATGACGCATATACGGGTAATATTGACGGACGAAGGAGCAAAATAATGGGACAAAAAATACATCCAAAAGGATTTCGGATCGGAACAGTGTTTAACTGGACATCGCGGTGGTATGCAGATGGTAGGCTCTACAAGCACTTACTTCTCGCTGACGTGACCCTTCGAAGGGAGCTTTTTATTAAGCTCAAAAGCGCAGGCATTGCATCGGTTGAAATCGAGCGGTCGATAAATAAAGTGAAAGTGACGCTTCACGTTTCGCGCCCGGGTGTGGTCATCGGCCGGGGTGGCAGCGGGCTCGAGATACTCAAAAAATTTGTTGAGAAGTTTTTGGCAAATACGATAAAAACGCAACGCAACGTGCAGTCAGCGGTAAAAGTTGATGTTGCCGTTGAGCCCGTTAAAGAGCCCAATCTCAACGCATATTTAGTGGGGACCGCGATAGCAGATCAACTTATCCGTCGTATGCCGCATAAACGCATCTGTAATCAAACGGTCGATAGGGTTCTTGCAGCCGGTGCAAAAGGCGTCCGGATCATCCTTTCGGGGCGTATAAACGGCGCAGAAATTGCCCGGCGGGAGAGGTATCAATCCGGTACCGTACCGCTTTCCACCATACGGGAAGATATCGATTTTGCGGCAGTTCCCGCACTTACGAAATCTGGGTATATAGGGGTAAAAGTGTGGATATGTAGAAAAAGTTGAAACTTAATACTACAAATCTGCAAATAAACAAATATACAAATGAATGATCAAATGGTTCAATATGCAAAATGATTTAATCATTACGTCATTAAAATATTTCCGTCATTTATTTGTCGGATTTGTAGATTTGTCGGATTTGTAGATTATATTTTTATGCTTGCACCGAAACGGGCAAAACACCGAAAACAATTTAGAGGGAAGCGCGGGGGAAAGGCAACCCGCGGGAGCGACGTATCTTTTGGAGAATTTGGTTTGAAGGCGATGTCTGTGGGTTGGGTGGGAAGCCGTCAAATTGAGGCCGCGCGTAAAGCATTAAGCCACTCTACAAGGCGCGGTGGTCGTATATGGATTCGGATTTTCCCCGATAAGCCCATTACGAAGAAACCTCCGGAGACCCGTATGGGGAGTGGAAAAGGCGATGTGAGCGAATACGTAGCGGTGGTGAAACCGGGGAGAGTACTTTTTGAGATGGCAGGCATTCCACTAGAGGGAGCCCGCGAAGCTATGCGGCTGGCAGCAGCCAAGCTTCCGGTAATGACAAAATTTGTGATTAAGGAGTAATCAATTATGAAGAAGAAAGAAAAAGGAGTCTTACGATCAATGTCGAGTGAAGAACTTACCAAACACGTTCGCGTGCTTGAGACGGAGATGAGGGTCGCCAAACTTGAAAGGGTCACGAAGCCTTCCAAGAATATACGTCTGCTCCGTTCAAAACGATTAATTGTTGCAATATCGCAAACGATACTGCGCGAACGGGCATTAACCCTGGTATAATAAGCAATTCTAAATGTATGGATAAGACAACAACAAAATCATTTGCGAAAGGACGTCCGATAGTGGGTGAAGTGGTTTCGACCAAGATGAAGGACACGATCATAATTGAGGTCACGCGGACACATAAACACCCGTTATACAAAAAGATTGTCCGTAAAACCGTTCGTTTTGCAGTACACAACACCATCCCGGATATTACGGTTGGCGATAAGGTTATCGCGCGCGAAGTTCGACCCGTAAGCAAGCGTGTTCATTTTCAAGTAGTAGAAAAAGTATGACCAGGTAGTAGAAACTCGACACAAAATTTTTAAGTAACAAAGGATTATATATTACATGGTAGACCAACGTAGAAATATAGATGTTGTAGTTAAGCAAATGAAAATTTCGCTTGCTCGCTCACGCGAGCAGTCGAGTTTTCACTACCTGGTATGATACAGAGAAGAACCAAGCTCATCCCTGCCGACAATTCCGGTGCGCAACGAATGGTTGTGATCCATATTTACGGTGCTTCCAAGAGGAAATTTGCCTCTTTGGGTGATATTGTCCAGTGCGTTGTGAAAAAAGCAGACCCGCAGGGAACGGTCAAAGACGATGAAATGGTGAAGGTCGTGATTGCACGGACACACAAAGAATTTTGTAGAAGCGACGGATCATATATTCGGTTTGATGATAACGCCGGGGTAGTTATAGATAATAAAGATGACAAAAATCCGCGCGGGACGCGCATTTTCGGGCCTGTCGCACGGGAACTCAAGGAACGCGGATTTAATAAGATTGTAAGCATGGCAGGAGAGGTCTACTAACATTATGAAACTTCGTAAAGGTGACACCGTTATCGTGAGAATTGGAAAAGATAAAGGAAAAAAGGGAAAAGTTCAGTCAATACTTCCCAAAGAAGGGAAGCTTATTGTGGAGGGTATTAATGTGTTCAAACGACATATGAAGAAAAAAGACGATAAACACCCCGCAGGAATTATCGATGTGACCAAGCCTATTATTTTTTCTAAGCTCTCATTCCTGTGTCCAAAGTGTAATAAAGCGGCGAGGATCGGGTATCTGATCGTCAGGCAAGAAAAAATACGGATATGTAAAAAGTGTGAACAAAGGATTTAACTATGACATTACAGGAAACATACAAAAAAGAAATACTGCCAACATTAATGAGGGAGTTTTCGATAACAAATCCCATGGCGGTGCCGAAGCTTCTCAAAATTGTAGTCAATTGTGGGTTAGGAGAAGCCTTGACCGATAAAAAAGTTATGGAAAAAATGTCCGTACAACTTGCGGTTATCACGGGCCAAAAGCCGGCTATTACGCGGGCGAAACGGGCGATATCCACATTCAAGCTTCGGGCGGGTGATGCGGTTGGTCTGAAGGTAACGCTTCGGGGGATATTGATGCATGATTTTCTTACCCGGTTGGTTTCTGTAGCATTGCCCCGCGTGCGAGATTTTCGTGGGCTCCCAAGTCGGGGTTTTGACGGGAAGGGGAGTTATACGTTGGGCATCAGCGAACAGACGATATTTCCGGAACTTGATTACGCGTTAGTAGACAAAACGAGAGGATTTGAAGTGACATTCGTCACGACGGCGGATGTTCCAAAACAGACAAAAAGATTATTGGAGCTTTTCGGTATGCCGTTTGAGAAGGATTAGTATGCCAGGTAGTGAATTTTCGCTCGTACGGCAAGCGTACGAATAGATACCTATCTGAGAATACTAAAATATGATTGATAGAAAGGAAAAAGGGTTTCTTATTTCGTAAGAAATAGCGAAAATCTACTACCTGGTATGGCTAAAACATCAGACGTGGTCAAATTTTATAAAAAACAAAAATTTGCCGTTCGGGCACGGAATCGCTGCGGGTTATGCGGTAGGTCTCGTGCGTACATGCGGCTCTTTGGTATTTGTAGACTCTGCTTTAGGGAGCTCGCCCATAAAGGCGAACTCCCGGGGGTAGTGAAAGCATCATGGTGACTGATCCAATCGGAGACCTGATTTCTCAAATAAAAAATGCCTTCATGGCAGGGAAGGGTGATGTAGTGTTGCCGCATTCCCGGTTAAAAGAATCCGTCGCGAAGGTTCTTTGTGATACCGGGTATCTCAAATTTGTAGAGACGGTGGGTGATAACCCCAAGCGGGAGCTTAAACTTACCCTTATGTATACCAATAAAATCCCGGCTTTGACGGATATTAAGCGCAAAAGCAAGCCTGGTCTTCGTGTCTATGTGGGGAAAAATGCAATCCCTTCGGTCATAAGCGGCCTGGGGGTCGCAATTCTTTCTACTCCCCAGGGAGTAATGACTGGTACGGAAGCGAAAAAAAGGAATATAGGCGGTGAATTATTGTGTGTTGTCTGGTGAGAAGCGATATGTCTCGTATAGGAAAACAACCAATTTCAATAGGAACAGGGATAACCGTTACTGTACAAGGCAGTAATCTCGTCGTGAAAGGCCCACACGGAGAGCTCACGATATCTATTCCTGAGGCTATTACCATACACGTGGACGATCGAGCGGTTTCTGTTCTGCGACGAAGTGAGGATCGTAGGGCGAGAGCAATGCATGGACTTATTCGTTCGGAGATTGCCAACGCTATCCAGGGTGTTACTGCTTTGTGGAGCACTACTCTCGAGCTGTCCGGTGTTGGATACCGCGCGAGCGTGAATGGACAATCACTCGTTTTGACCGTAGGATTCTCTCATCCGGTTACTACCCTTCCCCCACAGGGAATTACGTTTGCGGTAAATGAGGGTAAGGTTGTCGTCACGGGTATAGACAAGCGGGTAGTCGGTCAAACGGCAGCGACGATCAGGGAGATAAAAAAGCCGGAGCCATACAAAGGGAAAGGCATTAAATACGAAGGTGAACGGATTCGTAAAAAAGCTGGTAAATCTGCCAAAGCAGTGGGCGGTGCTCCCGGAGCAAAATAAACACTATGAAATCACGAAAGCAGATGAGACGGAAAAGACAAAATAGAATTCGATCAGTCGTTCTCGGCACGGCTGCGCGACCCAGATTATCGGTATTTCGGTCCGGACAGGCATTATTTGTTCAGATTATAGACGATGGAGCGGGAAAAACGTTACTGTCTAAACAGTCAGAAGGGAAAAATGCTGCGGCAGCAAGCACGCTCGGTAAAGAGATAGCTGTTCTTTCCAAAACGAAAAAGATTACTTCCGTTGTTTTTGATCGCGGAGGCAATCGGTATCATGGGGTCATAAAGGCTCTCGCCGACGCCGCGCGGGAGGGAGGACTGATATTCTAATATGAGATACCAACAAAAATCTGATCAGCGTACGTCGGAGTTTGCCGAAAAGGTTGTCCAG
>ERZ1292640.1741-Hain-H43-02um-R1-1741-length-17881-cov-6_pt1 | contig 17881 bp, 13 predicted proteins | sample MGYA00564404_ERZ1292640 | MGnify/ENA primary metagenome ERZ1292640 (study PRJEB36523, sample SAMEA6512636) | groundwater metagenome | collected 2019-01-08 | study: AquaDiva: Metagenomics assemblies of 32 groundwater samples
CAGCGGGAATTCGTCTCCCGGCAATATCAGTGTGGAGCTGAGCAAGGGTTCGTCGAGTTCTTCCAACAGTGCCAGAACGACGGGATGATCGGGAATGCGCAGTCCGATGGTATTGCGTTTGGGGTGTTGCATGCGGCGCGGCACTTCCTTGGTCGCCTGCAAAATAAAAGTGTAGCTGCCGGGTGTCGTGGCTTTGAGTAAGCGGTATTGGCTGTTATCCACTTTGGCGTAGGTCGAAATTTCCGCCAGATTCCGGCATACCAGTGTGAAATGATGATGATCATCCACTTGCCGGATGGTACGGATACGCGACATCGCGCTTTTATCCCCGAGATGGCAACCCAGGGCATAACAGGAATCCGTGGGATAAACAATGACCCCGCCGTCGCGTACTATCGCAACAGCTTGTTTGATCAGGCGTAAATGAGGATTATTGGAGTGAATTGAGAAAAATTGAGCCACGTAATGACCGTATTTGAATTAAATGAGCATATCAATCAGTTCGAAGCATCACTTTATGTATTATTTTCCAGTCATGCCAAACGGGTGTGCATCCCAAAGGAAATTCGGGCAATTGTCCTAGATCGAAATGGCTTTCGCCCGGACCGTGAAAATCTGAACCGCAGGAAACCAGCAAATCCCTGTTTTGTGCATGCTGGGCAAAGTGTTTGACCTGCTCGGGTGTGTGGCTGGCAGTAACCACTTCAATGGCTGATCCGCCCAGGGCGCAGAACTCATTGAATAGGTCATTGAGTACATTTTTTCCCAAATCATAGCGTCCCGGATGCGCAATGACGGCTTGCCCGCCGCTTCCACAGATCCAGTTTACCGCATCGCTGAGTGTTGTCCATTCATGCGGTGTATATCCCGGCTTGCCTTTAACCAGATATTTTTTAAACACTGATTTTACGTCTTTGGCATGGCCTTGCTCAACCAGAAAACGCGCAAAGTGTGTGCGCCCGATCAACCGCCGCTCGCCCACATGGGCATAAGCACCCTCAAGACTGCCGTGGATACCGATTTTTGAGAGTTCTGCGGCAATGTTCTCGGCGCGTTGTGAGCGGCCTGCGCGGATAGTGGCAAGGCCTTCGACGAGTGGCGTATACTCGGGATCAATGTCCAGCCCCACAATATGGAGTGTGCGGCCACGCCAACTGACGGATATTTCCACGCCGTTGATAAATGTGATATTTTTCGCGTCGGCTGTTTGACGCGCTTCGGCAAGCCCGGCAATATCGTCGTGATCGGTTAAGGCCAGCGTTTCAACACCCCGCGTGGCGGCACGTTCTACCAGTTGTGCGGGTGTTAGCAGGCCATCGGAAATGGTGGAATGACAATGCAGGTCAATGTTGAGCATGAAGCAAATTATAGGCGCAAAGCAGGACACGCATCATAACAAATAACCTGGGTTAAGAAAAACTATTGTGTTGGATAATTAAAAGGATAGTGTTGTAGGGATCAGAATGGACAAACAATTGACTGTATGGAATCATATTGCCGCTGCTCCGCATCGCAGCTTGTTTCTGGCTGGCGCGCTGCAGGGTGTGCTGACATTGCTTTGGTGGGTGTTCGATCTGACCGGGCGTTATGCCATTGCGGGATCAGCGACAGTTTGGAGCATTGCGCCCACCTGGGCGCATGCCTTCCTGATGATCTATGGCTTTTTCCCGTTCTTTATTTTTGGCTTTCTGTTTACCACTTATCCCAACTGGATGAATGGCGAGAAAGTGAAGCCGCGTGAATACATGACCACCTGCTTATTGATGGTTGCCGGTATTGGATTGTTCTATGCCGGTTTGTTATTCGACAAAATCATCATAATGGCGGGCGTGGCGATCATGCTGACCGGCTGGAGTGTTGCCGTGTATGTGTTATTCCGCATCCTGTTCAAGGCAACGGGTCAGGATAAACGCCATGCGGTGGTCACCAGTGCGGCACTGTTAATGGGCTGGCTGGGTATGGCGGCTTATCTGTTGTGGCTGATGATCGAAAATTCGGCTGCGCTGGATTTCTCGCGTACTGCGGGTATCTGGTTTTTTCTGCTGCCGATTGTACTGACGGTTTCGCATCGCATGATTCCATTTTTCTCCAGCCGGGTATTGGAAAATTACGTGCTGATCAGGCCCTACTGGATACTCTGGGTGATGCTGGCCTGTACCGCCGGCCATGGATGCCTGCAATGGCTGGAAATGCCGGTTTACCTGTGGATGGTTGATTTTCCGTTGGCGCTCTGCGCGCTCTATTTATCCTATCAATGGGGATTTTTGCGCAGTTTTAGCGTGAGTTTGCTGGCGGTACTGCATGTTTCATTTGCCTGGCTGGGCGTGTCCATGGTGCTGTATGGAATGCAGAGCCTGATATTCATGCTGTCTGACAGCACCGTGATGCTGTTCGGTCAGGCACCTTTACATGCATTGGCGATTGGCTACTTTGCCAGCATGGTATTGGGCATGGCCTCACGTGTCACCATCGGGCATTCGGGGCGCCCGCTGGAACTGGACCGGTTTACCTGGCTGTTGTTTTTAGGTTTCCAGGCGGTGGCCGTGCTTAGAATTCTGGCGGATGATCCGTTTGCCATGGCTCAAATGGCTCCTATGCTATACGTGCTTGCCGGGGTAATCTGGCTGGCTTGTTTTATTCTCTGGGCTGCTAAATATATACCGATTTATTGGCGGCAGCGGGTGGATGGGAAGGCGGGGTAGGATAAATGGGAATGAGTGCACCCTTTGCAATCTTCCGCATCGATTATTCTTTTTGCGTTACGCTAAAGAGTAATTCTTTGCTTCGGTATCCTTAACCCGCACGCTCCGCTTATCCCCTGCGTTTCCACGCAAATTACCGGGACCAATACAACCGTCAAGTTGATGCGGCTGGAATCATAGCTGCCTCTTGGTAGTTATGAGGTCTCCTATCAGGCGTTTATTCCCGTGATCCTCCCATTTAGTTAAGTTCTCACTGTTTGACGCCAGTGTGCAAGGATGGGAAACTCAAAAATTGGGTTAACATACGCCCTCCTTTTTAATTCCCGGAATGGGAACAGTAAAAGATTCAATAAATTCTTTGGCTAAGCACATTCTACCCCGCTTGATGCACAACCTCGTGACTCCCGACATTGACCAGAATAATTTCTTTCTCAGTGATCATGATTTCAAGGGTGGTGCGGTAACTGAGATTAATCGATACCGGATGCAGCGCGATAAGGCGCAATAACTGAAAGGCATTGCACCCATTCTGAGTGCATCGGTTGTGGCCTGTTGCATGTGATACAGATAAGCAGCAAGCCTGTTTTCCCTCATATGGGTTTGGCTTCGGTAAGCACCTGGTTGCGAAATTTTGCCGGTAAGTCGCTTGGTGTTAATAGGTCAACGTGAACGCCTAGCAATTCTTCCAACTCAGCTTGTAAGCCGCCAAGGTCGAACAATGTTGTGCCGGGAAGTACATCCACCAACAAATCGAGGTCACTGCCATCTTTATCGGTGCCGTGGAGTACCGATCCAAAGACACGCGGATTCACTGCCTGAAAACGGTTTGCCGCTTTGAGAACGGCGCTTCGCTTGAGATTAAGGGCGATTGACGGTTTCACGAATAATTTTAATGTATAAATATTAATGGGTTGAGAATAACAGGCTCTGTTACAAAAATCAAAAGGCCGATTTACTTTAATCAACAAGGTCAGAGTTGTTGATATTCTTCGCAAATTCTGGAGGCACATGACCTTATTTAATGCCGGAATTGGATGTCTCTTACAATTGACATTTAGAAACAATCGATGTTGATCAGAATAATTTCTTTTTCAGTGATTATGATTCCAAGGGTGATGCGATAGCTGAGATGAATTGATACCAGATGTGGCGCTGATAATTTGCCTTTCAGCGGATAAGTCTATTCAAACAGCTTGATCACCGCCAGCGCTGCGCCGGGTCCTGGCGGTAAAACAGCGCCAGTTGTTCATAAACGGATGGAAAGCACTGTTGGGTGATGAGCGGGAGTTCAAAAAACGCTTCGCTCAGTACCGCGAAAAACTCCGCCGGACTTTCCGCCGCATACGGATCAATGATGGTTTCTTGTTCCCTGTTGACTTGATGGCAGAATTTGGTATAGGCCCGGCTGAATACCTCATGCCAGATATAGGAGCTCATATTGGCATGCAGTTCCGGGCAGCCGTTGGCACCTTCATGGCGCATGTCAATCTTGTGCGCAAATTCATGGATGACCACGTTATGGCCGGGCCGGGTTATCGTGTGCGCCACATCCTGCCAGGAAAGGATCACAGGGCCAGCCAGCCATGCCTCGCCGGAGGCGGCTCTGTGGACGTGATGTACAATGCCGTATGTATCCGCGTAATCATAGTCCAGCATAAATTCGCCCGGATATACAATCACCTCAAGCCAGTTTTCATAGTAATCCAGATCGAGATTGAGGATCAGGATGCAAGCCTGAATCGCGATCATCACCCGCATTTCGTCAGTGATTTGCAAGTCGTGTGCCCCGGCTATTTGTTTGTCATGCAGAAATAATGTCGCGCAATCACGTAGGCGTAAGAGTTCCTCAGGATTGAGCCCTTTCAGGCAGCGCAGATGGATCAGTTTCTGCCAGATGCGATCCGGTATGCCTTCTTGCTGAAGAATACGGCCTCTTTGCCAGTTTTTTAGGCTCCATGACATGGCTGTAATTCCCTGAAAACTATCTGGATCAGATGTGGATGGATGAATATATGATCATGATAACCTGCCATAGGCAGTCCAAGCCATGGCATGTACAAGATAATGTATCAATGGGTGTTTTATGTGCCTGTTGGGAGCAATTTTTATTGGTTGATGGTTGGCAATATGACAGGCTCACGAATGCCTGAAAAAAGTTTTTCAGAGGCGATTATTTGAGAGGGATGGAATCAATTCCAGATTGTGACAAAAATCACAGGCGCAATAAGGAAACTGCCGGATAATCGTGACGGATATAGCTATAGAGTGGTCTCTAAATGAATTGATCTATCAGTAATAATATACAGCATGTTGTGTTTCAGTCTATTTCAAAACGAGGTTATTTTAAGGAAGGGAAAAGCTATGCGTAATCAATGGAAAAATAATATATTCAATGGATTGATCCTGTCGGTGCTGATTCTCGGCAGTTCGTTCGCGTGGGCTGGAACTATTAATCCGAATTGCGCCTATAAGCCTATTGATATCAACAAATACGGCGGACAGCCATTTCAGAACCCTCCCGGCATACGCGCGCAAAATGGCAGGCTCGATACCACTTTTAATGTGCAGTTTACCGATCCCAAAATCACCCGCCTGGCGGGATGCCCGGTAAAATTACGTACCTACAATGGCCAATTGGTTGGTCCGACATTGCGTGTCAAACAAGGGGATGTGATTAATCTGGCGCTTAAAAACAAGCTTCCTAAAGAATCCCCCAATGCAATTCAGGCTCAATTCGACCAGGAGAACAAGAATGCCTATCTCGATACCATTCCCGCTTCTTTCAATACCACCAATATGCACTATCACGGATTACACGTCTCACCTACCGGTAACAGTGACAATGTATTGCTCGATATCCCGCCACAAACTGAGCTTCTATATGAAGTAAAACTGCCGCAGACTCATCCCATCGGTTCTTATTGGTATCATGCCCACGCGCACGGATCGACATCGATCCAGGTTGGCAGCGGCATGGCGGGGGCTCTCATTATTGAAGATGATCCGAAGAACACGCCGCAAGCGCTGCTTGCCGCCAATGCCAATGAGAAGATATTTGTGTTGCAAACCATTCTGTATGACCAGAAAGGGGAGCTTAACAACATCACCAGCCTTTTCCCTGGCGGCGACTGCAGCCAAGCTGGCAATAAAGACACTTGGCCGTGCTCGCATCGCCGTATTACCATCAACGGGCAATTCGTTCCCGTCATCACCATGAAACGTGGCGAAGTGCAGCGCTGGCGTTTGATTGACACCGCTTTCCGTGAATCCATAGCCTTCGCGGTTGAAGGACATGATTTGCATGAGATCGCCTTGGATGGAAATTATCTGGGACGTGTGGACACATGGAAAGCAGGAACACCCATCGACCTGCAACCCGGTTACCGGAGCGATGTCTTGATCAAGGCCAGCATGAAACCGGGAGAATATCGGATTATTGATCAGTCTGCTCCGAGTCATAAATCATTACGGCAAATCGATGAGCCTGAGAATTTACTGGCCACTCTGATAGTGATTGATGAAATTGATGATATGGCTTTGCCTACCAGCGCCGAAATGGCTCCTTTGGCTCCTTTCGGCGACACGGATCTGCGCAAGAAAGCTTTGGGCGTGCAGGAAGTCGTTTTTAAACTCGGCAATGACATGCAAGGCAAAAAGAACTATTTCCAGGTCAATTACCGTGCCTTCAGCCCGGATCATGTGCGTCAACTGGAACTCAACGCAGTTGATATGTGGTCATTGACGACGGAAGGCGATCCAGTGGGAGTGCCTAATCCCATCCCTCCTTTACCGCACGTATTTCATATTCATGTCAATCCATTCCAATGGGTGCGCAAAGGACCGGATGGTTCCGATCAATTGGTGTGGAAAGACACACTGCTGGTGCAGGGGCCGGCCGTTACCAATGTCTATACACAATACCGGGACTATATCGGAAAGTTTGTTGTACATTGCCACATTCTGGATCATGAGGATCTGGGCATGATGGAAGTCGAAGAGGTTGTGAATACGCCCGTTGCACACGCTCACTAGGAGGTTCAGTTTTAATCAGGAAACGCCAACACAACAACTGAAATGATTAAGGGCGTGGGCTCCAATAATTCAAAGGCACAAAAGAAAGGAAATAGCATGGGTAAAGGCAATAGCGTGACCCGCTTTCAGCGGGTGCAACAGATTCTGGATGAAGCGCAGGGGCATAGTATTCCTGATTATCAGGGGTTAGGTGCTTTCTGGCGGAACCTGGAAAGTTTTAAAACAGCGGAACTATATGGCCAGCGTTTGATTGCTCCGGAAGCGGGTGAGCAAATGGGGGATGGTAAGCCCGCCGTCAAGAAGAGCTGTTGTGGCGGTAAGTCCAGCGTTCCGGCGGATAATTCGTTGACTGCCAATGAGCAAGGATTGACGCAAGCGCTGTTGGCGAGCGGCAGCAATGCGCAAATTGGAGAATGTTGGCCGACGGGTGGCAGGAATCCGGCAAAAATTACTGCGAGCGGAATCGTTGATCCCGATGATAAAGCAAATAATGCGGCGCAAAAACGCAGTGATCAATCCGCCCTGATAATGGGTTTGCGTAAACAATTTCCATTCGATGGGTCGCAGTTTCCGCCACTTTTGTGGCATGCCCGGCATGAAGTGAGTCCGTCTGATATCACCTTTATCGCTGCCTGGATTGATGATGGTTGCCCTGAAACTGATATCGCGAGCAATGCCGTTGCAAGCAAAGAAACATCATCAGCGCAGCCGGTTGCGCCCGGTGCAGGGGCGACACCGCTGGCGCTGGCCATGGGCGATGCCCTGCACACCGTTTCAAAAAAACATTGCAGCGAGGATCGGGATAGTGTCAATTGGCTCAAGGTCAGAAAAGAAGTCAGCACCTTGAACGAAGACGAACTGGCCGCGCTGCGCGAAGCGTTGGCCTGCATGTATACCTACGATCCGCATATTCTTGACGAACGCAGTTTTAACTACTGGGCGCGCATTCATACGAATTCATGCCAGCACGGCTGGGAGCAGTTTTTACCCTGGCACCGCCTTTATCTCTATTTCTTCGAACAGACTCTGCAGGATTATGATTCCCGTATTACCTTGCCTTATTGGTCCTGGACCGATTATTCCGATGCCAATCGCAACACTTATAATACCAAGATACCGGATACCGGCGTGTTGCCGGAGGCTTATGGTTGCTTTCTGGACAGTGCCGGCCTGGCGGCTCTGAAGGATAGCGCCTTGTTTGACGAGACAGAGCTGGCCGGTTTGGCGCAGTTACAGAAAGCGGGCACGATTTATAATTCCGGATTGCGTTTTCTCAAGGCGGCCAAGATTAACTATACGCTGCAGCTCAGAGAGGGTGAGGTGGTCTGGTCCGACAAGATTAATGCCATCTATGCTGAATTGCGGCGGGCTAATCCGCTCTGGTTTCCTAACCGCTGGCCGGGGCCGCAGAGTTCTCCGACACATTATCCCACCCAAGAAAATATCGATCTTATTCTGGCGGTCAGGAACTGGGCGCAATTTGGCGGCGGGCCCGAGTACGATCATCATTTTGGTGTTCTGGAAGAGATACATAACGGCATGCATAACTTCTCCGGCGGGCAGAATCCCGAGTTTATATCAGCCACTAAGGCGATTGGCGTTACGGCCCCTGATCCGCAGAATCAATACAACCCGCAGTTTGGTTATATGACCGATAACCGGGTTACTGCATTTGACCCTGTCTTCTGGGCGCATCACTCGAATGTAGACCGGGTGTGGGCGGTTTGGCAGGAGAATAACCCCGGCGCCAATCCGGAAGATATGGATGGTATTCTGCCACCCTGGTCAATGGCCGTGCGCGATGCGCTCAGTACCCGCAAGCTGGGGTATGAGTATATGCGTGACACCTATCATTATCCGACCAATGGCCAGCAAGGATTGGTGCGGTTTAACTCTGAAAAAGCAGGGGTTAAGCCGCAGGTGCTGGATACACACCGTAAAGCGGAGGTGCGCCTGCACCGGATGCATGTTTCCAATATTTTTAACGCGGTGATCCGGGTTTTTCTCAACGCACCGGGGGCGACAGTCAGTACGGACATTGAGAATAATCCCTGTTACGTGGGTCAGGTCACAACCTTTAATGGTTCCTGTTATGGCGGGCCAGGCCACTGTGATAAACCTTTGCCTAAAACGCGCGTCTTTGATCAGCGCCTGTTACATCATCATGAACCACGCAATTTTCGTATTGATGCGACGGATGCGGTGCAACGAATGTTAAATAAAGGAGAGACGGATATCAGTGTCCATCTGGTCGTGATGGGACTTGATGGCAAGCCGATCGACAATGCTGTGTTTATCGGCGGCGTTTCTCTTAATTTCATGGATTAAAACTGGAGAACACACATGAAGATGTTCAAAATTCACCCTGCCATCGGATGCGCACGTATTGGCAATAGCGATGAGTTCTATTTAGCGCCCGAACAGCCTGGCGCGCTGCCCATCGAATGTGATGACCAGGGGCGGGAAATATTGGATAAAAAGGGTCAATCGCAACGGGTTTCCACGTTTAAAGAGGCGGGAAATCTGGGGCGTATCAAGCGTCAGGCGGCCCGCTTCCGCATCTTTGTCTATGATGAAGGACAAAGCGATAGCCAGATTGAACTGAAAATCGGTGATAAGTTTCAGTTCCCGTTGGATACTTCGACCACCGGTCCGCAAATAGTTGAAGGAACAGTGACCGATATCGAGTGGACAGTGCATCTGGCCAATAAAAAATCCTCCTGGTATGCGTTTAGTCAGAATGATGGCATGCACGGGTACAAACCGGGCTTTCCGCTGCGCAATCCTGAAGTGACGGCCCCTGATCGCCGCCGTCAGCTGATTATCGATCCGGGTCCGAGGACAATCTCCGGTAAAGAAGCTAAGACCGCATTTGCCAAAGATGCGGGTACCGCCTATCCGCAAAGTTTTCCTCCGGATGATATTCAGCCCTACAACATCACCACGCTGGGCGAAGCCATGGTCAATGAGGATAAGGATAAACACAGGCGCCTGATTGTGCTAGGCGGGTACGGCCGTTCCGGCTATAAAGGCGCGGATGGCGGGACGGTTCCGATGATCAGCAATTACGCTAATAACGATGGCTGGTACGATGATGTCTCGGATGGCCCGGTGCGCGCCCGGATCCTGTACAGCTATATCAGCCGTTATACCGATGCCAGCGGTAAACCGGTGAAGGAGACGCGCAACGCTTCTTATGAGGTGGATGTTCCCGCCTGGCTGCTGGTGGGTTATCCCCGTTATGCGCCGGAAATTGAGGATATGGTAACCATGGATGAGGCCATCTATGACCTTTCCGTGCGTCACTTCGCCTATGATCCCATTGTCTATGGCGTTCAGCCATTCGACAAAAAGAGCAATCAACCGCAAACGCCTGAACAGTGGGCGCTTTGGCGCAGCAATGCGCGCTATAATCCCGCTTACTACCCGAGCTTTTTCCGGGATATCTGGCCGATATTAAAGCGGCCGGATGTGTACCAATTTACCCTTGATTTCGATCCTTTTGGCGGCGGTGTGCCTCATAACACCGGCACAGGGGGCAATCTGGATAAAAAAGCCTTATCCCGGCCGCCCAAGAACAATGAAGATCCCTATCAGCAGAATCGTCAGTTCATCTACGCGATTATGCGTAAGCCGGGGCAGGAAAACCTCTATACCGCACCGCATGATTTGAGCGAGATTTTTGGCGGCGGTTTTCACAATTCGGCAGCCAAGCCGCGTTTGATGCCGATGTTGAATGGTAATAATCCGCTCGATAATACATCGCCTGACAAGTTTTTACGCATGACGGACACTCAGTTATTTTTTCTCAAGCAGTGGATGGAGGGAAAATTCATTAATGAATGCGATGAGTGGAACGAAGGGGATAATCAGTGTGAAACACCCTGGGCCGAGCCGCCCAAAACAGGCGCCGCGATTGATCGCGGTGTGCTGTCCAATGTGTTGGGCGGGGCTTTCTGTCCGGGCGCCGAGGTAGGCTGGATCATGCTGAATCCGGCGATCTATAGCAGTGCTTACCGTATCCATCAAGCTTCATATGAGGCGGGCAGTCTCAGCATTCCGGCTTCTGTCGCCATCCAGGATGGCAGCGCGGCAGAGGACTTCAGACAGGGACTGGAGCCGGGAGATCTGACCAAATATATGGGATTGCCCTGGCAGGCGGATTTTCATGAATGCACCGACCAGAATATCAATGTCACGTATGAAATGTGGAATAACATTTACCCGGAAAGCACGGGCGATCCGGTAGCCGTTAAGACGGCCTACAACATTCCCTGGTGGCCGGCACACCGCCCGATGGTGATCCAGAAAGCAACCGGCGGACAGTTCTACTGGACCTCCGGCATTCCTGATAATAATGCCGGCAGTGTGCAGATGGTGACAGATTGGGTTGAGTTGGGATTCATTCAATTTCAGGAAAATTCCGGTAACCCGGGTTATTACCAGATAGAACGCAATGACGCGGCATTGGGGCCGCAATTAAAACCCGGGCAACTGCGATTAGGCGGCAGGATAAAAAGGAGTTCACGTAATGACTGATACGGCAGGAAGTGTGCCTTCCATACTTTTGGGCACTTGGACTTATCGCAGTTTTCTCAGCAATCCCGATCTCAATGCTGATTTTGATGCGCTGGAATTTGGCCGCGGCAATATTCGTATTGATGACGCGCCGCTGCAAATATTCTCCGGTTTGATTTTTGGGCCGGGCTGGGAGCTGAAACTCAAAGGTGCGATTGCTTACGGCAATCCGTTTAGCGTCCGGTTTCAGGGCGCGGGAGTTGTTGGCGGCGCGCAATGGATCTATGACTACAGCGGATTTCTGGTGCCCGATTGGCCCAACGGCATCGATCAGCGGCCGGCGCTGGTGGGTTCTATTGTCCGTACTATTCCGCACCCTACCGGCCCGAATAATAAATCAACGGCTCCCGCGGGTGTTGTGGCGCAATGGATCGCTGTAAAACAAGATTCGCAGGATTGAACGCAAACGCTGATTATTATGATGTGGTGATTGTCGGCGGCGGTGTCGCCGGTAGCGCGGCGGCTATTGCTTTGGCGCAGCGTTTGCCTGACTTAAGGCTGCTGTTGTTGGAGCGCAAGCCAGACAAAGTACGGCAGTGCTATCGTATTGGTGAGACATTGCCGCCGCATGCGCTGGCTTTGTTTCAGCAACTGGGCTTGTTGGAAAGTTTTCAGGCACAGGGAAATATGGCAGCGCATGGCACACGCGCTATTTGGGGCAATGAAACGCCGCACGAATATCCGTTTCTCTATTCGCCCTATGGTCATGGCTGGCATCTGGATCGTGCCGCTTTTGATGACTGGCTGATTAACCAGGCGCAGGAACGGGGCGTAACGGTGGTCAGCGGCGGCATGCTGGAAGGGCAGCCGCGCTACGATAATGATTGGACGATGACCATAGCCGGGCATTCAATCAAAGCCAAAGCGATGATTGATGCCAGTGGCAGAAGCGCCGCCTTGGGCCGTAGCCAGGGCGGGCAGCTCATTGATTTGGATCGGTTGATTGGAATTTATCGCTTTTATCAGTTAACCGAGGACGTTGGTTTGGATAGCTATACTTTGGTTGAGAGCTGTGTCCTGGGTTGGTGGTATTCAACTTACCTTCCTGACCGGCAATTAGTAGTCACTTTGATGACGGATAGTGATATCGCGCGGGAGCAGGGAATGCTGACAGAGCCGGGATGGTTGTCGGCTTTAAAGATGACGCAACAGAGTTACCCGCGATTGATTCATGCCGAGCCTCTGACGAGTATAAAAGCCAAACCGGCGCATTCCCAATACCTTAAGCCGGTATGTGGAACAGCCTGGTATGCGGTTGGCGATGCGGCGGCTACTTTTGATCCTCTGTCGTCATTGGGGATCTTCAAAGCGTTGCGACATGGTTTGATCGTATCTTATGCTATTGATGATTTTATTCAGGGAAAACCCGGCAGCGAGCAAAAATATCAACAATTGATGGAGACGGAATACCGGCATTATCTAAAAACGCGCCATCATTACTATCAGGCGGAAAGCCGTTTTGATACGGCGCCATTCTGGCAGCGACGCAACAATTATCCCGCGCACACTATAACCGGGAATTCCGGGAACAATCCAGATTGACTTTCCTTCGCCAAGCTTTATTCAGCCTGAAACAGGATAGAAATACTAAGACCGTGAGGATTCAGGTAGAATGATATCGTTGGGTTCGTGTGGCCGGGCCAGCGGCAAGCGATTGAGAGATCGAATATAACCATCAAGCCATAATGAATATTTTATAGAGGAAAATTTTAAATGAATTTTAAATATAGCGTCGTTGGTATTATTGGCCTTAGTATTTTATTGATCGGTTGTGGCGGAGTTCCCGAAGCAAGTTCGGAGAATTGCTCGGGAAGAGGAATGGAAACAGCATTGACAGCTTTCAAGAACGACGAAGCTGCACGGCAAGCCTTTATCGATAGTTGTGATGCTATGAAGAAAGGGAAATAAAGCGCTCGAATAGGATTCGAGTTTGACCCCGGCGATGATTTCTTGAGCTTCTATGGATAAAGAAGCAAAGAATGATGCTGTTTATCTGGCGACTGTCGTATGAGGCTCAAGTTAAGCTGGGGCAAAAAAATGAAATCAAACGGATCGATTGAGATCAATTTTATTGTTTGAACCTATAAATCACACTGAAACTTCCAACAGGCGTCAATCAGTTTTTTCAAATCAAACTGATATCTTCTTTTCCAGTAAAAGCAATGTTCTGGTTATTGCTGCGTTGTATATCAGACCGTGCGGCTGACCAGGAACATCAAAATGTGGAGGTCGGGCTTATCTTCACTCTTCTCGTTTGTTTGATGAGATGAAAGGTGGCGGAATCTTGTAAATCAATCGAATCTGACAGTTTTGATGCTCCTTTGATGCTTTATAACATAACGGCTTACTAGGTAAGATTGGTATCTTAACTTTGAGACTGGCAAAAATGGGTAGATGTCAGACGCAGGAAATTTAAAATCGAAACTGACACTTTCGGCTACGACAGGCTCAAAATCAATCTGGTACATGTGTCATTAAATGCCGTCTCCACTGTTGAATTACCGTTGTGGTTACTGCATCACTCAACCACACTGCTTGTTGAAGAATTTTAGCGTTCTCGTCATTGGGCAACTTCGGATTACATAATTGTTTACACATATCCAACAAGTTTTTGTATGGTATCGGGCTTTTGCTGAATAACATGTTATGGCGATACCATCCCAATTCTTTTAACTGGGTGTCGAGTAGGGCGGCATAGATGTATTTTGAGTAGCTTAAATTCAGTTCCATATTGACGTATTCCCGAAATACGTCTGCCTCAACGATGACATTCTTTACGTTTAAAATCTCCCGTATAACCTGCATGACTGCATTGGTGTCGATATTGCTGAAGGCTTTTTCAGGTGTGGTGTAGACCATTTTATCAACGCGTACTACCTTGCCTTCTTCTCTCAAATTGTTTAGGTAGAAACTGGCATGTCCCACGCTTTTGCTCTTTAAGCGCTCAGCTATTTCTTGCTTGGTCATGGCTACTTTGGATTCATTAAGCACTTTGATAATGACATCGGCTTGGGTGATATGGCTTGAATCAGGATCAAGGCTTACACTATCCACATTTGATTTACCCTCAAAGTAGATTCCGTACTCTTCGCCATACGTTCTGACAAGATGACGCAAGGTAAAGTATTCTATTTCGCAGCGTTGACCTTTTGTTTGATAGTAATAATCGTGCAAATGCGAAGCAGTTATTTGTTTCTGTTGTAAATAATCAATCAGATGTTGCATGATTTCAAGGATGTCAAACTGTTCAAGGTTAAGAAAGAGTAGATTTCGGTATGTCCCCTTTGCACATAGATAAATATATTCGGAATCATTGAACCCATGAGTTGATCTTGTCTCATCCATTTGTGTTGATGAGCATCCCTTTGCATTGACTATTTTGGCAATATCTTTCCAAGGCAAACCTTCGGGATGAGAAGCTAAGATATGAGCCACGGCCTCGGCTCTAGCAAGTTTCATTGGATAAATGCCTTGTTCGGTTACCTTAATGTTCTTGGATTTCTCGAGTTGCTTAATGCCGTGTATTGCCGATGCCTTGTCGTATCCGTAATTCGACATCAGTTCATTGATGATAATTTCTTGTGCAACAGGGGAAGGAGTAGAGCAAAACAGCAAGTCGATAATTTCAGAACGAATTTTGGTAAGGAATATCTTGCTAATGCTGCCTGCTTCAACTTGGCAACATAATTCAATAAAGGCGTAGAATAGTTTATCTGTAGCAAAACATTTGGCTAAGTTAGGCAACAACATTGTTAAATCTTCGGCCATATTTGCACGGATATTTGCCCATAAAGCTTTAGGCTGTATTGTCAAATGCAGTGCCAATTGGGTATTAATAGGCTTTTCGATTTGGCGTATTCGCTCCCTTTCGATGTCATATCGGTTGGCCACTTCTTGGAGGGTCTCATGTTTGTGATTAAATCCCCAGCGAGAAAGCGCAATGTCTATTTTCCTTTCATCTAATGTCCATAAATACCTTTCAATATCTTCAATGAGGATATTGTCTATCTCATTCAATTCAATTGAGTTGAATGATTCGAATTTTTTCGCTTGCGCCCGCAACAGGTCAGGTAATTGTTTTTTCAGCTCAATCAAATTCTGAACATAGAGCTTACCTACAGTAGGTAATTCTGCAAAGCTAGTTGGGTCGAGGTTAATGAGGTCTTGAACCGTGACTACGTGGACTGCTACCACTGAAATTCTTTTTATGAGCTTTTGATATTGTGCTGGAAACGCCAACTGTGCTATTGGTGTTTCTAGTTGTGTTGGTAAAAGCGTAATTAACGGGGGCAATTCTATAATCGCTGCCTTTTGTTTTGTGATGTTCAGAAACGATGGCAATTCTTTTTTAAACGCAATCAATGTATCAACGTATTTTTTCCCGACCCCCGGATATTTTGCAACTTGATGCGGTGCAAGTTGCAAAATATTCCCCACTGTTTCTACCGTAAAAGAAGCGCCTGCATATCCTGAGTAGTTGAAAGCACTGTTCATTCGCTTAATCAGTTTTACGTAATGATCTGGCAGAATGAGACTGGACAGAAGCACTTCGGTATATTCTGAAATATCTACTTCGGGATCATCATTCATTTGCGTTGATCTAAATTACTTTGCTGTTTTTTGCAAACAACTGAGAAAACGAAATTCTGAATTAAATATACGTTTAATTTCTGCCCGCTCTTCAGGAGAAAGGCTCAATAAATCTTGTCGCGTTTTAACAATGTTGACATATTTATCAATGAGTAATGATTCTTCATTGATTTCAGCAAGCGGTGCGTTAATGGTCAGCATTGTATCGGCAAGTTTGGATGCGGCTTGTTGATCGTGGTGAATGGTATTTTGGGATAAAAGACTTTCCAACTTTCTTTCGTCGCCCAACAAAAATTTAATTTCAGCCTCGGTGCAGGCAAGCAAGCCGTTATGCTGCTTGGCAAAGCTAATCGCTCGATAGCTGGGGCAGATGCGATCTTGTTGATAAAAATGTCGCGCGTAATCCAAGCATAAGGCACGAAATTCCCCTTGATCATATTGACCAGTTAATGCTGATTCCAAATAGCCAAAATACGAATCAAAATGTGTAGCGATTTGGTCAGCGGTAACATCAATCAATGCGCTCTCTATCTCATTCAATTCGGGGATACGATTGTTTTCCTCGTAGTATCTTCGTAGCACCTCAATTACCTGCATTCGTGATTTCAATCGATATTGCAACTCTTCTATAAGTTGCAAAACTTGCGCGGCAGATTGGCTATAGCTCACTTCCAACGAAGAGTTATGCACGGTTTCTTTTTTATCGCGCGGCTCCCAATTTTCTTTTTCAATGGGAATGTGCTTTACGCTTTTGCTGAGTTGATGCACTTCGTTTAGACGCTCCAATGAACCAACAAAATCCAATACATGAACGTAATCTTTGTTGGGTGTTTTGCGTAGCCCCCGGCCTAGTTGTTGCAACCATATCGTATGTGATCCCGTGTAGCGCATAAAAACCAGCAGATTGGTTTCTGGAATATCAATACCTTCGTTGAATAAATCTCGCACCAGAATATAACGATAATTTCCTTCACGAAAATCGCGGATGTTTTGCCAGCGTTGTGAATCACTCATTTGAGAATGCACAAAAGTCGCGCTGCCCGGCGGGAAAAACTGGATCAGATAAGTTATGTGTTGGATGCTGCGACAAAAAACAATACCCTTGAGATTGGGGATTTGTTTGTCGTGTACAGTTTTTTCTATGATGCGGACAACCTCTTCATCTTTTTTATGCAGAAAAAGTCGTTGGTCTAAATCGCTAATCGACATGCCATGATTCAGTTGGTCTATACGCGATTGATCCAAGTCATCGAGCAAAACCAAATACTTTGGAAATGCCAGTTTGTTATGGCGCAATGCCCATGCTAAATCATACTTGCCCACATGCCCTGCTGCACCACCAAAAAATGCTAGTACGTCTTTGTTATCCTCACGAAATGGCGTTGCGGTCAGGCCTATCAATAATTTTGGATGAAAATGCTCGACGACTGTGGCATAAGTTCTGGCTGGGGTGTGATGAGCTTCATCAACTACTATCACGTCAAAAGTTTCTTTTTCCAGCGTGGAGATTTTGCTAAATAGCGTATCGAAACTTCCAAACACAAAATCGGTTTGCTCTGGGTCAGCCCCACCAAAACAGGCCGAAAACGAGTAAGTGCCAATACCCAAAACGTTTTTGAAGGCGGTAACCGATTGCAATAGTATTTCGACCTGATGCGCCAAGAACAGCACACGCTTAACTTTGCCCTGTTGCAATATCTGCTTTAACAAATGGGCAACGGTGTAGGTTTTCCCCAACCCTGTTGCCATTTCGATTAACAAACGAATCTGCCCTGCGTTAAAGCGCGTCAAGCTGTCTTGAATAACGGTTTCTTGGTATGTTCTGGGCTGGATTTGCCGTCCGATTTCAGAATGCTTTTCAATCCACAAGTTCTGTAAACCGTCACGATCAAGTAGCTCGACTCCAAGTCTTAACGCTCGTACTTTCACCTCAGAGGTGAAATACGAATTGGTCACTAAAATCATATTGACGACATTAG
>ERZ1292640.1742-Hain-H43-02um-R1-1742-length-17870-cov-9_pt1 | contig 17870 bp, 15 predicted proteins | sample MGYA00564404_ERZ1292640 | MGnify/ENA primary metagenome ERZ1292640 (study PRJEB36523, sample SAMEA6512636) | groundwater metagenome | collected 2019-01-08 | study: AquaDiva: Metagenomics assemblies of 32 groundwater samples
GCACCTGGATGCCCACCAGATCCTCGTGGAACACGCCCATCAGGATGTTGGGGGCACCGGCCGGGTTGGTCAGCGGCCCCAGGATGTTGAAGATGGTCTTGATGCCCAGTTCGCGCCGCACCGGCGCCACGTTCTTCATGGCCGGATGGTGGTTGGGCGCGAACATGAAACCGACACCGACCTCGGCGATGCACCGGGCAATCGCCTCGGGCGTGAGGTTGATGTTCACACCCAGCGCTTCCATCACGTCGGCGCTGCCGCTCTTGCTGCTGACGCTGCGCCCGCCATGTTTGCTGACCTTGGCGCCAGCGGCGGCGGCCACGAACATGGCGCAGGTGGAAATGTTGAAGGTATGCGCGCCGTCGCCGCCGGTGCCGACGATGTCGACCAGATGCTTGCGATCCGCCACGTTCACCTTGGTGGAAAACTCGCGCATCACCTGGGCGGCGGCGGTGATCTCGCCGATGGTCTCCTTCTTGACGCGCAAGCCGGTGATGAGCGCGGCCATCAGCACCGGCGACATCTCGCCGCCCATGATGAGCCGCATGATGTGCAGCATCTCGTCGTGGAAGATCTCGCGGTGCTCGATCACGCGCTGCAGCGCCTGCTGCGGCGTGATGGGATGGGGGGGATGCATGGTGGTGTTCCTCCGGGCCGGTTCAGGATTGCTGCAGAAAATTCTTCAACATGGCATGGCCATGTTCGGTCAGGATCGACTCGGGATGGAACTGCACCCCTTCGATGGCCAGCGTCTTGTGCTTCACGCCCATGATCTCGCCGTCTTCGGTCCAGGCCGTCACTTTCAGTTCGGGGGGACAGCTGGCGCGCTCGATCGCCAGCGAGTGGTAGCGGTTGACCGTGAACTGCCTGGGCAGTCCGGCAAACACGCCCTCCTGCGTGGTAGTGATGACACTGGTCTTGCCGTGCATCAGCTGCTGCGCCCGGATGATCTTGCCGCCGAAAGCGGCGCCAATGCTCTGGTGCCCCAGGCAGACACCCAGGATCGGCAGCTTGCCGGCGAAATATCGGATCGCCGCCACCGAGATGCCAGCCTCGGCCGGTGAGCACGGACCGGGCGAGATCACCAGGCGGTCGAGCCGGCCAGCCTTGAGACGGGCATCGATCTCGTCAACCGTGATTTCATCGTTGCGATGCACCTCGACCTCGGCGCCGAGCTCGCCGAAATACTGCACCAGGTTGTAGGTGAACGAGTCGTAGTTGTCCACCATGAGAAGCTTGATCTTGTTCATGGTGTTCACTCCAGTCCCTGTTCCACCAGCTCGCTGGCCCGGATCAGGGCGCGCGCCTTGGCTTCCGTTTCCTTCCACTCCAGCTCGGGCACCGAATCCGCCACCACGCCGGCCGCCGCCTGCACATACAGGGTGTCGTCCTTGATGACGCCGGTGCGGATGGCAATCGCCACGTCCATGTCACCGGCGTAACTCAGGTAGCCGCAGGCACCGCCATACAGGCCGCGCTTGCTCGGCTCCAGCTGGTCGATCAGTTCCATGGCGTGCACCTTGGGTGCGCCCGTCAGCGTGCCGGCCGGGAAGGTCGCCTTGAGCACATCCATGGCCGTCATGCCCTCGTTCAGCAGGCCTTCGACATTGCTCACGATGTGCATCACGTGGCTGTAGCGCTCGACCACGAAGGCCTCGGTCACCTTGACGCTGCCGGTCTGGGCAATGCGGCCGATGTCGTTGCGCGCCAAGTCGATCAGCATCACGTGCTCGGCACGTTCCTTCGGGTCGTTGATCAGCTCCACCTCGGCGGCCTTGTCGAGTTCGGGCGTGGCGCCGCGCGGCCGCGTGCCGGCCAGCGGACGGATCGTCACTTTTTGCCCCTCGGGCGTTTTCTCCTGCCGCACCAGGATCTCCGGCGAAGCGCCCACCACGTGGAAGTCGCCGAAGTGGTAGTAGTACATGTAGGGTGAAGGGTTGAGCGAGCGCAGCGCGCGATACAGCGACAGCGGTGACTCGGTGTAGCGCTTCTTCAGGCGCTGCCCCACCTGCACCTGCATGAAGTCGCCGGCGGCGATCAGTTCCTTGGCGCGCAGGACGGCGGCAATGTAGTCGTCCTTCGCGAACTCGCGCGCCACCTCGTGCGTGGTGCTGGGCTTGATCTGCGGCGCCTGCACCGGCGCATCGAGCCGCGCCCGCAACTCGGCCAGCCGCGCTGCTGCCCTGGCGTAGGCCTGCGGCTGGCTCGGGTCCGCATAGACGATCAGGTAAAGCTTGCCCGACAGGTTGTCGATGACGGCCAGCTCCTCGCATTGCAGCAGCAGGATGTCCGGGCAGCCCAGCGTATCCGGCGGGCAGCTGTGCACCAGCTTCTTTTCGATGTGGCGCACCGTGTCGTAGCCAAAGTAGCCGGCCAGGCCACCGCAAAAGCGTGGCAGCCCCGGCTGCAGGGCCACCTTGAAGCGCTGCTGGTACTGGGCGATGAAGTCCAGCGGGTTGAGTTGCGAAGTCTCGACCACCACGTCATCCGTCACCACCTCGGTCACGGCCTGGTCGCCGAAACCGCGCGAGCGCACCAGCGTGCGCGCCGGCAGGCCGATGAAGCTGTAGCGCCCGAAGCGCTCGCCGCCGACCACCGACTCCAGCAGAAAGGTGTTCTTGCCGCCAGACTGGGCGTGCGCCAGCTTGAGGTAAAGCGAGAGTGGCGTCTCCAGGTCGGCAAAGGCCTGGGCCATCAAGGGAATGCGGTTGTAACCCTGCCGGGCCAATGCATCGAATTCGGATTCAGTCATCACAGGAAAACCTCCAGAACTTGACCAAAGTCCAGGACTCCGGCCAAGGGCACGGTGTGCCCGGTTCATTCAAACAGACCCCAGCGAGGGGAGCGGCAAACAACTCAACAGCCCATGGGCTGTGAAGCCCTGTCAGGCGCGAGCCAGCGTAGGGGCAGTCTGCGGCGTGCGCCAGGGCCAGGCTCCCCGGTCGCTACAACCTGTGATGAAAAGACGATGAATGAACATGGGCAAAGTGTAGCAAACCCCATCGGCCCCCATTTGGAGTGCTGTCGCGAGATATGCCATCGGAGCCAACGCGGCCCCCTCGGCCGCGATGTGCGACTGAAAAAAGTATCGGTGCATTCCCTAGTCGCAAAAACGGCTCATCTCTGTAGAGTGGGTCAAGAAGAGCAGCGCCTCACCGATCCGCGGCTTCCATGTGTCCTGGCAATTTACAGCAGAAAGAGCCCCCTTATGAAGACAAGCAATCTGCAAATCGGCACCCGCCTCACGCTGGCCTTTGCCGCGGTCCTCACGATCACGGCCGCCATTGCCATCATCGGCGTCTGGCGCCTGGGCACCCTGAGGGACACCAGCCATGAGATCGCCACCGTCGAACTGCAGCGCAGCCTGCTGGCACAACGCTGGGCGTCACAAATCGCCATCAACTGGGTCCGCGCCTCGGCGGCGCTCAAGACCAGCGATGTCGGGTACATCGACACCTTGCAGAAGGACATGGCCGCCACGTCCAAGGCCATCAGCGAGGACCAGAAACAGCTGGAGTCGATGGTGCTGGACGATGCCTCCAAAGCGTTGATGGCCACCGTCGCCAAAGACCGCAAGGTCTACGTCGATGCGCGCGCGGCGCTGATCAAGCGGCAAAAGGACGGCGAGAACATTTCGGATGCGGTGGACCGCGAACTGCGTCCACTGGCCGAAACCTACCTGAAGGCCGTGGACCAGGTGGCCCAGCACGCCCGCAGCACGCTGGCCGAAGTGCAGGAACACGCCGAATCCACCGCCAGCGCCAGCCAGATCGCGCTGGGCACCGGCGCAGCCATTGCGGTGGTGCTGGGCATCGTGTTCGCCGGCCTGGCGACACGCTCGATCACGCGCCCGATCCAGCAGGCCGCCGGCTCGGCCGAGGCCATTGCCGGTGGCGATCTGGCGCGCGCCATTCAGGTCGAAGGCAAGGATGAAGCGGCTCGCCTGCTGCAGGCCCTGTCCACGATGCGCGAAAACCTGGCCCGCATTGTCGGCAACGTGCGCCGAAGTGCCGACGGCGTGGCCACCGGCAGCACCGAGATTGCCAATGGCAACAGCGACCTGAGCATGCGCACCGAACAACAGGCCAGCGCCCTGCAGGAAACCGCTGCCTCGATGGAGGAGCTCAGCTCCACCGTCAAGCAGAACGCCGACAACGCCCGTCAGGCCAACCAGCTGGCGCAAAGCGCCTCCACCGTCGCCATCAAGGGCGGCGAAGTGGTGGCCGAAGTGGTGGAGACGATGCGCGGCATCAACGACTCCAGCAAGAAGATCAGCGACATCATCAGCGTCATCGACGGCATCGCTTTCCAGACCAATATCCTGGCCCTGAACGCCGCAGTGGAAGCCGCCCGCGCCGGCGAGCAGGGCCGCGGTTTCGCCGTGGTGGCCTCCGAAGTGCGCTCGCTGGCCAGTCGCAGCGCGGAAGCGGCCAAGGAAATCAAGAATCTGATCAATGACAGCGTGAACCGGGTCGAGCAGGGCAACACCCTGGTCGACCAGGCCGGCGTCACCATGAACGAGGTGGTCAGCAGCATCCGCCGCGTCACCGACATCATGGGCGAGATCAGCGCCGCCAGCTCCGAACAGAGCCAGGGCGTGGCCCAGGTCGGCGAGGCCATCACCTTGATGGACCAGGCCACACAGCAAAACGCCGCACTGGTCGAAGAGATGGCGGCGGCCGCATCCAGCCTGAAGACACAGGCCCAGCAGATGGTGGATGCGGTCAGCGTCTTCAAGCTCGGCGCTCAGGACATCCACGCTGCCGCGGCCATCAGCCCGCAGCCGGCCCCCATCCGCTCCAGCCAGCCCGGCAAGCTGCCTTACAAAGGTCTCGAGCGCCGGACCGCCCCCAGAACGGGGGCTGCCGCTCCTGCAGAGCCGCCCTCGGCCAAGCCCGCCGCCGCCAGCGCCGCGCCGGTCAAACCGGCCGGTGCAGGTGACGACGATGAGTGGACGTCATTCTGAGCACTGAAGGAGCAAAGCCGGCCACCTGCACCGGATCAACCGGCTTGGTTGATCCAGCACGCCAGCGCGTCGGCACCCAGCGGCTGACTGTAGAAATAACCCTGCCCTTTGCCGCAGCCCAGCGCCTTCATGAGCGCGGCCTGCTCCGGTGTCTCGATGCCTTCAGCCACCGTGGCCAGGCCCAACGTCTGGGCCATGCGGATGGTGGCCTCGATCATCACGCGGTGATAGTCGCTGCTCATGGCCAGACTCACGAAAGAACGGTCGATCTTGACGATGTTGACCGGCAGTTCATGCAGGCACGACAGCGACGAGTAGCCAGTGCCGAAATCATCGAGTGACAGCGCCACCCCGAGCGCTCGCAACTCGCGCAGCGTGGTCTGCACCATCTCGTCCTGCGCCGCCAGACTCTCCGTCACTTCCAGGACCAGTTGGCTGGCGTCCAAACCGCTGTCGCGCAACACCTCCTGCACCTCGACGGCCAGTCCAGACTGGCGCAACTGGGCGCGCGACAGGTTGACAGCCAGCGTGGCAGGGGCCCGCTCCCCCAGCTCGGTCTGCAGGTGCACGAACGCCATGCAGGCCGTGCGCAGCACGAAATGGCCGATCGGGCCGATCAGGCCGCTGGCTTCCGCCACCGGAATGAAAACCAGCGGCGGCACCAGGCCACGCTGCGGGTGCCGCCAACGGACCAGCGCCTCCACACCGGCGAGACCGCCATCCGCGAGACGAAGCACGGGCTGGTACACCACAAACAGCTCATCCTTGTCCAGGGCCTGGCGCAGATCGTTCTCCAGCGACGCGTCGTCACGTACACGCTTGCGCATGGGCGGCTCGAACATGACATAGCGGCCGCGGCCATCGCGCTTGGCTTCGTACATGGCGATATCGGCGTCGCGCAGAACGCTGTCGGCGTCATCGCTCATGTGCTCGGCGGTCACGATGCCGATGCTGACCGAGGAACTCAGACGGTGCGGTCCGAGCTGGTAGGGCTGCGCCAGCACATCGAGCAGGCGCGAGGCCACGACCTGGGCATCGAGGTTGCCGCGGATGTCATCGAGCAGCACCACGAACTCGTCGCCGCCGATGCGTGCAGCCATCTGGCTGAAATCGCTGGTCTGCACAAAGGCGTCACCCGGACGCAGACTGTCCTCCAGGCGCATGGCGATCTGGCGCAACAGCTCATCCCCAACGCCATGTCCGAGCGTGTCATTGACCTGTTTGAAACGGTCGAAATCCATGAACAGCACCGCGAAGTGATAGCCCGGCTGCTGACGCGCCCGCAGAATGCAGGACTGGATACGCCCCAACACCTCGCTGCGATTGGGCAGGTGCGTCAGATGGTCGGTGCGCGCTGCGTGGCGCAACTGTTCTTCCAGTTCCTTCTGCGCATTGATGTCATAGGCAATGCCGGCCATGCGCACCGCACGGCCCTCGGCATTGCGCGCCACCACGGTGCCGCTGTACATCAACCAGACCCAGCGGCCGTCGCCATGGCGGATGCGGATCTCCCAGTGCAGCGGCCGCTGGGAGTCGCGCAGGTTGGTGCGGATGGCCCACAGCCAGCCCGGCAGGTCGTCGGGATGGATCAAGCCGTTCCAGGCATCGGCGTTCATGGCCAGTTCGCCCGGCTGATAGCCGAGCAGGGCGAACATGCGGTCGTTGCAACTCATGGCGCCGCTGCCGATGTCCCACTGCCAGACCCCCAGCGAGGCACTTTCAAGGGCCAGCGTCAGCAACTGCTGCTGGGCGCGCTGTTCCGTCACATCGACGGTGCAGGAAATCACACCCGCCAGATGCCCGGCAGCATCTTTCAGCGGCTCCGTATTGACCATCAGCCAGCGCAACTCGCCTCGCGGCGAGAGCAGGCCGATGGATTCGCCGCGCAAGCCCTGCCCGGTGCGCAAAGTACGGCTGGTCGGACGTTCATCCACCGGGTACGGCGTCAGGTCCTCGTGCACCGCCACGCCTTGGCGCGCCAGACTGGGGCGCCCGATCAGATCGCCCTTGTTCAGACCCAGCATTTCAGTGGCTGCCTGGTTGGACTCGATCACCTCGCCACTGGACGATTGCAGCACCACCCCGGCCGGCAGGGCATCCAGCAGGGTGCGCATGCGCAAGCGCTGATTGACCGGCTCGGTGATGTCGCTGGCAACAATGGTGAAGCCGGTCAGAACCCCGGCAGCATCGTGGACCGGCTGGTAATCGACGTCGAGCCAGACTTCGTCACCCGAGCGGGCGACGGCACGGACTTCGAACCGCACCCCGTGGCCTTGATCCAGTTCCGTGTTCAGCCGCTCCAACTCCGCCGGATCGTTGTGTTCATCGGAGACAACCATGCCCGGATACTGACCCTGCAGCTCCACCATCGTGTAGCCGATGCCCTTGAGCAGCGCCGGGTTGCACCACAGGATATGACGGCCGGCATCGAGCACCGCCACCCAGTTGGACGTACGTTCGGCCACCAGGGCCAGACGCTTGAGCTCGCCTGACTGCCGCGCCAGCGACAGATGCTGGCGCCGCACGAAGCGCGCCAGCGGCTCTGCCACGCCCAGCGTCAGGGCCAGCAGCAACAGCACCATCAGCAGCGCCGAGAGCTCGATGTGATCGATGGCGCTGCGCGCGCGCCGCTGCGCCGCGGCCTGCATTTCCGCCACCAGTGTTTGCGTGGTCAGCAGGAACGGCCCGACCTCGGCCTGCAAAAAACGGTTGGCGATGCGCCGCTTGTCGGCCTCACTGCGCTCATCCAGCCACAACAGAATCTGGGACCGGTACCAGATCCGCTCACGACGGTCCTGCCACTCGAAGATGGCCTGGCGCAGTGCTGCTGGCGCTTCGGCTTGCCACGCCCCTTGGCGCACCAGCAGTTCGTCGAGCCGCAGCGCCTGCTCCTGCGCCTGGTTGATGGTCTCGGCCAGGGCATTGCTGACCTCCTCATGCGATATGTCGGAGGCCAGCAGCAAGGCGGCCAGCATGCCCATGCGCTGGGCCAGCGTACTCTGGGCCGCAGCGGTGCGAATGACCTCGGCATCGGCCGATCGCACCGCCTCGGACTTTTCGACCTGCCAGGCCTGCCAGGCCGAGACGGCGCCAACGATCAGCAACACGGCATACATGGCCACCCGTACACGCCGGTGCACCGGGGCATCGGCATCGGTCCGCTTGCAGCTCAGGCCGAGCCAGGCCAGCGCCCGGCACAGCCATGGCTGGCGGATCCCCCGCCGTTGTGAGGCGTTTTGCTGTTCGAGTTGTGCAGGCATGAATTGCGGGCAATGCTAACTGAGACACGGCCTCCGGGCCCTTGTCGTTTGCCCGGGGATGCAGTGCTATAAAACCCTTTCGAAGAAAGGGCAACCACCCTCAGGCCAGCGCCTGGCGCATGGCGTCGATGACGGCCTTGTAGTCGGGCTTGCCGAAGATGGCGCTGCCGGCCACAAAGGTGTCGGCACCGGCATCGGCCACGCGGCGGATGTTGTCCGCCTTGATGCCGCCGTCCACCTCGAGCCGGATGTCCTTGCCCGATGCCTCGATGCGCCGGCGCACCACCTCGGTCTTGCGCAGCGCCGAGTCGATGAAACTCTGACCGCCGAAGCCGGGGTTGACGCTCATGATCAGGATCAGGTCGATGTCATCGATCACCCAGTCCAGCACGTCGAGCGGCTGCGCCGGGTTGAACACCAGCCCGGCCTGGCAGCCCTTGCTCTTGATCGCCTGGATGCTGCGGTGCACATGACCGGAGGCATCCGGGTGGAAGCTGATCAGGTCGGCCCCTGCCTCGGCAAAGGCGGCGGCCAGCGCATCGACCGGCTCGATCATCAGGTGTACGTCGATCGGCACCGACGTGCCGTCCGGGCGCTTGGCGTGCGGCTTCAAGGCCTGGCACACCATGGGGCCGAAAGTCAGGTTGGGCACGTAATGGTTGTCCATCACGTCGAAGTGGACCCAGTCGGCCCCGGCGGCAATCACGTTGCGCACCTCCTCGCCCAGACGGGCAAAGTCAGCCGAAAGGATGGAGGGGGCAATGCGGTAGGTTTTAGACATGGGGGTATTTTCGCAGGTAGCATCGGGTTATGGCCAAGTACCAGATTCTTGTCGAAGTCCAGCCGCGCTACCTGCCCGAGCAATCCGCTCCGGAGCAGGGTCTTTACGCGTTTGCCTACACCGTCACCCTCAGCAACACGGGCGAGGCGGCCGCGCAGCTGATCTCGCGCAGCTGGAACATCAACGATGCCAACGGCCGCACCGAGAAGGTGAGCGGCCTGGGCGTCATCGGCCAGCAACCGCTGCTGCAGCCCGGTGAAACCTTTGAATACACCAGCGGCACGCGCCTGCGTACGCCCACCGGCACCATGCACGGCAGCTACTTTTTCGTCGCCGAGGACGGCGAGCGCTTTGACATCGACATCCCGATGTTCGTGCTCGACGCCCTGAGCAGCGGCAACGGTGGCGGCAGTTCCCGCACGCTGCACTAGGGCCTGTTCACACTTGCAAAAATAGCATGAACAGGCCCTGAACATGTCCGTGCCGCGCGATCTACCCAGCCTGCTGGACGCCCTCGACCCCGAAGCCCCGCAGGTCGAGCGACACCTCTGGCTGGTGGCCATGCTGGACTGGGTGCGTGGCGACCGCCAGTCCGCCGCGACCGCCATCAGCCGGGTTCAGCTGTTGCTCGATGTGGTGGAAGCGCGCCCTGCACTGCGTGAACGCGTGCAGGCCTGGTGGCAGGCCTTGCTCGGCACGATCGATGGCACCACCCTGCTGGCCGACCACGGTTTCGCCCAGCGCCCGGTGTTCCTGAGCGAGTTCTTCAGCCGGCTGCTGCGCAAGATCCTGCCCGCCACGCCGCAGACGCGCGACTCGTCCGAGCTGTTTTCCCTGCTGTTCCCGCATGCCTTCGATGCCGAATGGCTGACCCTGCTGGACGCGGACACCGCCCAGCGGCTGGCCCGGTTACTGCAATCGCCGGCCGGTGCTGGGCCGACACCCTGGCAGCAGGCCCTGGAAGAAGCCATCACCTACTGCGTCAGCCAGATCCGCGCCATCGGCTTTGCCCCGGAGTTGCGCCTGCGCATGAGCCCGGCCGCGCACGAAGCGCGCGCCTTTCACACCCTGGCCGCTGATTTTGAAGCCGTGCGCCTGGCCCTGCAGCCGTCACCGCGTGACGCGGCCGCGCTGGAGGCGGCGGTGCAGCACTTCAAGGAACGGCTCGACGCCTGCCGTCATGCGGCCTCCAGCGTTTACGCCCACCTGGACGAGCACGGCATTTCGGTCGACATGGTGTTTCGCCTGCGCCAGCTGCGCGAACGCGTCTTGCGCATCCGGATGCTGCTGGACGCGCTGCTCTCAGCCGCCCCTGCACTCAACGCCAGCCAGCTGCTGGCGCATCTGGTGCTGGTCGGCCAGCAAAGCCGCAGCCTGCGCGCGCTGGTCGCCAGCAACTCCTCGCTGCTGGCGGCCAAGGTCACCGACCGCAGCGCCGAAACCGGCGAGCACTACATCACCCGTACCCGGGCCGAATACCGCGACATGCTGCGCAAGGCGGCCGGCGGCGGCGCCGTGATGTCGCTCACCACGCTGATGAAATTTGCGCTGCTCACACTCGGCGTGTCCGCGTTCTGGAGCGGCTTTCTGGCCGGCATGAACTACGCGTTGAGTTTTGTGCTGATCCAGTTGCTGCACTGGACCGTGGCCACCAAACAGCCGGCCATGACAGCCCCCGCCATGGCGGCCAAGCTCAAGGACCTGGGCGCGCCGGACGCGGTGGCGCAGTTCGTCGACGAAGTCACCCACCTGATGCGCTCGCAGGTTGCCGCCGTCGTCGGCAATCTGGCGCTGGTGGTGCCCTGCGTGCTGCTGCTGTGCGGCGCCCTGTTCCTGGTGACCGGCCGGGCGCCACTCAGCCCCAAGGAGGCCGACTACGTGCTGCACTCGCTCACGCTGCTCGGCCCCACCGCCCTGTTTGCCGCCCTCACCGGCGTGCTGCTGTTTGCTTCCAGCATCGTCGCCGGCTGGGCCGAGAACTGGTTCGTGCTGCACCGGCTCGACTCGGCGCTGCGCTACAACCCGCGCATCACCGCAGCCCTGGGCAGCACACGCGCCGCGCGCTGGGCCGGCTTCCTGCGCGTCAACATCTCGGGGCTGGCCGCCAACATCTCGCTCGGCCTGATGCTCGGGCTGATTCCCGCCTTTGCCGCCTTCTTCGGCCTCGGGCTGGAAGTGCGGCACGTCACGCTCTCCACCGGCCAGCTGGCCGCCGCCAGTGCCACCCTCGGCACCGCCGTGCTGACGCTGCCGGCCTTCTGGTGGTGCCTGGCCGCGGTGCTGGTGACCGGCCTGCTCAATGTGGCGGTGAGTTTTTATTTCGCCTTCCGGCTCGCCCTGCGCGCCCACAACGTGAGCGGCGTGGACCGGGCGCGCATCCGGGCCGCCATCGTGGAACGGATCCGCAGCGCACCGTTGAGTTTTTTCTGGCCGGCGCGCGAAACGCTGACCGAAGAGGAGACGCCTGGTGGGTGAGTTCGACCTGATTGAGCGCTATTTCAAGCGCGCGGCACGCCAGCCCGCCGGGCAGGTGGCACTGGGCGTGGGCGACGACTGCGCCCTGCTGCAGCCGGCGCCCGGCACGCAGCTGGCAATTTCCTGCGACATGCTGGTCGAGGGCCGGCATTTCCTGGCCGACGTCGATCCGGCCACGCTCGGCCACAAGGCGCTGGCCGTCAACCTGAGCGACCTGGCCGCCTGCGGCGCCCGCCCGCTGGCCTTCACGCTGGCGCTGGCCCTTCCCACAGCCGACGAAGCCTGGCTGGCCGGCTTCGCGCGCGGCCTGTTCGCACTGGCCGATGCCCACGGCTGCGAACTCATCGGCGGCGACACCACGCAGGGACCGCTCAACATCTGCATCACGGTGTTTGGCGAAGTGCCGGTGGTGAATGGAAAAAGCCAGGCGCTGCTGCGCTCCGGTGCCCGGCCGGGCGACGACCTGTATGTGAGCGGCATGCCGGGCCAGGCGCGGCTGGCGCTCGACGCCCTGCAAGGCCGGCAAAACGTGCCGGCCGATGCGCTGCCCCCGCTGCGTGCCCGCCTGGAAATGCCGACCCCGCGCGTGGCGCTCGGGCTGGCACTGCGCGGCGTAGCCAATGCCGCCATCGACGTCAGCGATGGCCTGCTCGGCGACCTCGGTCACATCCTTCAGGCCTCGGCCTGCGGCGCCACCGTCGACACTTCAAATGCTATTGATTTGATAGCTAATGGTGCATATAAATCAAGGCCAGAAGGCCAATTTCTCATGCAACTGCCAGCCCAGCAGCGACTGGCCCTGGTGCTGGCCGGCGGCGACGATTATGAGCTGCTGTTCACCGCCCCGCCCAGTGCACGCACTGCGGTGCAGGTGGCGGCCCAGGCCAGTGCTACGCCGGTCCACCGCATCGGCTGCATCGAGGCCGCGCCGGGCCTGCGCCTGATCGATGCGCAGGGCCAGCCGGTCAGCGGCCGCTTTGCCTCCTTCGATCACTTCGCCTGAGCCGACGCCAGCGCCTGCCGGACTTGTTGCCGCGCTTCCTGCGTCTGGCCGCCATAACCCCAGTCGCCGGCCGGCAGCTCTCGCACGATGACGTAGCTGGCAGGCTCCAACGGTTGCCCGGCGCCCAGCCGGGACTGCAGCGCGGCAAAAGCCGCTTGGATGAACGCCGCCTTCTGCGCCGGCGTGTTGGTGCCGGCCGTGATGCTGATCTCCAGCCAGGCCGTGGCGCGCGGCACGCCCTGCGCACCAATGAACCAGCGCGCCGCCGGCAACTCCTCGATCATCAGCGCCGTAACCTCCGGCCGCTTGCCCAGCAGTTCGGCGGTGAGGACGGTCAACTCGCGCGCCAGCGTGGCATGGACCTCGGCTGCCACCGGCGGGGCCAGCTTCAGTTGCAAGGTGGGCATGCTTCAGCCTCCGTTGTGAGAGCAGGCCGACGGCGCAACGCCGGTCTGGTCGCGCCGCAGTTGCGCATGCCGGGCCAAGCGGTGCGCCAAGCGCTCGGCACTGCGGCGCGCCGTGGCCAGACTGGCAGCCCAGGCCGCATCCGCGCCGCGCCAGAAGTCGCCGATCGCCTCGCGCCGCAATTCCTGCGCCCGGCGCCGCGCCAGACTGTGCAGGGCGTTCACCTCCTGCGCACTCAGGGAACGGGGGTCGTGCGGTGTGCTCATGCTGTGCTCCTTTCGGGGTGGGTATGGACTGCACTTTATTGATACAAGCAAGGCATGGAAACAGCACAAAAACCAAATTGGCTTTGCATTTTTTGCAAAACAAATGCACACTGCCGTCATGCAACTCCAGATGGATGACGTCGCGCTGTTCACCCGCATTGCCGAGCTCGGCACCCTGTCGGCCGCCGCGCGCGAACGCGATGTGCCGGTGAGCCAGGTCACGCGCGCCCTGGCGCGGCTGGAAGCCGTCTGCGGGGTGCGCCTCCTGCATCGCAGTACCCATGGCCTGAGCCTGACCGACGAAGGCGACACCTTTCTCGCCTATGCGCGGCGCCTGCTCGACACCACGGCTGAACTCGGCAGCGAACTGAGCGGCAAGCTCAGCGGCCCGAGCGGCTGGGTGCGCCTGAGCGTCAGCCCGGTGATGGCGCAGATGGTGATTGCGCCCAGCCTGGGCGGCCTGTACCAGCGCTACCCGCAGCTGCACCTGGACATCCATGCCGACGACCGCATGACCGACATGGCGCGCGACGGTATCGACATCGCCATCCGCACCGGCTCGCCCAACAGCGAGACCCTGGTGGCGCGCCAGATCGGCAGCTTCACGCGCTCGCTCTATGCGGCACCGAGCTACCTGGCGGCGTTCGGCACGCCCAGGCACCCGGACGAACTGGCGCAGCATCGGCTGATCGGCAACAGCGCCAGCCCGGTGCTGAATCGCTGGCCGCTGGCGCAGGGCAAGGAGCAGGTGCTGCAGGTGCAGGGCCACACCCGCACCGACAACACGGCGGTGGTGATGTCGCTGGCGCAGCAAGGTGCGGGCATTGCACGGCTGATGGACCTGCTGGCGCAGCCGCTGGTGGCACGCGGTGAACTGGTGCCGCTGCTGCCAGCACATTTCGACAGCACGCGCGTCCCGATCTACGCCATGATGCTGCAGGAGCGGCACCGCCTGCCCAAGATCCGCGCCTGCATCGACTACTGGGCCGAATGGCTGGCCGGCATGGCGTCGCCCACCGGCACAAGCACTCCACCATAATCCCGCCATGCCCGCGTCTGACCCCTCTGCCCCCATGGTCCACCCCACTGCCCGCTTCATGCTGGCGCACCCGGCGCACGCCATCGCGCTGGGCTTCGGCTCCGGCTTGAGCCCGAAAGCGCCCGGCACCGTCGGCACGCTGTGGGCCTGGCTGGCGTTCTGGGTGCTGCAGCCGTGGATGAATGATCTGCGCTGGGGCCTGCTGATCGCTGCCGCGCTGCCGCTGGGCTGGTGGGCCAGCAGCGTGACGGCACGCCACCTGCGCATCGCCGACCCCGGCTGCATCGTGTGGGATGAAATCATGGCCTTCTGGCTGGTGCTGTGGCTGCTGACGCCCACCGGTTTTTCCGACCAGATGCTCGCTTTTCTGCTGTTCCGCTATTTCGACGCCGCCAAACCCGGCCCGGTGGGCTGGGCCGACCAGCTCTACCACGGCATGAACCCGGCCCACACGCGCCATGGCTGGGCCAAGGCCGGCTGGGGCATCCTGTTCGACGATCTGGTCGCCGCCTTCTGCACGCTGCTGGTGATCGCTCTGTGGCGCACCTTCCTATGACACGGCTGCAAGACAACGCCGCGCTGGTGGAGCAACTCGCTGCCAAGTTAATGCAGCGGCAGTGGATGCTGGCCACGGCCGAGAGCTGCAGCGGCGGGCTGATTGCCGGCGCCTGCACCGACCTGAGCGGCTCCAGCAACTGGTTCGAGCGTGGTTTCATCACCTACTCCAACGCCGCCAAGAGCGAACTGCTCGGTGTATCGCCGGCGCTGATCGACACCCATGGCGCCGTCAGCGAAGACGTGGCACGTGCCATGGCGGCGGGCGCGCTGGCGCATTCGCACGCCCAAGTGGCGGTGGCCGTCACCGGCGTGGCCGGCCCCACCGGCGGCACGGCCGAGAAACCCGTGGGCCTGGTGTGGTTCGGCTTTGCGCTGCCGGGCCGCGTGCTGACGGAACAGAGGCACTTCGCGGGCGACCGTGCCGCCGTGCGCGCCGCCACGGTCCATCACGCCCTGCAACGGTTAACGGAGATGCTGTCATGAGCTGGTTCGACGGTTTTGAAACCCGCCGCTTCGACGTCAACGGCGTCGAGATCTTGGCCCGCGTGCCCACCACCGCGCGCGGCAACCGTCCGGCGCTGTTGCTGCTGCACGGTTTTCCGCAAAGCCATGTGATATGGCACCGCGTGGCGCAGCAGCTGCAGCACGACTACTGGCTGGTGATGCCCGATCTGCGCGGCTACGGCGACTCGTCCAAGCCCGAGGGCCTGCCCGACCACAGCACCTACAGCAAGCGCGCCCTGGCGCAGGACATGGTGGACGTGATGGACCAGTTGGGCGTGCAGCGCTTTTTCCTCTGCGGCCACGACCGCGGCGCCCGCGTGTCGCACCGGCTGGCGCTGGACCACCCGGAGAAGGTAGAGAAGCTGTGCGTGATCGACATCGCGCCCACGCTCGACATGTACAACGCCACCGACATGGCGTTTGCGCGCGCCTACTACCACTGGTTCCACCTCATCCAGCCCTGGCCGCTGCCGGAACGCATGATCGGCGGCAACCCGAAGGACTACCTGCGCAGCAAGCTGGGCGGCTGGGGCGCCAGCGGCCTGGGCTACATCGAACCGCAGGCACTGGCGGAATACGAGCGCTGCTTCTGCACCCCGGAGGCCATCCACAGCGCCTGCGAGGACTACCGCGCCAGTGCCGGCATCGACCTGGAACACGACCGCGAAAGCCGCGCCCACGGCCAGCGCATCGCCTGCGACACGCTGGTGCTGTGGGGCGAACGCGGCGTGGTGAACAAGCTGTTCAAACCACTGGAACTCTGGCGGGCGCAGTGCAGCGCCACCGTCACCGGCCAGGCCCTGCCGGCGGGGCATTTCATTCCGGAAGAGTTGCCGGCCGAGACGGCGGCGGCGCTGCGCGCTTTTTTCAACAGCCGCTGACCCAGCGGCCATCCGCGCCCTACAGGTCGAGGGTGAGGGTCGGCCCCTTGGCGTGCGAGACGCAGATCATCATCGACTTGTTGGCGGCGCATTCGGACTTGGTCAGAATGCCGTCGTGGTGCGCCACCTCGCCGCACAGCACGCGCGTCTCGCAGGCGCCGCACACGCCTTCACGGCAGCTGTGCTCGGGATTCAAACCTGCCGCCAGCAGCGCGTCCAGAACCGACTGGCCGGGCAACACCGGCACCGTGCGACCACTGCGTCGCAACTCGACGCTGTAACCTGCCGTGGTCGCCGGTACCGGTGCCACGGCGGCAAAACGCTCGATGTGGGCATTGGCATAGCCCAGATCTTCGCAAACCTTCTCGAAAGCATCGAGCATGGGGGTCGGACCGCAGCAATAGAAATGCGTCTGTGGTGCGTAGCCGGCCAGCAAGCGCTGCAGCGCCGGTGGTGCACCCTGCTCGTCGTCGAAGTGGCAAACCAGGCGAATGCGCTCACCGGCCAACGCCTCCAGCTCCGGCAAAAATGCCGCCTGCTGGCGCGTGCGCGCGCAGTAGATGAAGTCGACCTGCCCATCCTGTGCCACCAGCTGCCGCAGCATGGCGAGCAATGGCGTGACACCGATGCCGCCGGCCACCAGCACCTGCTTCTCGCGGGTCGGCTGCAGCGCGAAGTTGTTGCGCGGCACCGAGATCGGCAGCACCGCGCCAACGCGCAGCTGTTCGTGCACGCAACGCGAGCCGCCGCGGCTGTGGCGGTCGTTCAGCACCGCCACCACATAGCGCTGCCGCTCCCTCGCATCATTGAGCAGCGAGTAGCTGCGCACCAGTCCGTTGGGCAGGTGCAGGTCGATGTGCGCGCCGGGCTCAAAGGCCGGGAAGGGCGCGCTGCCCGGCACCGGGCACAGTTCCAGGCTGACGACGCCGTCGACTTCCAGCCGCATGGTGCGCACGAGGGCGCTCAACAGGTTCGCTTGCGACATGCTTTGAATTGCTTCCACCCCACGGGCCTCACATGATCGAGAGGCCGCCATCGACCATGATCGACGTCCCGGTCATGAACGACGCCTCGCTCGAGGCCAGCCACAGGATGGGGGCGGCGATTTCCTCCGGCGCTGCCCAGCGGCCCAGCAAGGAGGTGCTTTGCCGCTCGGTCTTGAGCGTCTCCACGTCCTTGCCGGCCGCCTTGGCCCGGCCGACGTGGAAATCGGTCAGGGTCGAGCCGGGGCAGACCGCGTTGACGCGCACGCCATGTGCGGCCTCCTCGAACGCCAGCGTGCGCGTCATGGCCAGCTGCCCGGCCTTGGTCGCGTCGTACAGGCCCATGCCCTTGCGGCCGGTGACGGCATAACAGGAGGACACGTTGACGATGCTGCCGTGGCCGCTACGGCGCAGGGCCGGCAGCGCGGCACGGCAGTAGTTGGCGCATCCGACCAGGTTGACGCCGACCATGGCCTGCCACTCCGCCGGCGTCGCATCGGCCAGGGCCGCGTAGTTGCGCATGGCGGCGTTGTTGACCAGGACGTCGAGGCCGCCGAATTGGTCCAACGTCATCTGGACGGCTTGCGCCGCAGCAGCTTCGTCGGCCACGTCGGCAGCGAGCTGGGCAACCCGGGCGCCCGGCACGGCCGCCTCGATCGCCAGCGCCGTGCGCGCCAGCGCCTCGGCATTCGCGTCCACCAGGGTGACGGCAGCGCCCTCGCGGCAGAACAGCAGGGCCGTGGCCGCGC
>ERZ1292640.1744-Hain-H43-02um-R1-1744-length-17862-cov-7_pt1 | contig 17862 bp, 13 predicted proteins | sample MGYA00564404_ERZ1292640 | MGnify/ENA primary metagenome ERZ1292640 (study PRJEB36523, sample SAMEA6512636) | groundwater metagenome | collected 2019-01-08 | study: AquaDiva: Metagenomics assemblies of 32 groundwater samples
TGACGCGCCCTACCACGGTGCGGCGCGCACGGAGTGACGCGCCCTACCACGGTGCTAGGTTCATGGGGGCAAAGCGCGTCAAAATGTCGGGGCGTTCTCACCTTGAGCGGGAATCTTACTTCGAATTCCTCTTGGCTGGCTGAGATGCAAGGTTTGGAATCTCTCTACCTTCGCAACAATCAGATCAGAGATGTTGCACTCCTGGCCAACCTGACGAACTTGAATGGCGTCAACCTGGGAGGCAATTCCATTAGCAGCCTCTCAGGTTTGTCAGATTTAAAACAGTTGCAGTGGCTCACCCTCGACAACAATCGCGTCACCGACTTGGCGCCTTTCAGTCGCGCGCTGCCGGGAAAAACCGACTTGCACGCAGTGCTAACGGGTGGATAATAGACGCAGAATCTAAACCCAACATTGAGGAGCAACTTTATGCATGATCATCTCGAAAACGAAACAAGCCGGCGTGAATTCTTGCGCGCGTCCGTCGCCGGCCTGGTTGGCGCTACCTTGGTTCCCACTCTGGTTCGGTCCGCTGAGGCCCCGTCTTCGGCGGGAACCATGCCGATGCGTGCCTTAGGCAAAACGGGAGAAAAAGTTTCTGTGCTTGGCCTGGGCGGCTTTCACATCGGCGTGGGATCACTCAGCGACAACGAGAGCGTCCGCCTGATCCAGGAAGCAATCGACAACGGCGTGACCTTCCTCGACAACGCCTGGTGTTATCACGATGGCCGGAGCGAAACGCGCGTCGGCCTGGCCTTGCCGGGCCGTCGTGATCGCGTTTTTCTCATGACGAAAAACCACGGCCGCGAAAAAAACGTGGCGATGCAGCACCTGGAGGACAGCCTGCGGCGCTTCAAAACGGACCGTATCGACCTCTGGATGTTCCATGAATGCGTCTATGAACAGGATCCCGACCGCATTTTTGCATCCGGCGGCGGCATCGAAGCCGCCGTCCTGGCCAAGCAACAGGGCAAGGTGCGCTACGTTGGTTTTACCGGCCACAAATATCCGTGGATACATCTCAAGATGCTCGCTTACGAGTATCCCTGGGACGCGGTGCTCATGCCGTTGAACATCCTCGACGGCTCTTTCCAGAGCTTTGAGAAATGGGTGCTCCCGGTGCTGCTCAAGCGCGGCATTGCGCCCCTGGCCATGAAGTCACGGGCCAGCGGTGACATCCTCCGCGCCGGCATCGCGACGCCGGAAGAATGCTGGCGCTATGTGGCCGCCTTGCCGGTGGCGACCATTGTCAGCGGCATTGACTCCATTGATATCCTCAAGAAAAACCTCGACCTGGCCCGAAACCTCCAGCCGATGACGGACGAGGAGAAAGTTGCCGTTCTCAAGCGCACGCGCGACGTCGCCCTATCCGGCAAGCTGGAGCGGTTCAAAACATCGAATGCTTTTGACGGACCCGTCGGCCGGAAACTGTACGGGGTGTAGAGAGACGGCGATAGCGACTTAACCTTGGGTCCGAAGCCTGCAACTTACAGCTTGTTGTAATTCTCGTGGCTGCCGATCCACGTCCATCGGAAAGTATCGCCATCAAGGAAGACACCCGCAGCGCGATAACGCAGGCCGACCCTTGCGGACCACAGATCTCCTTTAAGCGGCTTGAACTGCAGAGAGGGATGGAAGGGATTAGCGAGCCACAAACGAAAGCTCTTGCGAGCCAGTTCTTGCACTTCCCTTGGCAGCGCGTTATAGCGCTGCCAAAACCCGGGCGTGGCCTTGGAGTTCACGCCGGCGGAGCGGGGAAATCACCGCAGACACCCTCCTGTTCAGCGCGGCGAGCTTCGTGCAACATCCAATCGAGTTTGCCTGCTTCGGCGTCGGCACGCATCTGGCGGTCCCAATCGTCGTGCGGCCAGTTTTGAAGCCACGCGTTCAATTCGCAGCGTTCACGGGCCGTGAGCCTTTGAATCGCCGCCTTGATCTCCGCAACCGTGCTCATGCCGCCACCTTACCATTGCAGCCGTAGCCGTCAACCGTCATCAAGCGTCCATTGCAAATTTGCTGCAACTGGCTGCTGTCAGCGGTTTCTTTCTGCCCCTTCTCGAACTCGGTCTGGTCTTTCTGCCTGTGCGCGCCAATGTCAGTCTCACTTCTTGGTAAACCGGAGCTTCACCGCCACATCTCGCTCGATGGCGGGCAGACTGATTCGAGCGGCCTGTGAGTTGCCGATCTCCAGGTCGTTTTCCTGCAAAATGGCTTCGGACCACGTGTCCCAAACCTGAGCGTGCCAAGGCCCGTTCCTCAAGCCTGGCAGCAGCAGAACGGAGGGAGGGGCGGCGGGGACCGCTTCTTTTTGCCCGCAAACGCGCCTCCAAGTTCGTCCTTCCACCCGCACCCAGGCAACGCTCGTGCTCTGTCCGGCGATAGCCCAGGCGAGCAGCGGCGGCTTCGACCCCTCTGCGGGACTGGATCCGGGAGGCCATTCGACGCGCGGCTCAATGGATCGAATTCCTTCCGCCGGCCAATCGATATCCGCAACGAACCGGGATACGGGCGTGTAGAGAGGGTAGAGCTTGCGCGGGTGAATCAAATTGTCCCACCACCACGACTGGGCTGCGCCTGAACCGCCCGTGGCGATTGTCACCCACAGCGGATCATGAACCTGCAATCCCTGCGGATCATCCGCGCTGCGCGGGCCGCCCGAGTCGGCGCCGATTTCGCCAACGTAGTGAGGCTTGTTGTAAGCAGCCTTGTTTGACTGAGCATTGGCGAGCGTGACCGCCAGATCGGGGCTGTTGTAATGGTGGGATTGCACGTAATCCAGCACCGGCAACGTATCGACAGCCTTGTCGCCGCTCGTCCTGGCGAAGCTGGTCGTAATCAAGTGACGGTAAGGGTCCAACTCCCGCAGGGCCTTGGCCATGCGCCCGTGCCAATCCCGCACCGGCTCAGTCTTGTAGTCGGTCGTGATGTCCACCTCGTTCCAGAACTCCCAGGAAAGAACGTGGGTGAAAGCGCCATAACGCGCGACCAGATAACGCAGTTTATTGCGATAAAACCGGTCCATTTCCGCGTTGGTGAAAAATTCAGCCGGACGATTCAGCGGGCCGCCATGAACGGCATTATGCGGCGTGTTCTCCCATTGCGGGTAACTGGTCTTCTCCCGGAGGATGTTGAACGAATCAATGCAGAGCATCACATAAAGCCCGCCGGTTTCGGCCAACTCCAGGACGTGATCGATGCGCCAGGCGTTGGCCAGATCGAATTGGCCCAACCCAAGGCCCTCGGCAGCCTGGCCGGCCCGTTCCAGGGCGAACGTTGTCCAGTTGGGTGAGAGCCATAGCCGGGCGTAATTGCAGCCGGCCTTGGCGTAAGCCGGGAACCAATCGTCGTAGTCAAATGTGCCGCGCCCGCCGCCCCAACACACATTTGCGCCCACCGGGAAATAGGAACGGCCATTATCAAACTCGAAGTAGCGGCGGTCACGGGGGCTGATCCGCACAAAGCCGGGCGCTTGCGGTGATGCCTTGACGGCGAACTGAAGACCCTTGTTCACGACGCTGCCGGTGCGGTCCCTCAGAGCCAAAGTTATGCTGTGTTCGCCGGCTTCAGTCGGGCAAAAGCGAATTCGCCAGGAAGGATCGGCCTCAGCCGTCAGTTTTTCGCGCCCCCCTTGAAGTGCGCGCTCAAAAGGCCGGTATAAGAAACCGGGCACTGACAGAGTCTTTCCAGAGGGCGCGGTCACTTGCGCATCCAGCGTCACGTCCGCCGGATCAAATGGATTATCGAAGGTTGCCGAAAGCTGCACTGTAAACTCGATTCGCGCGAACTGGAGCGGAGCACGGGTGGGCGGCGAGACATTCCTAATCTCCAGCGGGCCGCGTTGCGCGTAGGGCGTGACAATCGGGGCCGGTGCGGGCGCTACGGCCGGAGCAGGGGTGACGTACCCGATCGGAAATAGTATGGCTGCACAAGCCAGCCAAGAATGGCATGAAGATGGTGATGACATGGGCCGCATTTTTGCAGGTCGCCGCCAATTGTGGAAGGGAGAAAAGAGCCTCACTGCGTCGAAAAAAGCCATCGAAAATGACTTTGACACCCCCCCGGCCTTTGTTAAGTTCGCGCTTCGTTTTTCGATAAAAATCCTTGAAACGGTAAGCACAGAGACAAAGATAATTTTATGGCAAGAGCTACGAAAGCACCCAAGTACGTTTATTTGTTTGGCAATAAGAAGGCCGATGGCGACGGCTCGATGAAACCTCTCCTCGGCGGGAAGGGGGCGAACCTTGCCGAAATGACCCGCATCGGCCTGCCGGTGCCCCCCGGTTTTACCCTCACCACCGAGGTTTGCACCTATTACTACGCCAACCAACGCCAGTATCCCAAGGTGTTACAGCCGCAAATTGAAACGGGTGTTGCCTTTATGGAAGGCCTGCTGGGCAAGAAGCTCGGCGATATGGAGCGACCGCTCCTGGTCTCAGTCCGGTCCGGCGCCCGCGATTCCATGCCGGGCATGATGGACACCATCCTGAACCTCGGCCTCAACGATCAAACCGTGCTCGCCCTGGCCAAAGTCAGTAACAACGAACGTTTCGCCTGGGATTGCTATCGCCGCTTCATCCAAATGTACGGCGACGTGGTTATGGGTGTGCAAAAGCGTCCCGGCGAAGACCACGAACCGTTTGAAATCGTCATCGAAGGGCTGAAGAAGGAATTGTTCCCCGGCCAGGAGCACGTCGAAGACACGAAGATTGACGCCGCTGGGTTGAAGGAATTGGTTCAACGGTTCAAAGCGCTCGTCAAAGAACGCACCGGCAAGGCGTTCCCCAACAATCCATGGGACCAGCTCAAGGGCGCCATCGGCGCGGTGTTTGGTTCCTGGATGAACGACCGGGCCATCGTTTATCGCCGCAAGTACAACATTCCCAGCGAGTGGGGCACAGCCGTCAACGTGCAGGCCATGGTCTATGGCAATACCGGCGACAAGTCCGGCTCCGGCGTCGCCTTTACGCGCGATCCGGCCACGGGCGAAAAGGTCTTTTACGGCGAATTCCTGATGAACGCCCAGGGCGAAGATGTCGTCGCCGGCATCCGCACCCCGCTGCCCGTCGTCAAGCTTAAGGATGTGTTGCCCCACGCCCACGAGGAGCTGGAAGGCATCCGCAAGATTCTCGAAGGCCATTTCAAGGACGTGCAGGACTTCGAGTTCACCATCGAGGAGGGCAAAGTTTTCATGCTCCAAACCCGCAACGGCAAACGCACCGGCCTGGCCGCCGTCCGGTTTGCGGTCGAAATGGAGAAGGAAAAGCTCATTGATTGGCAGACCGCCATCCGTCGCGTGCCCGCCGACCAGCTCGACCAGGTGCTCGCGCCGGTGTTCGATCGCAAGGCCATGAAAGCGGCCCATTGCATCGCCCGCGGCCTTCCCGCTGGTCCCGGCGCCGCCTGCGGCAAGATTTACTTCAATGCCGACCGGGCCGTGGAGGCGGCCGGCAAAGGTGAAAAAGTCCTGTTAGTTCGCGTCGAGACGTCTCCCGAAGACCTGCGCGGCATGATCGCTGCCGAAGGCATTCTGACCGCCCGCGGTGGTGTCAGTTCGCACGCAGCCCTCGTCGCCCGGCAAATGGGCAAGGTCTGCGTCTGCGGCGCCAGCGCGTTGCAGGTGGACTATACCGCCAAGACCCTCAGCGTGGACGGTCAGGTCTTTAACGAAGGCGATTTCCTGTCCATCAACGGCACGGCCGGCGAGGTTTATGCCGGCGAAATCAAGACCGCCGCCTCCGAAGTCGTCCAGGTGCTCATCGAAAACTCGCTGAAGCCCCAGGAAAGTCCAACCTACCAGAATTATGCCAAGCTCATGAACTGGTGCAGCAAGGCTACACGCCTTCAGGTCCGGACCAACGCCGACACGCCGGTGCAGACCGCCAACGCCGTCGCCTTCGGCGCCGTCGGCATCGGTCTCACCCGCACAGAACACATGTTCTTCGAGGGTAACCGCATCGACGCCATGCGCGAAATGATTCTGGCCGAGAACACCGGGGACCGGAAGAAAGCGCTGGCCAAGCTGCTTCCGTATCAACGCGAGGACTTCATCGGCATCTTCAAGGAATTGAAGGGCTTGCCGGCGACCATTCGCTTCCTCGATCCGCCGCTGCACGAGTTTCTGCCGCACGAACCCGCCCAGCAGGAGGAACTGGCCCAGAAACTGGGTGTGCCCGCAGAAAAGATCGCCCAACGCGTCAAAGAACTGCACGAGTTCAACCCGATGCTCGGACATCGCGGCTGCCGCCTAGGCATTGCCTACCCGGAAATCAGCGAGATGCAAGCCCGCGCCGTGTTTGAAGCGGCGGCCAAAGTGCAGAAGCAGGGCATCAAAGTGAAACCGGAGGTGATGATCCCGCTCGTCGGCTTCAAAAGGGAACTCGACCTCCAGGTCGAAGTGGTCCATCGCGTCGCGCAGGAGGTCATGAAGGAACAGAAGGTCAAGCTGAATTACCTGGTCGGCACCATGATCGAAGTGCCGCGCGGCGCGCTGACCGCTGACGAGATTGCGCAGACCGCGCAGTTCTTCAGTTTCGGCACCAACGATCTAACGCAGATGGCGCTGGGGATGAGCCGCGACGATTCCGGCTCCTTCCTCCCGGCCTACGCGGAATTGGAAATCATCAAGAAGAACCCGTTTGCGTCGATTGACCAAACCGGCGTGGGCAAGCTGATGCAGGTCGCCTGTGAATTGGGCCGCAAGACGCGTCCGGACATCAAGCTCGGCATCTGCGGCGAACACGGCGGCGATCCTGACAGCGTGAAGTTCTGCCATCGTCTCGGCTTGAGCTACGTCAGTTGCTCGCCGTTCCGCGTGCCCGTGGCGCGCCTCGCCGCGGCGCAAGCTGCATTGGAAGAACAAGTTGCCAAGAAGGCCGCCTCAGCCAAGCCGGCGAAAAAGAAGTAACGGTTCACCCGTGGCCGCGTTCGTGACCTGCCTGCCGCCTGCCCGTGCGTGGCCGCACGCAGACCGGGCAGGCAGGTTTCGCGATTTCGTTTGCTCTGCGCCCACCCGGTGCCGCTGACGAACCGGTGGGTGAACGACGAAACGAACCGCCACCTTCCTGACTGTGACTTTGTTCAAGCGTGTGCGGCCCAATGCACTCTTGTTAATACTTTCTTAGTCGCGAAACTCAGTTTAAAAGAAAGGAAGTATGCCACGTAAAATCAGTTCCATAGCCCCGGATTGGTGGGATTACACCACGCTGGATGATGAAATCCTCGAGGAGGCGGCGCGTCTCACACCGGAAGCGATGCTTCAACTTTCGCGACCGGGATTTCGCGTCCTGTTCTACGACACCTTGGAAGATTTCTACCTGACCGAAGCCCTGGAATACATCAACGCCTGGAAGCTATCCACGCCGGACAATCCGGTCGGTATATGCGGCCCCATCGGCCCCACCGAACAACTGCCTTTGGTCGCGCGTCTTGTGAACGAACTGGGCATTTCTTTGCACTCGGCCTATTTCTGGGGCATGGACGAATGGTACTTGGATGGGCGCGAGGTGCCGGTGGATCATCCTCTATCCTTTGAGCGCGCCGACCGCGAGCTGTGCTTTAACCGCATCGATCCCGATTTGGCCATGCCGGAGGAACATCTTCACTTTCCCAAAGCGGACACGGCCAAATACCGGGCCAGTTGGGAGGGGGTTCGCTGTGCCGTCATGCAGGGCGGGCAGGGGGAGATCAAGCATTGGGCTTTCAATGATCCGCCGCGGCGGGAAGGCGTTTACAAAAACAATCCGCCGACACCGGAAGAGTTTCGCCAGTTGCACACCCGCGTGGTCGATCTGCATCCGGTGACTTTGGTGCAAAATGCCCGCACTTCCGGCGGAGGAAACGTTGCCGGGGTGCCGCGTAAAGCCATTTCGGTTGGCCCGGTCGAAACGTGGAAAGCGGAAAAGGTTTCCATTTGGCACGCGGGGAACCATGACAATCCATTTGGCTTGCGGCTGACCACCTTGATGATTGCCAAAGGAATTGCGGACACCTCCGTTCCGATGTCGTTGCTCGCCGACCATCCCAACGTGCAATTCAATTTCTATCGCCACGGCATTGGCGCTTGCGAGGTTGAAATGCATTAGGCCCCGGCGTCACCGCCCGTCCTTCCTTCAAGGAATAAGGCGGATGCGATAGAACCTGTTCTGCGGAGAGACTGCGTTGGGATCGATAGCCAGCACCGCGGCCCCGGTGCCGGCCACATCACGGACGATGATCTCCCAGGAATTCCCTTCCAGGTTGGACGTTCGCTCGACCTGGTATTTCTTTCCCGAAATTGTGGCAAAGCTGATGCGGGTATCGCTGTTCACGAGTTCAATGTCGTGCAGGCGAAGAGCGCTGGCCGCGTCTTTGGGATTTGTGCCGGAGAGATACTCCTGCAGATTGGAAAGCCCATCTCCGTCGCTGTCCTGGGAGGCATCGGTCGCATCCTGCCGGTTAAACTGATGGGCCATTTCCCATTGGTCTGGCATGCCATCGCCATCCGCGTCCGTGTCGCCGGCGGTGATAACTATCTCGAACGTAGCCGCGAGATTTGTGGCAGTGCCGTCGCTGACGGTGAATTCAAAGTTATCCACGCCGCGGTAGCCTGGATCGGGCGTGTACGTAAAAGAACCCGTGGCGGAGTCGAACTCCGTCAGCCGGCCATGGGGGGGCAGGTTGTTGGTTTGAAAGGAAAGCACGTCGCCATCGAGGTCACGGCCCATGAGTTGCAGGCGAGCAGGTAAGGCACCGACAATAGTGGCGCTTTGGTTCTCGGCCACCGGCGGGTTGTTAAACACTGCGCAATCCTTGGCAGGGCCAAAAGCAAACTTCAGATCGCCCTTGGTTGTGTCGCGGTAACTGATGCGGGGGCTGCCGTCCGGGGCCAGCGCCAGAGAGGTGTAGGAGCCGACTGAGCCTTCCGCATCGACAGTTTCGATCTCCCAGAAAACGCCGTTCCAAGCCGCATACTTGAGGTCAGCATTGCCAATGTCGCGAAAACTGATGTGCGGACGATTGTCTCGGTCGAGCGCCAGGGAAGTGTCGTAGCCGACCGAGCCCGATCTATCCACCGTTTCAATGTCCCAGGCCCTGCCGCTCCAGGCGGCGTATTTCAAGTCGCCATTGGTGGTGTCGCGGTAACTGATGCGCGGTCGGTCGTTGCTGTCCAGCTTGAGTGAATTGTCAAAGCCAACCGATCCGTCGCTATCCACCGTTTGGAGTTCCCAGGCGGCGCCGTTCCAGGCCGCATATTTCAAATCATTGTTGGCTACATCGCGGTAGCTGATGCGCGGCTGGCCGGTTCGGTCCAGCGCCAGGGAGGTGTCGGCGCCGACCGAACCGTCGCTATCCACGGTTAGGATTTCCCAGGCGGAGCCATTCCACGCGGCATACTTGAGGTCGCCGTTGGTGTCGTCCTGGAAGCTGATGCGCGGCTGACCGCTCTTGTCCAAAGCCAGCGAGCTGTAATTGCCGACGGACCCGGTGCTGTCCACGGTTTGAATTTCCCAGGCGGAACCATTCCACGCGGCATACTTCAAATCCGCATTCGTCACATCGCGGTAACTGATGCGGGGCTGGCCTGCACCGTCCAGTGCCAGGGAATTGTAGGTGCCGACATTGCCGGCGCTATCCACCGTTTGCAGTTCCCAGGTCGAGCCATTCCAAGCCGCATACTTCAAATCGCCGCTGGTGGTGTCGTAGTAACTGATGCGCGGATTCCCTTGGCTATCCACGGCGACTGAGGTGTAAGAGCCGACCGTTCCGGCACTGTCCACGGTTTGAATAGTCCAGGTGGCGGGAGGCGGACTGACGGTGTGATGAATGGTGTTGGTGACGAGAGTTCCGTTGCTGTCGGTAACGAGCGCCAAAGTTATGGTTGTGCCGCAGGGCACGCTCTTGGCCAACCGGTACTCAAAGAAGGCTGTGTTCGTCGCCATGCCGCCGGCGGGGAGGTCAGGATAACCGGTTTCAGCTTTGGTCACCATCACTCCGGGCGTCAAACTGGTGATGCGGGCGCCGATGTTGAAAAGGGCCTCCCCGATATTGCGCAGCACCACCGTCTCGCGAATCGTCTCACCGGGCTCAATTCCACCGTTGCCATTTGCCGTGGGCGGAAGGTCGGAGAATCGCGTGCTTTCGATGAACAGCTCTTTGAGCGGCGCGCCCGCAGCGGTGCCGTACAAATCCAATCGAATTGAATTGAGTGTGCCGGTCGATTCCGCCTCCAGATCAGCGATGTGAACCGTCCAGGTGCCCTGCGAATTCTCGCCCCAGTGCCGCACCGTCATGAACTTCCAATCGACATAGTCGCGGCCGGGATCCGCGTGCTTTTCGGCCAGGCGGCTCTGCAGGCCGCTGGGTGAAATCAACGTGACGGCCAGGTTTCCGCGAGAGCGGTGCGTGATATTGACCGTCAAGGTGGCATGCTCGACCCGCAGGTTGCTGGCTCCGAAATCAAAGGTCCGGGTGACGCCATTCGTATTCAAATCGGGGATGGCCTCCGCCAGATTGGATTGCGCCGAAAACAAGTTCGTTTGGGCAGCCAAAATACTCCAATTGGTGGCCAGACCGACTGCCGCTTCGGCATTGATGAGACCGGCGCCGAATTTGTGGTTGAAATGCAGGCCGGCTGCGTTTGTCAGCCAGTCGTTGTCGCCGGGACTTATTCTCGTGGCGGACTGGATCAGAATCTCCTGCACGTCCCGCCAATTCAGATTGGGATTCGCCTGTAGAACCAGGGCGATGACACCGGCGGCCAGCGACGTGGCCGCCGAGGTGCCGCTGAACGTTTTGGTGTAGTCGAGGTCCGCCAAATCACCCGGCGCTCCGGATTGATTATAGCCCTTCGCGCCGATCAGGTCCGTGGTCGTGATTCGCTGCTGGCCCAGGCTGTTGGAAGGAGTCGCCACGATCAGGCAGGCGCCGGGTTCGCCGTAATCGGTCTGCTGGCCTTGATCGCTGGCCGCCGTAATGGCAATGGTGTAAATGGAGTTGGCATAGCCGTCATAATTGGCGTTGTCATTCGCATCCAAACCGTTGCCGCCCGCCCAAACGTAAATGGTCCCTTTGCCCTCGCGCCCCGTGCGCGCCCCTTCTGCCAAAGCGGCCGTGGTCAGCGGTCCGGGGCCTTCCAGAGTTGCAGCGTCATCGTCGGGACCCCAACTGTTGCTCTTTACGTGAATCCATTGATTGCTATGGAGCATGGCTGCGGCTTCCTGTGCGTCGGTGGTATCCGCCGCTGTCAGCCGCAAACCGACCAGCGTCGCTTGAAAGGCAGCGCCGGCCACCCCCAACGAATTGTGACCGCGCGCCGCCGCCACTCCGCCACTGGCCGTGCCATGAAAATCAATGTTGGCAGCGTCCGGCATCGGATCGTTGTCGTTGTCGTTGAAATCCCAGCCCAAAGTGACATCGGCATTGGGCGCCAGATCAGGATGTGTGTATTGCAGGCCGTCATCGACGATGCCGATCCGAATGCCGTCGCCGCGATACCGATCCCAAACATTGGTGACGTTGACGTCAATGCCCGCCGTGCCGGTATTTTGCCCCACGTTGTTCAAGTGCCACTGGTTGGCCAAGAGCGGATCGTTCGGCACGAATTTCTTCTTTTGCTGCTTGGCCAGCAGCGGTTCAGCGGAAAGCACGCCTGGACGGCCCCGCAAGGTTGCGGCCAGAGGAAGCGCGCCGGCCAGGTCCGCAGCTTGAAAGATGAAGTATCCAGGCGCGTGGGCCACGGCACTGCTGGAAGCGGCCCCGACGGCGCGGGCCAAGCCGGCCGGGTCGGTGCCCTCCTGGAGCCGAACCAAGACTTGCCGGGTCAACACGCGGCGGGTGAATTCGTTGCGCGGCGCATTGACTTCATAAAGGATGATCTCGACTTCGTCTCCCACTGCTTTCGGCAGGGCCTCGACATATTGGCGAACTTGCTCGGCGCCGGCCAGCGGCGGCATTTTCAGCAACGTCCGCCTGTGGTCCTGGCGAGTGAGGCGCAGTTCATCGGTGGCCACTTCAAAAATCCGCGGCTGCCCGTGATCGGAGATTTGATACTGGTCCGGCGGAAGAATGACCGCGCCTGCCGCAGTCGCGCCGATCGCCAACCATGACGGCAACGCAGCGGCAAGATAGCTCAGCGCGGCAAAGCCGCAGCCAAAGGAGCGCGGACAGCTTTGTCCGCGCGAAGGTGATGATGAGGATGAAACACGCGGACAAGGCTGTCCGCGCTCCAGGAGAATCCTTGTGGCTCGCGAGGATTCTGAGCTATTGCAGTGCAGAGAGTTCATCTGCCTGATTGCGCCAGAAAGTCCGCCAGGTGCAGCACGGGCAAATCATGGACACCGGCTTTGCGCAAACCGGCGCGAATCTGCAGAATGCAGCCGGGATTGGTTGTAACGACAACTTGAGCGCCCGTTTTGAGAATGTTTCGAACCTTGCGCTGCTGCAGCCGATTGGCCATGTCCGGCTCCGTCAAATTATAGCTGCCCGCGCTGCCGCAGCAGACATCCGATTCCGGCAGCTCAACAAAACTGCCTCCGGCGACAGCTCTGACCAAATCCCGTGGCTGCTTGGTGATATGCTGCGGGTGCGCTAAGTGACAGGCATCGTGATACGTAACCAGTCTGGAATTCAGAATCTGAGCTTTGAAATCCTCAGGAGCCAGCCACTCGGTCAAATCCTTGACCCTGGCGCTGAATTGCCGGGCGCGCCCGGCCCATTGAGGATCGTCGCCCAACAAATGGCCGTACTCCTTGAGCGTCGAGCCGCAGCCGGCGGCGTTGGTGATGACCGCTTCCAGCCCCAGCTTCTCAAAAACAGCAATGTTCTGGCGCGCGCATTGGCGCGCCAGCTTCAGGCGGCCGCTGTGGGCGTAGAGCGCGCCGCAGCAAACTTGTCCTCGCGGTGTGGCCACTTCATAGCCCATGCGGTTCAAAAGCCGGACGGTGGCGGCATTGGTCTCGCCAAACATTACGCTCATCACGCATCCGCTTAAAAAGCCCACTCGCCCCTTTTGCGAAGCGCCGGCGACGGCTGAGACTTCCGGCAGCAAAACGGATCGAGCCTCCTCCGGAAGGAGCGAAAGCGCCTCGCGGGTAAACCGGGGCAAGAATCTCTCCAAGGTCAACGCTTTCAGTGCCTTCGCTTTGAGCAAGACAAGTTTCAGGCGCCAGGGGAACGGGAATACCCGCTCGATAGCCACTCGGCGGAGAAACGTTTGAAACAGGGACCGTTGGTATTGCACTTCAATATGGTCCCGCGTCGATTCCAGCAGTTCGCCATAATGAACACCGCTCGGACAGGCTGTTTCACAGGCCCGGCAGCCGAGACAAAGATCAATGTGCCGCACCGCCGTGTGCCCCAGGGCCAGCCGGCCCTCCTGCACCGCGCGCATCAGATAAATCCGACCGCGCGGTGAATCATTCTCATTGCCGGTTTCGAGATAGGTTGGACAGGAGCTGAGACAGAGGCCGCAGTGGATGCAAGCCAAAGACTTGTTTTCGTCGAGAAAGCGATGAGGCTGGCTGGAAACAGCGTTCACAAAGGAAAATCAGGCAGAATATTCTTTGGGTCGTAAGCCTCTTTCACGCGCCGCAGGAGTCTGGTCGGCAGATCGGCTTTGGGCGATTCCGGCCCGCCGCGGTAATATATCGTGCCATGGCCCGCCCGAGCGACAAAGCAGACTGAACCGAGCGCGCTCAGCGTTCGTGTCACTTCCGAAGGCAGAACGGACATGCGCCGGACGGCCTCGGTTGCTTCTCGGATCCAAAAGGCCTTGTCATAGTCCAGGCTTGACGTCTGGACGGCGCCGAGTTCACGCGCTTTCGCCAGTTGGAATTCGACATCCTCGCGCGCTCCGGCAAAGCCGAGCACAACGGTCAGACCCGTTTCGAGTGCGGAATTGGGCGCGGGGACATTATGCAGATCGAGAACGATGGGGCTTAATGCCGAAGCGGCAATCTGTTCGAGGAGCGCGCCGGCATGGTCGAGCGAGTCAACCGAGACTTCGACGAACTGCTCGGTTTCAGGCCGCGGTCGCAGCTTGAACGTGGCTTCGACAATAACGCCAAGGCTGCCACCGCTGCCGACGAACAGTTTGCCCAGGTCGTACCCGGCCACGTTTTTCACGACTTTGCCGCCCGCCTTGATGGCGCGGCCATCGGCCAGAACCACCCGGATGCCAATCAGGTAATCCCGAATGCCGCCATAGCCCAATCGTCGGGGGCCCTGGGCGTTGCTCGAGAGCAACTCGCCCATCGTCAGACGCTCTGGCTGCGGCGGGTCCACCGGCAGCCACTGGCCGCGGTGGGCCAGAACCGCTTGCAGCTCGGCCAGTGTCAAACCCGCCTCGACCGTGGCCGTCATATCTTCCGGGGTGTGTTCGAGGACGCGGTTGAAAGCGCTCAAATCAACCGAGACGATTTTTTCACTCCGTGCGTGAGCCTGAGCCAGCGCGGCCTGTAATTCGGCGAGGTTTGCTGGTCGAAGCCTCATTTTTCTTTCATGCCGCGACTTGTTTGCGGGGGGCAAAGTCCATGCACCGCTTTGACCCGGGAAACATCTTGTGAGGATTGCACCGCTGTTCCGGGTCGAACACCGCGCGCAAGCTGCGCATCGCGTCCAGATCGTCCGGGCCGAATTGCTTCGCCATAAGATCGATTTTTTCCACGCCGATGCCATGCTCGCCGGTCACGCTCCCGCCCAGCTCGATGCACCTCTGCAAGATTTCTTCGCCCGCCGCCACGGCTCGACGGACTTGATCGGGGTCGCGCTCATCGTAAAGGACGAGCGGATGGATATTGCCGTCGCCCGCGTGAAACACGTTGGGGATGCGCAAGCCATATTTCTGGCTGGTGGCGCGGATGAACCGCATGATCTCCGGCAGCTTCGAGCGGGGCACCACCCCGTCCTGGGTCAGGAAATTCGGGCTGAGGCGGCCGATGGCGCCAAAGGCGCGCTTGCGGCATTTCCAAAGGAGCGCGCGCTCTTCATCGGTCTTGGCCACGCGCACTTCGCGCGCGCGATTCTTGCGGCAAATTTCCAGAACGCGATCTGTTTGCCGCTGTAGTCCGGCGGCCAATCCGTCGAGCTCAACGATGAGCACAGCCCCGGCATCGAGCGGAAAGCCAAACTGGTTGGCGGCTTCCACGGCTTGCGTGATCAATTGGTCCATCATTTCCAGCGCGCCCGGCACCATGCCCGCTGCAATGATGTCACTGACCGTCTGGCTGGCGTCATCCACACTCTCAAAAATGCCCAGCAGCGTTTTGTAGGCTTGCGGCGCGCGAATGAGCCGGACGAGCACGCGTGTGACCACGCCGAACATCCCTTCACTGCCGATGGCCGCGCCCCGCAAATCGTAACCATCGACCTCTTCGCCGCCCTCCGGTTTGGCGCCCAGCCAGACGAGTTCGCCATCCGGCAAAACCATTTCAAAACCGAGCACATGATCCGTCGTCACTCCGTATTTGAGCGTGTGCGGGCCGCCGGAATTCATGGCCACATTGCCGCCAATCGTGCAGGCCGGCTGGCTCGACGGATCGGGAGCGTAAAGCAGGCCGTGCGATTTGACCGCATTCGTGATCCAGGCATTGACACAGCCGGCTTCGACCAGCGCGCGGCGATTCCGATAATCCACCGACAAAACGCGGTTCATGCGCGTGAGGGCGATCATGATCCCGCCGGTCACGGCCAGCACCGCGCCGCTCAGGCTCGTGCCGGCTCCTCGCGGGATGAACGGGATGTTGTGAACGGCGCACAGCTTGACGAGGCGGACCACCTCCTCCGTGCTCTGGGGCAGCACGACCGCCTGCGGCAGACTCTTCTCCAAGGTGTAGGCGTCGCATTCGTAAACCAGCAGATCGGCTGGGTTCTCAAGCACATTCTCCACACCGACAATGGCGCGCAGCTCCTCCAGAATTCTCCCGCTCAGTATGGGCGCTCGATTTGGCATTAAGGGGAACCTATGCAAACACGTTCATTCTGTCGAGCAACACGTGCAGCGCAGACAGACGGCTGAAAATTCTGTTCCAGCGCCGCCTGCCAGCCCGTCCCAGTCTGATTCGACGAGCATTTTCATCCCTGGAATCACCTTACTCATGCCAACGTTTGATCTTCAAAATGCGACCGACGCGGATGGCGTAATAGGACCGCGGGACGCACCTCGACACCCGTGGAAGTATTTTCCTCGCCCGGCACGGGCAGAATCAGCCAGTCGCGGGCAAACCGCCGGAGTGTTGTCGCCTCCGAACTCATCGGGAGCACCCTGTCCACCAGTCCCTCGCGCTGGAAACGCAGCGCCACCCGGCGCATGGATTCCACGAGTCGTTTCGCCTGTGCCGCGCTGCAATCAGCGGGCGCAGCCAGTTTGAAATGAACGGTCAATCCCATAATGTTTCGCTGTCATAAATTGCCCGGACGGACAAATATTGTCCAAGCCAAAACCTTGTAGGAGACGACGTAAGGAGTCTCCAATCTGCCAGCGACCAGCGCGGACTCGCAACCTCGTCTCCTGCAAAAAACCGAGAGTTGTAGGAGACGACGTAAGGAGTCCCGTCGTCAAAACGGCGGGCGCTTTATCGTGCCCGCCTCAGGGTGCAACGCCTGCGCGTACAATCTCCAGAACTTTTCCCAGAAATCCGGCTGCAGCGGATGCAAAGTCGGGTAGCCCGGAATCACCGCGCCGCTAAACAGCCATTCATCCGGCTGCGTCACGAGTTTGGCCTCAACCGGGTTGGCCAGAATGTAACAGCACACTTTCGCGAACGCGTTGTGTTCCCGCTCGGGCTGGCGCAACACGCTGTCGTGGGGTTGGGGCTGGAAGGTTGCCGGTGCCAGCGCTGGTTCCAGGTAAGTGCGCAGGAAAGCCATGCCATTACGTTGATCCGAGTCGGGACGCAGCCCCATCCACACCAAGTGCAAGTGGTCGGGCATCAAACAGTAGGTCGGACAAAACAAACCTTCGCGCGCCGCCGGATGAAGCATCAATTCGCGAAAGCGGGCGTGGAACCTCTCGGTGAGCCAGCCGGTGGCGCGGTCGAACGTTGGGAGTGTCCAGTGGACCATCGCGTCGCCTTGGTAATATTCGCGCGGAAGTCTCGGCAGGTGGCCGGGACGGGATTTATTCGGATCGGGATTCAAATTCTGCTCTTTGTAGGAGTCGAGGTCACGAGACTCAAGCCTGATTTTCCGGTTTGTTTTCAGCGGACTCCTCACGTCGTCCCCTTCAATTTGTAGGAGTCGAGGTCACGAGACTTGGGTTTGAATTCAAGAAGAAATTTCACGGCGTTGCCTCGAAGAAGACTCCTTAGGTCGTCGCCTACCGCATTGGGTCGGTTTGTAGGCGTCGAGGTCACGAGACTTAGGTTCGTATTCAAGAAAACACTTCACGGCGTTTCCCGGAAGAAGACTCCTTACGTCGTCTCCTACAACATTTCGCCTTCGCCTTTCTCACGGGACGTTTTTGGTTTCTTCACCTTGGCAGACGTTTCTTCTTCCTTGGCGCGCTCCAAATTGAGCGCCAGCAACCGCTCCAGGATTTGCTCATCGCTTAAATCAGCGGGCCAGCCGTAGGCGGCGGCGACGGCGGCGTCCAGTTTCTTGTGCGCGAGGTCCAGCCAGGCGGGGCGCTCGTTGTAAAGGTTCGTGAGCGTGCGCTTTTTCAGCTTGGCGGCGCATTCGGCGTCGCGCGGTTCAAGGCGCGGATAGCGGACGAGGCCGATGATGGGAGTCGGCGAACCGGCGAGACGGGGAGACGGCGAACTTGCAGGCTCGCCGGTGCTCCGGTTCGCCGATTCGCCGTCTCGCACGATGTAACGGTCCCAAGGTCCGCCCATGGTGCCGGGGAATTCGAGCGTGCGCGTTGCCGTCCATTCGGGCGGATTGAGCCAG
>ERZ1292640.1745-Hain-H43-02um-R1-1745-length-17861-cov-12_pt1 | contig 17861 bp, 19 predicted proteins | sample MGYA00564404_ERZ1292640 | MGnify/ENA primary metagenome ERZ1292640 (study PRJEB36523, sample SAMEA6512636) | groundwater metagenome | collected 2019-01-08 | study: AquaDiva: Metagenomics assemblies of 32 groundwater samples
AATTTAAACAAAACTTAAATATAAGTTCAGCTAAACTTTTTATGAAATGCTGCTTGATTTATATCTTAATCTTATAAAGAAGAGTATGGGATTAGACCCAATGAATAAGTACGTTTACAATCCGTACTTTGATTCTTTCCTGATTTTAGTATTGTTTTTTGTATTGTCAAGATTATTTGTGTTTATAGCCACCAAAATAATTCTGAAGCTTACAAAGAAAACAAAAACCAATGTTGATGATTTGATTGTAATAAAAACCAGCAGGCCGATTTCTTTGATTTTGCTGGCCATTGGCTTAAGGCTTGCACTACTTCCTCTTGGAGTAAGGCAGTCTATTGCCAGTATAGCAGAAAATGTTCTTGGTTCTGTTATAGCCATCTTGATTACTTATATTGTTATAGTTGTAGTGGACATATTCATAGACAATTGGGGCATGAAAGTTGCTGCAAAAACAAAATCCACTTTTGATGACGAACTTGTGCCGGTATTCCACAGATTTACCAGAATTTTTCTTTCAATTGTAGGGTTACTCTTTATTCTTACTACATGGGGGGTGGAGATAGGCCCTCTTTTGACGAGCTTGGGCATTGCAGGAGTTGCAATTGCTTTTGCACTGCAGAGCACTTTAGGAAACATTTTCGGCGGAATTTCTTTGATTGCTGACAAAAGCATCAGGGTCGGAGATGTGATAAAAATTGACAGCGAAACAAGCGGGACTGTTGTTGATGTCGGGTTAAGAAGCACAAAAATAAGGACGGCAGACAATGAAATGGTTACAGTTCCAAACGGAAAGCTTGCTGATTCGAAAATATTAAACTTCCTTCACCCTGACCCAAGCATAAGGATTACAGTGGATTTCGGAGTTGAATACGGCTCCAGCACGGATAAAGTAAGAAAAGTCGTTCTGGAGGAACTGAAGAAAATTCCGATTATTACAAAACAGCCCGAGCCAAGGGTTGTAATGGATGAAATGGGAGATTTTGCGCTTAAGTTCAAGGTGCTATTCTGGGTCAAGAATTTCGACCAGAAGTTCGATACAAGATTTCTTGTAACGGAAAAAATTTACAATGCATTGACAAAAAACAAGATAGGCATTCCTTTCCCGACAAGGACGGTTTATTTAAAGAAAGGGAGAAATAATCAATCATAAACTCTGGATCTTTTGTCAATTTTAATTATGACTATTTTACCGGTTTGGTAATTTATTCTGTATAAAGCCCTATAATCTCCAACTCTTAATCTGAAGATCCCATGCTCCCCTTCAATTGCTACAGCGTTATGCGGAACGGGATTTTCAGCCAAAACAGCTTCAATTTTATTCTTAACTCTTGCAGATATATTCTTATCAAGTTTCTCTAGAAATTTCTGTGGCTGTTTATCATAAAAAATTTCGAAATTCATATTCCCAACTTCTTCTTCAAGTCTTTGCCAGAAATAAGCTTTCCTTCTTTCTCGTGCTTGTAACTTGCCTGGAGAAGCTGTTTTTCGTCGTCTGTTAATCTGGAGTCTTCTATATATTCCAGAATGTAATTCATGTTTTTCTCGACTCTGTCCAGTTTGTTCAATATTTGCCTTTGAATTGCTGTTTCACTCATATGCCACATCCTTAGCATTAGTAATATAAAAATATATCGGAAATTTTCTTTGCCAGAAAAAAGTTCACGAAATTTTTATCATTCATTTAATATCCCCTTAACAATCCTGTAAGTTTCCGGATACAAATCAATATTAAGAATATCTGTGTGCAAGGTTCCTCCAAAAACCCCGCCGCAGGTTCCATTGATATGATTTATTCTTGCATTATCCAGTTTTGCATTTTCTGCTGTCACAATGCCATCCCCATCGCTGGAATCAGTGCTGCAGCCCGTTCCTATTATATCATACATCTTTACCCCGCCTGGCTGGTTTGAAGGGTCGTTTAGTTTGTTGATGAACAGGCTGTCCTGAAGCATGTCCTGGCATTCCCTGTTCTCACCTACATAACCGCAATAACTTGCTGTTTTACTGGAAATCCCTTTATTGGGGGTGGCAATCATGATAAATTTATTTACATCATCCGGGCCGAAAATTTGAATATACCTTCTTGCAACCAAGCCGCCCATAGAGTGCGCTATGATGCTGACTTTCGGCTTTCCGGTTCTGTCTTTAATTATGCTGATTAGCTCTTTTAACCTTAATGCGTAATCATCAATATTCTCGCTTTTTGTGGGGACAAGGATATATTTGTCATCTTTCCTGAATGCATCATAATAGTAGCTTACTTTTGTAGTTATCGGCTTGCCTGACAGGCTCCAAATGCCGCTCTGCAAAGATTCGTTTTTTGAGTAAAGTGAAACGATTCCCGCGTTAAGGTAGCCGTCTTCCTCAAGTTTTGACTGAAGCTTGTTGAACGCGTCCAGCGAGTATTCCGGAGAATTATCCTTGTAGAATGAGTGGCCGTGCACGAAAATGACTGGGAAAGTTTTTGGGTCGTTTTTGCATGAATCGTCCCTGCAGCAGGGCTTGCAGTCATTAAAAACACAGCAGATTGGCGGGTTGTCAGATAAAATTGTGTCAATATTTTGAACTATATTATAGGTGATATTTGTGCTTATCAGCGTGAAATCAAAGCTTTCTGTTTTTTGCGCTGCGTTTTCGAATTCAGAGCATATACCTAAGAAATCATTTGATTGTTCTGATAAATTTATTCCTGACAGAAGATACAATGAGATATTGATTGATTTATTGTAATCAATTTCTGTAATATTTATTTCATTGCCTGGCGCGAATGCCTCAGCGATTTGAATTAAATTTTTATTTGTTTTATTTTCATCTTTTAATTTCTGCAGCGAATCATAATAGGAATTATTTATTTTTGCAATTTCATTATTTTTGAATTTTTCCGTCAGATTAATGAATTTTTCATCAGCGTTAAATGTTATATTTTTATCTTCAATAATTTTTGATGCTTCATTCCTGATGCCTGAGTATTTTTGATTTAAGCCTTCCAGAAACAGGCAATTTTGCGCTAAATCCGAACGCTCAGGGTATTTATCACCGAAAGACTGGGTTTTATCAGCAGCTTTTTTTATTGACGCATTTTCGGCGCAATTCTGCTGCAAATTGCATAACAAATCATTTTCTGATTTCAACAAATATTCAGACTCAAAAAACAGCGGAGCGGAATTCCATCTTGATTTTTCAATTATTGAATTTTGCTGTGATTCAATTTTATTGAGTTCCGCAAGCACTCCCCCATAATTTTCAAAAGTATTGTTTGTAACGGCTGATGATAATTTGTTAAAATCATTTAAGTTTGAATTAAAGCTGCCTGTTAATGATTTATCGCTTAAAATTTCAATAAATGGGTTCAGCTCATTTGAATTGCCGGATATTAAACTCAATTGCGACAATATTGAATTATGCAGGCTGGCTGTATCATCTATCCTTTTGTCAAACGCGCTAATTGTCCTGTTTATGTAACCTAAATCCCCAAAATATGTTTTGTTGAATGACTGCTTTAACTGGGCGTAATTCTCAAGAGACCAAATACTCCTAAGATTCTCGATAGAGACTCTTGTTTTATCATAAGCATAATCAATCTCTATTTTGCCGCTCGTCAAGTTCTTCAAGTTCAATTCGTGTGCGAGCTCAAAATATTTTTGGCTTGCTTTTTGATGCGCAACATCAACATCATGCAGTAGCTGAAGAAGCTCTGTGAAATTCACTTTTAATTCTTTTTTGAGCGTTTTTTCAGCTTCAGTAAGGTCGTAATTAACCAATATTAATGAAGATCTTGATTTTTCCGAACTGCTAGTATAACAAAAGAAAGAGCGTACGCTGTGGCATTTAACCTCAAAATTGTACAAATCCTGGCCGCTGCCGAGCCTCTTGACACTTAAATTGTAGCTCTTTATAACATTTTGGCCTATTCCAATTTCGAAATCATTTTTGTCCAGAACTTCATTTCTGCTTTTGTCGGTGAAAGAATAGGAACATGACGCTTTGCAGTATGCGATATTTTCTATGGAAACATTAAAAACAACCCGGCTTGAGCCGCTGTAATGCATGCTGAACGATTTCTGCTGCGGCTCAAGATGCACAATCAGCTCGTTTCCAAGAAAGAAATTTAGTTTCTGGTTGAAAAATATAATTGCATAGACAAACAGAAGTGTGATTACAATTAAAATCCACAGCTCATATTTTTTCAAAAATTGCTTTATTCCTGCCACACAGAATTAATTTTTTTGTAAGATTAAAAAGCTTTCGAGAAAATGGATTATTTTGGTGCTTCGGTAGCAAGTATTGGTTTCGGATAAGTAAGTCTTGCATAGTCCAAAACCCTTAGAACTATATCATATTTTTCAGCAGCTCCAATCAATCCCATTTCTGTTCTTATAGTATTATAGGAAGGGGCACTTTTAATCCTTACTATCAATTCATCCTCTTTTACATCTAAACGTTTTGGTATAGTTCTGACTCCGGCTAGATGTTGAGCAGTAAGGGCTGCTATTGCTAATTGCAATTTATAAGTATGAAGGGGGTTATTTGTATCGAGAGGAACTGCCAATGGATCGTTGCCATCTTCAATATCTGTTAAGGCATCATCGAGGGTACAAAACAAACCAAGTGCTATTCTTCCTAATTGGGGCATTTTTAAGGTACGGGCAGTAGATAATGCATTGCGAGCTGAACTTGCAATATTCTCTAAATCATTGATTTGAACTGTTGTGACCTGCATTCTTTAAACAAAACACGCAGAGTTTATAAATTTTTGTTTCTTCTTTATTAACCAGTAGTTACAGTTTTTAATATTAATTCATTATTTCTCTTCAATATAGTAAATAATTCTATCTTAATCATAGTTACCTATACAATACCGAAAGCTTTAAATATAAGTTAATACATTTTTACAGAACTAATATACATTTTTGTATACCAATATACTTAAAAAAGTAAAAACGTTGGGTATTAAACAAAGTTGTCAAAAACCGCCAAAATTAGTAAATGCTTTTGCGGTTTTTGAGCATGCTCGAAAATCGTAACTATTTAACATAAAATTTGCGATTTTCGACATATCGAATATAAAATTTGAGTTTTAAAAAATGGCAACTGAACTTGTTAGCTTAGGGATACTCTTCTTGTGTGCTATAGTGGGCGGAATCATAGCTACTAGATTTAAACAGCCTGCTGTGTTCGGGCTATTATTAGTCGGAGCAATAGTAGGCCCTCACTCCCTTAAGTTGGTTGAAAACGTGGACATGATTACAACCATGGCAGAAATTGGGGCAATCCTGATGCTGTTCACCATAGGGATGGAATTTGATATTTCCAAACTTCTAAAGCTTGGCGCAAGGTCTATATTAATAGGCCTGCTGAAATTTGCGATTGTTTTGTTTTTTGGATATCAGGCAACTCTATTAATGGGATTCAGCGTAAAAGTGGCTTTGTTTATTGGAGTAATACTGTCCTTCAGCAGCACGGTTGTTGTTGTGAAAGTATTGGAACAGAAAGAACTGTTCAGCAGGAAGGAAGTTCCGTTATTAATTGCAGTGCTGATAATAGAAGATATACTTGCAGTTTTCGCTTTGACGTTTTTTTCCGGAGTAAAAGATTCGAGCGCCGGAATATTGCCGATATTTGAAAAAATAATTTTCTCAGTTGCAATATTAATTTTTGCATACATAATAATGATGAAAGTTTTGAAATATATAATCAATATAATAAGAAAAAACAGCAGCGATGAATCTTTATTGACTTTTTTATCCCTTGGCTTGGGAGCCTTGTTCAGCTACTTTGCTTCATATCTTGGATTGGCTCCTTCAGCAGGAGCATTTCTTGCAGGCAGCCTGATAGCCTCATTGCCGAATGCAAAAGAATACGGAAAAGCAATCCGCCCATGGGCTTTGATATTCACATCTATATTTTTCATATCAATGGGAACCTTAGTGGATTTTGCCACAGTTAAATCTTACTTGCCTTTGATTGGCGTATTATTACTGACTGTTTTGATTTCAAGATTCATAGCAGTCGGATTTGTGACAATGATCTTGGCTAATTTCAGGGACGACCAGCCCCTTTTTTCCAGCATTGCGATGATATCGGTCGGAGAATTTTCACTCCTTGTTGCAAAAGAAGGCCAAAAATTCGGGCTGGGAATTGATTTGGTTACAATAACTGCGGCAATAATATTCACGACCGCTATAATAATGTCTATAGGAATAAACTACAGCGAGAAGATTCATTCATCTTTTAATTCAAGAGCTTCTTCAAAAGCCAAAATAAGACTGGAGAAATTATCCAGCTACATGCGAAGATTCTTTGACCAGACGGAAATAGAGAATTTCTTCACTAACAAGCTCAAGTCAGAGTCAAAGCTTGCTTTAATGCTCGGAATAGTCTTGCTGTTCGCATTTTTGATATTGAGAAAGTTTTCATTGTTAATCAAGTCTAGCTTAGGCCCCATATTTTTGTATGCGTTTTATGGATTGAGCCTTATAATATTGGGATATTTGCTTAATTTAATTTATAAAAGATTAAAGGAAATGCATCATGTTTTGGCAGTTATATTGACAAATGTTGACAGCTCAAAAAACCTTGCGAAATGCTACGGGATATTAAACAACTTGTTAATCGCAGTGGTGTTATTTTTTTCGGCAATGCTGTTCCCGTTTGCAATGTTCGCTTTCAACCTTAATGAATGGATGAATTTAGTCCCCTTTGTTTTGATTGCAGTTTCATTTTATTACCTGAAGAAATTGCTGATGTTCATTGAAGGGCATTCCAGCTTTGTGCCAAGCTACAAGGCAAGTCTGGCAACGGCTAAATTTTGAATTCAGTTATTTTTTACTTTTACCTTCCAGCTTTTTCTTTTTTTCATCACAACCTTTTTAAATACCTCTTCTTTCACTAAACCAATTTTAGGAGGTAAATTATGGCTAGCTTTAAATTATGCATTTCAGACCCGGCAACGGGAAAAACATTCCAGAAGGAAATAAAGGATGACTTGGCAAGGCCTTTCATTGGCTTGAATTTAGGCGAGACTGTCAAAGGAGATTCTTTTGAAGTTCCGGGCTTTGAGTTCCAGATAACAGGGGGCTCGGACTACTGCGGTTTTCCAATGAGGAGGGGAATTCTGGGGACAAGAAAGAAAATGACAATCTTGCGCGGAATAGGTTTCAGGGGCGCTGGAAAAGGAATCAAAAGGAGAAAAACTGTCTGCGGCCACAAGATACATGAAAAAATTTCACAAATAAATCTTAAAGTAACAAAATCAGGCTCCAAAAAACTTTATGAAGCTCTCGGCGTTCCGGAAAAAGCTCCAAAAACAGAAGAGAAAAAAGAATAAACTAATTTTCATTTATTTCGCACTATCAGCCTTCTGTATTAATGGGTGGGTGGAGGGCAGATAAAATAATTTTGGTGCAGCTTGATATTCCCTCCCCGAAGAATTTTGTTTATAGAGAATTTTGAAAAAATATCAAATTGTCAAAATTCTCTAAGAGAACTTTGAATAAAATTGAAAAAATAATGGATTTTTCAAAGTTCTCTATTGTTGAAATAAAAACCTAAAAATTAAATATAAAATATCAAATTAAAACATGGCTAAAAAGAAAGAAGAAGCACAAAATGAACTTCCTCCACAGCCTGCTGTTAATATCGGAATGGTCGGCCATGTCGACCATGGCAAAACAACTCTGCTTGAAAGATTGAGCGGAAAGTGGACAGACACTCATTCTGAAGAATTAAAGCGCGGAATCACGATAAGGCTGGGATATGCTGATGTTTTATTCAGAAAATGCGAAAAATGCAAAGGCGCAAAAGCATTCACAACAAAAGAAGAATGCCCTCGCTGCAATTCTAAATCGGTTCCGTTAAGAAAAGTAAGTTTTGTCGACGCGCCAGGTCACGAATCCCTGATGGCGACTATGCTTGCGGGAGCAACAATAATGGACGGCGCTTTGCTTTTAGTTGCAGCAAGTGAAACATGCCCGCAGCCCCAGACAAGAGAGCATTTGATGGCATTGGAAATTATAGGAATAAAAAATGTAATCATTGTGCAGAACAAGATTGATTTGGTTAATGAAGAGCAGGCGCTGAAAAATCACGAGCAGATAAAAAATTTTCTCAGGAGCACAAGTTTTGAAAACGCTCCGATAATCCCAATTTCGGCACAGCACAGAGTTGGGCTTGATTTCCTGATGGAAGCAATTGATAAATATATTCCAACTCCGGCCCGGGACGAAAAAAAAGAGCCGATGATGCTTGTCGCAAGAAGTTTTGACATCAACAGGCCGGGAATTACGCCTGAAAAACTTGTGGGCGGAGTCCTTGGAGGAAGCTTAAGGCAGGGTGTTTTTAAAATCGGAGACAATGTTGAAATAAGGCCCGGAAGAGTAATGATCGAGAAAAACCAGCAGGTTTGGAAACCTATAACAACAAAAATCACAAACTTAATTTCAGGCAGTGTAAATCTTGAATCAGTCGGGCCCGGCGGCTCAATAGGAGTTTTGACTTCTCTTGACCCATCTGTTGTCAAGTCTGACCAATTAACTGGCTCGCTTGTTGGATTGCCGGGCAAGCTTCCAAAAGTCTGGAATGAGCTGCTGCTTGATGTTCATTTGCTGAAAAGAGTTGTCGGAACACGGGAAGAATTAAATGTTGACCCGATCAAAATGACCGAGCCATTGATGCTTAATGTAAACTCCGCAGCAACTGTCGGAATAGTTATAGAATTAAGAAAAAATAAAATAAGGTGCAGATTAAAACTGCCGGTTTGCGCAGACACCAGCTCAAGAGTCACAATCTCCAGAAGAATAGGAAACAGATTCAGATTAATTGGTTATGGGGAGATTGTGGAGAAATGAGTAGTAGTTATTTATACTCTTTCAAAGACATAAGTAATAGCATGCTGAATTGGTAATAAACAACTTCCGTCTATTTTTCTTCTAAATCTTACATCACTTCTTTTTGCTAATTCATCTTGAACAGTAGTATAAACACCTTCCCCTTTGCTTAAAAGTTCACTGCCATTTTCTCTATAATACAGATTTGAAGAAACTACTAAAATTCCAGATGGTTTTACAGCCCGAATAATTTTATCGTAAATTGCATTATGATTTGTTTTTTCATCATACGCAATCAAATCCATAATATTTTCAAAAATTAAAACATCATATTTTGACTCTCCAGTATCAACATCTCTAAAATCAGTTCTTTCAACACTAATGTTTCTTAAAATTGGTTTTCTTGATAATCTTTTTAGATTTGCTTCAACACTTTCATCAAGGGTTAAAGCCTTGCCATTCCCGTCAAAACTTGTTGCTAAGGCTAATTTCATTAAATCCGAAGTACCAATTTCTAAAGCTGAACTTGGTGGCACTCTTTCAAATTCAGTATATAATTCTTGAAAATATTTTCTTAATTTTTCATAATCAGCAAGACCATGGGCAGGAAGAACTCTACTCAAATATCTATATTTCTCGTCAAAGGCTCTTAATTTTGGTCTAAGTCCTATCAATTCAGCTAGCATATAGATATTATATTATTTATGATTTATAAATCTTTCTCATTTAACCACTCTTAAGTAGTCTAAACCAAAACATTTAAATATGGCTTAAAATTCACTTATTTCATGAGGGGGTTGGTTATATTTTTGATACTTGTATTAGCAATATCTTCTTTTAGCTTTGCTGCTTTCAGCATGAATAATAAGCGGGCTGAATTGAACCAAGTGGATCAAAAGTCACACTTCAGCGTCTTTACTTCCGCTGTATGTGAAAATAAAAACAGCATGGTTTACTGCAAGGACAGCATATTCGTTAACTGCAATGGAAATATTTCAGCAGCAGCTGATGTTGCAGAATGCGATGGGATAAAAATTAGCCTGCCAAAAACAACCGGCTCGGCAGTTTTTGGAAGCGATTGGAAGGATGTAAGAAAATCAGATTTAACATAAATTAAACAATTTAAATTATTTTTTTGAATTCTGGACATATATCTAAGCGGTCTTCGAAGACAAGAATAGTCTGATTTATTGCAAGGACCAGCTGTTTGTTGATTGCAACGGCAAAATATCAAAATCTGCCGAAATTGGCGAATGCAACGGTTTTAAGGTTGAAGACAAAGTAACTGGGTTTGCTGTTTTTGAGAAAGATTCTCCTGAGTAATTACTCGCCTTTAAAATCAACTAATGTAAGGACAGGGTATTTCTCTTTCAATTTTTCCATGCCGCCCAGGTCCGGCAGGCCGATTACGAAAGCACATTCAACTACTTTGCCGCCGAGCCTTTCTATCAGATTCGCAGCAGCGAGGCAAGTCCCCCCGGTTGCAATAAGATCGTCAACAAGCAGGACTTTTGCTCCTTTTGGAATAGCATCAACATGAACTTCAATGGTTGCCCTGCCGTATTCCAATTCATAGCTTTCTTTCTCAGTTTTTGAGGGAAGCTTTCCTTCTTTTCTGATTGGAATAAAACCTTTTTTGAGCTTGCTTGCGAGCGCCCCTCCGATTATAAAACCCCTGCTTTCAATGCCTGCAACCAAGTCAATGTTATAATCTTTGTATCGCTCGCAGAACTTGTTTATAACATAGTTGAATGCATTGGCATCTTTCATTAAAGTTGTAATGTCCCTGAACATTACCCCTTGCTTTGGCCAGTGCGGAATAGTTCTTATGACTTTTTTTAAGTCCATGGCCTCAAATAACTTCAACTTATATTTATAGTTTTTCTGTTTGGCAATATTTTTAAACAATTATCCTATTCTGGTTTGGTAATGATGATAAACGATCTAAATTACAGGACAGTCTGGATGAGGGGTACTTCCGTCTATATGATAAATCAGCTGCTGCTGCCTTTTAAATTTGAGATTTACCAATCAAAAAATTACGTAGAGACGGCAAATGCGATAAAGACGATGATTGTGAGGGGCGCCCCTGCAATTGGAGCTACAGGCGCATTCGGATTAGCGCAGGCTGCTTTGCAGTATGAAGGCGAGAATTTTGAGGATTTTGGAAAATATACTGATGAAGCGTACAATGCATTGAATTCGACTAGGCCTACTGCAAATGATTTAAATTATGCTTTAAGTTATGTAAAATCAAAAATGTTTGTTGAAAGAAGCATAACAAATTCAAAAATGAGGGCTTTTGAAGCTGCGCAAGAATATGCTGATTTGAGTGTTGAAATCTGCAGGCAAATCGGAGAGCACGGAAACAAACTGATAAAAAATAATCAAAATATTTTGACGCACTGTAATGCGGGCGCACTTGCCTGCGTTGATTTTGGCACAGCATTGTCTCCGATAAGGATTGCGCATTACAGCAGGAAAAACATTTTTGTTTATGTTGATGAGACAAGACCAAGAAACCAAGGCTCTTCTTTGACTGCGTGGGAATTGGCGCAGGAAAAAATTCCGCATTCAATAATTGCGGATAATGCAGCGGGCTATTTTATGAAAAAAGGTGAAATTGATTTTGCAATTGTCGGGGCTGACAGGATTGCAATGAATGGTGATGTCGCAAACAAGATTGGAACTTACGAGAAAGCTGTCCTGGCAAAAGAAAACAATATTCCATTTTATGTTGCTGCCCCATTATCAACTTTTGATTTAAATTCAAAAACTGGAGATGATATTCTAATTGAAGAAAGAAGCCAAGAGGAGGTTTTGTATATTTCAGGGATTGACGAAAACAATAAAATAAAAAAAATACGAATTGCGCCTGAAAAGAGCTCCGCAAAAAATCCTGCTTTTGATGTTACTCCGGCAAAATATATTACTGGAATTATAACCGAGAGTGGAATTATAAAGCCGGTAAAGGAAGAGATTGAGAGGTTTGTGAGGAATAAATAAATCAACAACCTTTATAAATAATTACTTCTTATTTGGTATAAAGGTAATTCAAATGGATTGGGGGATGAAGAATAGGCTGGCAAGGATTTTCAACCAGAAGAGCGGCAAGACTGTAATGCTTGCTGTTGACCATGGATATTTCCAAGGCCCTACAACAGGCTTGAAAAGGCCTCGCGAAACAATAAGTCCTTTGCTGCAGTATTGCGATTCCTTGTTTGTCACAAGAGGGGTTTTAAGAAATTGTATTTCTCCAACGACAAACACACCAATTTTCTTGAGAGTTTCAGGCGGTCCGAGCGTTTTGGGAGAATTATCAAATGAAGATATTACAACATCCATGAAGGAAGCGTTAAGATTGAATGCTGTTGGAGTTGGAATGTCTATTTTTGTCGGCGAGAAAAACGAGGACAGGACGATTTCTAATCTGGGAAAATTAGTCAATGAAGCTGAGGAATACGGAATGCCTGTGCTTGCAATTACGGCAGTAGGCAAGGATATGGCAAGGGATGCAAGATACCTTGGATTGGCGTGCAGAGTCGCTGCTGAAATTGGCGCCCACATGGTCAAGACATATTATTGCGCCGAAGATTTTGACAAGGTTGTTGAGGGCTGCCCTGTCCCGATTGTCATTGCCGGAGGAAAAAAGATTCCTGAAAAAGAAGCCTTGGAGATGTCTTACAATGCAATAGCCAAAGGCGCTGCGGGAGTTGACATGGGAAGAAATATTTTCCAGTCAGAGAATCCGGCTGCGATGATACAATCTGTCAGGGCCGTTGTTCACGACGGCTATACTGCAGACGAGGCATTTGAATTATTCAATAAGTTAAAATCACAAAAAACTGTTTCCAGCGCTGTGGAATGAGTTTCATCAGAAACCTTTTTATTGTTCTCTAAGTTCATTTTTATTATGAAAGTTGCAGTTTATTACGGCAATAAAGATGTCAGGATGGAGGAAAGGCCAATCCCGCAAATAAATGATGACGAGCTTCTTGTCAAGGTGATGGCCTCAGGCATTTGCGGAACCGATGTCATGGAATGGTACAGAATTAAAAAAGCGCCATTAGTTTTGGGGCATGAAATTTCCGGAGTCGTTGAAAAAGCTGGAAAAAATGTGAAAAATTTTAAGGCTGGCGATAAAGTTTTTGTTTCCCATCATGTCCCGTGCATGAAGTGCCATTACTGCCTGAATGGGCATCACACTGCATGCGAGACTCTGCACAGGACAAGCTTTGACCCGGGAGGATTTTCAGAATATCTTAGGGTGCCGAAAATAAATGTGGAATTCGGAACATTCAAGCTGCCTGATAATGTTTCATTTGACGAAGGAACTTTTGTTGAGCCGATAGGGACAGTGTTAAGGGCGCAAAGGCTGGCAAATTTAAAAGACAATCAAACTTTATTAGTGATTGGAAGCGGAATTTCCGGATTGATGCACATAAAGGCCGCAAAATCAAGGAATGTAAAAAAAATAATTGCTGTTGATATAAACGACTTCAGGCTGAATGCTGCAAAAAGATTTGGAGCAAGCCAAATAATTAATGCAAATGAAGATATTGCTTCTAAACTAAAAGAATTCAATGAAAACAGGCTGGCAGATTTGGTAATTGTCTGCACAGGCGCTTTATCAGCTGCCAACACTGCATTAAGATGCGTTGACAAAGGTGGCACAATATTGTTTTTTGCAGTTCCAAAGCCAGATGAGAAATTTGAAATTCCCATCAATGATTTCTGGAAAAATGAAATAAAAGTCATGACTTCTTATGCAGCAGCGCCGAAAGACTTGGAAGAATCAATTAAATTGATTGCATCCAAAAAATTAAACCTGAATGAAATGATCACGCACAAATTAAAGTTCAATGAAATACAGAAAGGGTTTCAATTGGTTGCAGAGGCAAAAGATTCTATAAAGGTGATTGTGGAGCCGAATGGATAATCAATTTCCACCAATAATTGATGTTTTAATATCCTCCCTGCACTTGCAGTCATGATATTTTATTTTAGGAATTGTTGCCAATAATAATTTTTTCACATTCTCGGCATTTTGGCGCATTATTCTTAAGATCATATCAATTGTCACGGGCTTTTCTGTTTTGTGCCAGCTGTCATAATCAGTCGACATTGCAATTGTTGCATAGCAGATTCCAGCTTCCCTTGCCAGCACTACTTCGGGAACGGTGCTCATGTTTATTACATCACAATTCCACTGCCTGAACATGCTGCTTTCAGCTTTTGTGGAAAACCTCGGCCCTTCGATCGTTACAACAGTCCCTTTTTTATGATGAGTAAGATTCATTTCTGCTGCTGTTTCGGCCAGCAGTTTTCTCAGCTTTGGGCAAAACGGCTCTGCCATCGGTATGTGGCATACTTTGTCGTCATAAAACGTCGAGCTACGTTTAGTTGTCCTGTCAATGAATTGGTCAACAAAAACAAAGTGCCCTGGCTTGATTTCTTCCCTCAAGGAGCCGCAAGCGGTTGTTGCTATTATATGCGTGCAGCCCTGCCCTTTCAAAGCCCATATATTCCCACGATAATTTACATTGCTGGGGCTTATCGTGTGATTTTTGCCGTGCCTTGACAATACCACAACATCAATGTTGTTTATTTTGCCCATGGTTAAGGGGCTTGTCGGATTTCCAAACTTTGTAGAAACGGCTGCTTCCTTAGCACCTTTCAAAATTTTAGGGTCTTCGAGCCCGGAACCGCCAATAATTCCAACTTTTATTATTTAAACCACCGGTTAATTTTCAGTCTAAAATCATTCGTCTGTTTTCTTCACTTTCAGCGGGCTTTTAACAGCTTTATCACTTATTATTGCAGAATTTCCGGAAGGGTCTTCGATGATTAATTTTTGCTTTTCTTTCCCCCATGTTATGTTTAACAGCTTTTTCAGGAGATTCTTTGCCTTTTTCTTGTCTTCCTCATCTTCTTCTGCATCTCTTGCAACTTCAACCTGGTACTTGATCCGGTTAAGGATTCCTTCAACGTTTGTAACGTAGCCTTGTGCTGCAGGCCCGGGGGTTATTGATGCAATATGCGGCAGCTTTACAGTTGCTTCAGATGATTTCACTACGCGGACTTTCATATCCCCTTCGCTTGATATCTCAAATTCATACTTAGCAGGCTCTTTACGCTCGGTTGCTTCAATATCCGCTTTGTGGTATTTGCAGTTGTTGCACGTCATGGAAAACATGTACACTTTGCCGAAATAAGGCACTTCAGTATCCCTTTCTGTCAGAATAAGGCTTTTCTCGTGGCATAAGGGGCACACCTGCTGCTCAAAATCACTTTCTTTCATTTCTTCTTCAGCCATGAAAAATTTAATAACGCAATTTCTTTTTATAGTTTGCGGTTTTGCATTGTTTCACGAATACAAACTATTTTTAATTTTTATTTTATTTTCGAAAGAATTATAAATTTTTGTATTTACCATAAAATATGATTCCCGAACTTCAATCAGTTTTTCACTCGATAACCAAATCTCTGGAAGTTTTGTACGTCCTAGAAGGTACAAAGCCATGCGCACGAATTCTGGTTTTTGAAGATGAATTGGAAAAAGCTGCAGAATTTTTAAAAAATAATAAAATTAATTATTCAGTTTCTGATTTCAAGGTTGTAAAGCAAAATGTGCAAAGTGAATTTTATTCCGACAAATCGATAAAAATCCCGAAAGATGATTCAAGAAGAGCTAATTTTTTTGTTTATTTGTCGAAAGATAAAAATAAAGCAGAACAAGCAAGAATATTAGAGGAAAACAATAACCATTTTGAGTTAGGGATAATATTAGGTTATCCAAAATGCTGCTGCGAGTTTTTTGCTAAAAATTTTGATGAGAAAAACACAGACTTGACTTTAAAATCACTTAAAAATTCCAACGGCTTTGAATTTTCTTTTTATGACAATATTACAGCAAGGCATTTTGATGTTTCACTGCTGAGCCATTTTCCCCATAGCTTTCACTGCAAGCCTTCAATCGGGATTGCAAAAAATAATTTGAAAATTATACAAAAGCATTCCAAGCAGCTTGCAGAAATGTTTTCCAGCGTTTTGAAATCAGCTGTGATTTATACAATGGACGAAGGAATATTCTTATTAAGAAGATTCGAGAGAAATAATAATGAATTAATTTATGGTGATGTTGTGAGCACGACAAAAAGTAAGCTATACTTTCTGGTTTCTTCAAACAATAAACTGAGAATTGTTGATAAAAACAATTTTTTTGTAAATGATGTTGGAATATCCGGAGAAAATTTTGGGGTTATGGTTTTTGGTTAGTATACAAACTAACCAAAGTCCCGTTTACCGTAAAAGAATCTTCTTTCTTTAAATTTTGGGGCTGGAAGTGATGCCCGTAATGAATCAGTTTTCCGTTCATTTCTTTAAGCAATTTATTTTCTAATCCTCTTTCGAAAGGGGCATCAGGGGCGCTAAACAGCACATCATATTTTGAGAAATCATGCTCGAAAAAATCTTTGTTGTGGAAAGCGGCATTATTAATCTTGAGTTTTGACTGGATTTCCAGCGCCTTGTGATGCAAGATATCATCAATCTCTATGCCTTCAGCATTTTTGCAAAATAAAGAAGCAATTAATACAACTTTTCCGTCGCCGCTCCCTATGTCAAGAAAATTCTTGAATTTGTTAAGCTTTACTTTCTTAAAACTTTCAAAAACTTCGTCTGCAATAGATGCGTTCCAGAAACCTTTTTCGGTGCTCCACATGGGAAGCTTGCCCCTTTCCATCAGGGCTTTGTAGAAATCGTCGTATTCCTCTTTTATTTTCTTAAAAACTAATTCTTTCATTTTAATTATCTGCTTTTTCTTTGCTTTAAATATTTTGCCATTAGCCACAGAAACCAAAAAGTTTTAATACAAGTAGCTCTGTTGGATATAACATCCAAGTGAACCAAATGACAGACGCAGCGCTGGTTGAAAAAGTAAAAACAGATTTTTCTGAGGTTAAGGTAGGTAAATCTAGAATTAAAGTTCCTAGATTAAAGATAACTCCAAAAAAACAAAGGGCAAAGGCACAAAAACCTTCTTCCAAAATTCCAATTTCCACTTTAATTAATATTATGATTAAAAATTCCATTGAAAATGCAAGAAAAGAAGCAAAAGAAAAATTAAAAACAGGCGCGGATAAAAGTTATAGGATTATTAAAGATGGTAATGAAGGAAATTTTGGAGGTTATGGAACTGCATCAAAGAGCTATGGAAGTTTGATTCACACTCCCTATGTTAATTACGGAAAATTGTTTGGGTATTTGGGAATTTTTAAAGCAAGAAGCGCTTACGATTCTTCCAACGCAAATGCCGCCCAAAAAACAGGAAGCGGTGATTCGGGCTTTGGGCTTATTGACAGCTCGACAATTGAGAAAGGTGCAAGATTTGTCCGTTATATGAAACACCCCACAATTGACTTAAACTTGTCTTCACTTGTTCCAATAACGGGAATGGATTCGCAGGAATGGGAGAAATTTAAATTGTGGAAGCAATTGGACCCAGTCATGTACTTGCTTAAAACAACAACCTCTTAATTACTCCAATCCAGTTTCTTTTTTTAATTTATACAAAACTGCCTTGCTTGCATTAAGCTTGGATGCTGTTCTCTCGCTTTCTGTCATGTATTTTTCAGCAACGTTTAACTTTTCCCCAATCTGGCCTATTGCCTTGAGCTGGTCTTGAGTCAGGTTGCTTCCGCCTGCAACTATGCCGTAGAATTCCCTTAATTGCGAATAAGCCTGGTATACCTGGGTTACAGTTTGGTAATTTCCTGCCGCTGCACTATTTGGCTGCCTTGCAGTTTTCTCAAGTTTGCCCCCGTTTTCTTTTTCAAACAATCTTGAAATGTCAACAGCCTTACGCTCCGGGGTAATTTCCTCTGCAAGCTTGTCCGTCCTCAGCTCCTGCATTGACTGTTTTATAAGCTGTTCTATTTCACTTGCATCTTTTTTTCTTTCCTCTTCCAGCTGCTTCAATCGCCTTATTCTCTCTTCAGGGGAGAGTTTTGCGAATTCTTTTTTATCAATCATTTT
>ERZ1292640.1747-Hain-H43-02um-R1-1747-length-17855-cov-8_pt1 | contig 17855 bp, 15 predicted proteins | sample MGYA00564404_ERZ1292640 | MGnify/ENA primary metagenome ERZ1292640 (study PRJEB36523, sample SAMEA6512636) | groundwater metagenome | collected 2019-01-08 | study: AquaDiva: Metagenomics assemblies of 32 groundwater samples
TCCAGACAGAAAACTGCGTACAAAATGTGCTACAAGCTACGCAGTTTTCTGTAACAGAATTATCCATAATAAATTCTTTCGGCTGGGAATTATCTAATAACGACTTCGGTTATTCCCATCTCGCTTATCTTTTTCTTATTTCCTTTAGCATAATCCTTAATAAATTTCTTTGCACTTTTATTAATTTTTTCAGAGGCATACAATCTTCCATCTTTTTCAAATATCTCTTTATGCATTTTTCTGAAAGCTTCGCAATGTTTCTTCAAATTTGTAAATGGCCCCACTTTGGTCTTTTCTTTCTTAGATGCCAAGACAAAATAAACTTCAGCCATCTTATTCTCAAAGTAATAAAATTCTTTTTTCAGAACAGAAAAATCACTTTCGAGCTCTTCCGCGAGGAAATCATAAAACCTTTTTAGCTTTGTGCCTGCAATATCTCCACCTTGCCTGTCAGTCCACAGCGTTAGTTCAACAAATTCTGCTTTGCTCTTTTTGGCAAATTCAGCCAATGCTTTTTTATCAGCAGCATTTTTATCTTTAAAAAATTCAAAGCTCGGCTTTTTCAGGAATTCCTTCAGCACTTTCTGAAATTTCTGAAAACTCTCATTGCTCAAAGCAGCTAAAACATTCCTTTCTTTCCAGGTAGGGTCAATAAGAACGATTGGGCTTTGCATTTTACTTTCATTTATCTCAAGAAAAATATCATTCTTATTTTTATATTTCTTCTCGGGATCTAAAATCAATTTAGACTTTATATTAATGAGTGCTTTTGCCATTTTTTCAAATGATTTATAGTAAATAATCAGGCATTCGAGGCCATAACCTGAAAATCCTCCAATATAGCTTTCAGCGCCATAAACATCCTGCGCCTTGCAAAAAGCTTTCATTATGGCAATCTGCCTTGCCAGTTCTTTATTCATTTTCTTTTTTGCATATCTAACATGAAAATAGCTTAAGTCAGTCACATTTTCCGCCTCTCTCGGATTTTTTATTTTAAGTACTGGAACAACTTCAAAAATAAACCCTTCTTCATTTTGCAGCATAAAATAATCTCTGCTTCCATGAATTTTAGTTAGTTTATATTTATTTTTCTTGCAAAATTCCGGCAAAACACCCTCCAACAGAGAAGAAGGATTTTCATGTTTTTTGTCAAATCTCACAAATAAATCAATGTCATTTACCTTTTTTTTAACAAGCGTGCCTTTAGCCATGCTACCCCCGATAAATACTTCTGCAAAAATCTTTTTCCTTTTCAATTCTTTTTTTAAAAGTCCTGCAAAAATATTGGCTTTTTTTCTTAGAATTTTAGATTCTTCTTCAGAAGGCCGAAATTCAAGCTTTGAAAGAAAATTTTTAGCGTCCATAATATCCGTAGGAAAAAAGTATATTTAAACTAATTGCTTTCTAAAATTAACTCTTAGTCTTTGAAGTAAAATCAACTAGATATTTTCCATCCTCGAGATGATAAACCCTCGGTTTATTGACTGAAAATAGCTTTGTTAAATCCAGAAGATACTTGCCAGGTTTGAGCACTTGTATGCTTTCAAAATCCAGGAATACTGGAGTTTCTTCGTCCTCTTCAAGGCCAGCAATTTCTCTTACGTCCTGCTCCATCTGTTCTTTCTCTGCATCAGAAAGCTCTGGCTCTCTTCCCTCGCTTTCAAGAATTTCCTTCAGTTTCTCAGGTTTTATGTAAAAAAAGAATTTGCTTTTACAATTAGTGCATCCAGTCAAGATTTCCTTCGAGCCGTCTTCATAAATTTCAAGGCAATGAACACATTTGTATGGCATATAATAACCAAAAAAACCAAGTTAATAAATTTATGTTTGGGATTGCTCAGTTCTAACTCAAAAACAATTCAATCTTTCTCGGATCGCGCTTAATCTCCTTGACAATTGATGAAGGCCCAACAACAGTAAGCGCCTCGCTGTCCCCAACAAGCCTTTTCGCCAAGCCGTGCTTGAACTTCTCAAACACGCCCTTATCTTTTAAGTCCGGCTCTATGACTGCCAGCTCAATTCCTTTGAAGTTCTTTACATGGTCAACAAGAGCCATAGTATCCTCAATCAACCGCGCTTCCTCTTCGGCTCGAAGTCTGCCGTGGATTATCACTATCTTGTTGCTTAATACAAGATTCAAAACCTTTTTCACTCTTTCTGAAATGCTAAGCTTTTCTATCTCTGTGAACGGAATAACCTGCAAGCTCAAGCCTCTTAATTTTTTATATTTCATACTTTTTTTGCTAATCTAAACAATGCTTCATAAAACTCTTCGATATTTATACCTTCTTTTGCCGAAATGCCAATAACATCATACTCTGGAAATGCAGATTCAACCTTTTTCACTTCTGCTTTCTTCAAATCAATTTTATTGGCGACTATAAGAACAGGAATCTTTCGGGCAACAAGATTGCCGATAATTGTAATATTCACTTGGGAGTATGGATTTTCAGAAGCATCAAGCACTATCACAACAGCGTTCATGTCATCAAGCCATTGAATTGATTCTATGATCCCCTGCGTAGCTTCCTTAGCTCTTTTTTTTGCCTCGCCCTTTTTTATACCATAATGAAGAAAATTTTCATAATCTATTTTAGTCGCTATTCCCGGAGTGTCTATTAATTTAAATATTAAACTTTTTCCTTTATGTTTTATCTCAACTTTTTCTTTGAACTGGACATGCCTTGTTTCATGAGGCACTCTGCTTACAACCCCGATATCTTCACCAGTCCAGTCTTTGCAGATTCTATTGGCGAGGCTTGTTTTTCCTGCATTCGGCGGGCCATAAAAGCCAATTTTTATGCTTTCTTTTTTCCCAAATAAGCTTCTCAGCATTCTTTTTGAAAAGTCTCTTAATATTCTTAGCATGGAAATTTTAGTTAAAGTCTTTTAATAAACCTTGCGTCTCCAGTCTGCTGCCTTTTATCAATCTCTTTTTTTACTTTTAGATTTTCAAAGAACTTGAATATGGGAATTTCAAACATCCCAGTTCTTTTTCCATTTATTTTTTTAAATGCAAAACTTACCTGCTCACTAGACCATCCTGAGTCCTCTAATTTTGCTTTTATACTGCTGTCAGCCATTCCAGAGGCGCGAGAATTGTAGATAAAATTAATTAAGTTATACAAGTCATCTTTTATTTTGAATAAATGAAACTCATATCTCCTCTTATACCATTCTTGCATTGCAATGTAAACAATAAGCATTCCAAGCACGAGAAAAAAATATCCCCATCCGGCTTTCTTTGGCTTTGGATTTTCAACAGGAGTCACATTGCTTTCTTCATTAAACATCGCTATGTTCGGAGAAAGATATAATCTTATCTGAGAAGGTTCAATTTCCTGCAAAATTAAAAATTCAAATGTTTTTGAGCCTGCAAAGGGTATATGAGCTGCGCTTGCAGAATCAGAATTGATGTCTCTCGCTCCATAATCTTTTGCAAAAACTACTTGGTTGCGTGGATAATCAATTATAAAATACGCTTCACTCTGCTCTCTTTTAGCCTCAAAACTTACTAAAAATTTCGTCAAAATCGGTTCATTTTCATCCTGAACCTTCAAAGAAATAAGCTCACCAGAGATATTAGATGCATAATTCTCCCCGGCCCAGTTTAGTATATTTAATTTAAGCTCCTCTTTATTTACAGCACTCATATTAGATATGGTTTCAATATATCCGACATCCATTTGCGCAGCACTTATTTCAAGAGGCAAGTTTTTCCATGATTTGCTTGCAAATATCTCACTCGGAATTTTCAAATTTGAAAGCTCAGCAACAACCTTAGAATAATTAACTTCCTGCGTTTCATTCATTTTATTTTTTATTTCGCTGAAGCTTGTATTAATTTCAGTGAAATTTATTTTTTTATCAATTCCCTCTTTAATCCATTGCGGATAAGAATTTATTTGTTTGAAAAAATTATTAAGATCTTTTTGATAATCAGATGCTAAAAGTTCAGCAGCTTCCTTTGCATTTCCAACTATAACATAAAACTTTCTTTTAGATGTAACGCCTTTTTTATTTGTAGCGGTAACTTCAACAGGATAAATTCCTTCATTATAAAATATCCATTTTATTTTTTTATCTTTCACAGTCTTAGAGCTCTCACTTCCAAATTTCCAATTAGAGGAAGCAATACTCTCTTTGCTGTCTATCTTGAATTCAGTTTTAAATGCAATCATAAGAGTTTTTGGACTGATATCAAAACTAAAACTTGGAGAAATTGTTAAATTTTCAATTTGAAAGAGAATGTTATTTTCAAGGTATAAACTAAATTTGTTCTCCTTTGAACCCAAAGGAATACTGAATCCTGCGTGCTCAATGTTAATATTAAGAAATCGAGATTTTATTTTTGGTGATTCTTTTTCTAAAACATAAATTTTAGAAGCTGTGGAACTAACGCGCTTTGCAGAATATTTTATTTCAGGATTTAGTATTGTAATTGTCTGCGGAACATCTCCTTGCACTTCAAATGGAATAAAACAGCCCTTTTTGCAGTCTTTGTTATATTTTTCATCTATATAATTTTGAGCATATTCTATTAAACTCGCCCCAGAAAATAGCTTTTCAAATAATGGCTGAGCAATTTCAATATCTACAGAATCAAATTGCATTTCTTTCGCAAAAATATCAAAATCCCTGCTGAATTCTTCTTCTATTCCTGCCATGCCGCATATCCTTCCGGAATTCTCAGAAGCAATAGTATAATTTGTATTGCTTCCGGAATCAAGCGAAATGCATACAAAATAATTTGATGCTTCTGTGCTGCTGTAGTTTACTATGCATCCCAAATTCTCATTAAAAATTTTGTGTTTTGGAAGAATGCAACTTCCTAACAGCTCGCGATCCTGGTTGAAAAGCTGCATTTTAAGATTTCCCTGTTTGCTGCTGTTCATTACTTTTGCTCCAAGCTGAAATGCAGGGCCATAAGGAAGAGTGATATTCTCGCAATAAGGAACTTCATCAATGTCTGCTTGCTCTATTTCCGCATCTGGCTCAAAGCATCCTCTATAAGTATAACCGCACGCATAATTAGTATATCGAGAATTCTGAATAAGATTTTCATTTTTTCCCAAGGCATCTATCACTATTTGCCTGTAGCAAGCAGGCTGCGCGTCGCTTTTCAAGATGAGCTTTAGAGATTTTATTTCTATATCTTCTCCAGTTATTTTAAAACCTATTGCCTTTTTTTCGCTTTCATTTAAAAAGAAGCTGTTTATCTCTGCTTTTATTATATAATCGCTAATGCAGTCCTTTGTTGTGCAGTTGTAATCTTTTCCCTCTTCAAATGAGTTTGCTTTAAGCAAGTCAAGCAAACTTATATTTCCAGGAAAATTACTTTTAAAGAGAGATTGCGCAAGTTCATTATCAAAGCTTAAATTTACGTTTCCTCGTATTGCCTCTCCCGCAGAATATTCTTTTTCAATAGTATTATTTTTGTAAATGACATTTGCTTCTGAAAAAGAAGCAAGGAAAGCTGCGAGAGCTGCTAAAAATAAAATGCCTAATAAAATCCCTCTTTTTGTCATCCTATTCTCAGCACTTTTTTATTTAAAAACATAACTATAGTGAAAGACATTAAGTCTTTCCCTAAATGTCAGAAACTTCGTTTCTGAGCACCTCGAGAATTAAAAATTCTCTCAGTAGTCAACGACAAAATGGGGAGATTTTAAGGTCGTTGACTATATGCCTTTTCCTTCGAGCAGTAATAAAATAGACTGCACTTATTATTAATATGCTTATTACTATTTGCCATCCTTGAAAAAATGGCAAAGCTAATAAAGACCTTCCGCAGGGCACTTTTGATTCTGCAATACAATCCCTGCATTCTTCAGCACCCTCATATAAAGTCTCAAGCTCAATTGTTTTCATCTTTGTCTTTTCATCGCATTTTCCAGAGGATTTAACTGAATATGCGCAAGTTCCCATAAGTGCTCCATTTTTACGAGTTACTAAGTTCACGCACTTTTGATTAGTCTCATCCCATTTGCATTTTACTATTTCAGTTCCATCTCTGCAAGTACTTGGCTCTTTAAGATAGCTTGCACTTGCTAGAGCAGTATTGCATCGATATATCAATTCATCTTGGGTTAAACTCGGCATATCAAGGGTATTTAATTCTCCGCATTCATTTACAAAATCAGTTCTTATTCCTATTTCATCTGAAACAATTTCAATTGGCTCGCTAGTCAAAGTCCCAGCATCCCCTTTCTCACTAGACAATATAAAATAATACTTATCTCCTACTTTAGCATTATCAAGCAAAGTGCTTAGCACGCCAGAGATAGATACTTTATTATTAATATCGAAGCTTGCTGTTCCAAGGTCTTTCTTATTTTCCGGAGTTTCAAAATTATATGTTACAAATCTAATTTTCTCGTTAGGAGCAAATCCCTCTACAGTCCCCAAAAGAGTCAATTGGGAATTGAGCGAAGCTTGTTTTACTGGTATTTCATACTGGTCTGCCCAAATCGCAGTTTTTATTGTTTTAACTACTGAAATGCATTTGCATTTATTTGGCGCTGTCGAACCGCAAACCTTTCCCGCCTCACAATTATTATTTAATGAGCCAGGCACAGCAGCATAATCGCACTCTTCAGTGCCTTTTTTCTCGCCATCACCGCAAGCAATTATAGGGGCGCTTGATGATTTACAGCACAATTTGCTCCAGCCAATAACGGCGCTCGGGGGCGCATCAAATTTTGCAATATGAGCATTAGTTTCTTTAGAGAGATAAGCAACTAATTCTTCTTTGGGGTCAGGTCCGCAATTATTAGCTGAAGAAACTAATCTGCAATTCAAATCTCCGTAACAAGCAGGAAAATATCCAAGAGTTGCGCTGCTCGGGTTTTCAACATGAGTATTGCTCGCGCGATTACCAAAAGTTCTAACTACTGCATTATTAGGATTATTTGCATTTGGAGTGCATGCGTGAGAATTAGCTCCCGTGTATGCAGAGCCAAATATCTCATCATAACAAATTTTTACATTTGCATCAGTATTGCTCCATCGGTAAACATGACTATTACTGGAACTGAAAAGACGCATTATTATTTGGTCATCTGCACAAGAAGCTGCGGAAATAGTGAAGATTCCGCTGGTGCTTTCCTCTCCTGGAGCAAGTTCTCCTTCTTTTGCAGCATAGATATGAATTCGATAGGTCTTAGTAGTAGTTTGAGCAGTGTTAATATTTAATTTAAATAAATCATTATTTGGATATTTCCCAATAGGAATCGCTACATTAGTCGCAGTGTCAATAAGCTCAATATTAACTTCAGTTATACTAGCAGGCCAATTTTGCGTAGTCCAAGTAACATCAATACTTGCACCTCTATTTCCGATGAATGTCTGACCCGCAGTTGGAGAAGTAATAGTTATAGAGGGCGTTCCACCAGCAGAAGGAATATAAGTAACGCTTAAAACTGGGGGTTTAAGGAAGACAAATTCTAAACCTGCAGGTGCTACCCCATCATTGCTGCTTCGCAAGCAGTAATAAGTATTTCCTGTTTTGCTTACTCTTGTAATATCAAGATTTCCACTTGTATATTGAGTATTCGCAGATAAACCGTTCGTGTTTTGCCAGAGATTGTCATAATTCCCGCTTAAACAATTATCATAAGCATCTTCTCTTTTAACTAAATCGCTAAAGGGCGTTGAACTTGACCAGTCGTATTTTACTATTTGAATGCCAAAATCTGTGGTAGAAAAATCGCCAGCTATCTCAGTTTTAAGATTGGCCTGTGAAATTGATGCATCATCAGGAATTGAACTTGTATCGAACTTGTAAAATGTTCTGTAGAGCATATAACTACTGCCTGAGAGATATTGCCCTATGATATCTGTATTGGATGTTGGGCTATAGCCATATGATGCGCTTTTGACTATGGAGTAATCAGTCCCCGACCCATATATGCTTGCATCTTCAGTTGTGCTTCCAATAAATTCTACGGTGATAGCGGCACTTGCTGCAAGGGAGTAAGGAATAATAAAAACAAATGCTAAAACAAAGAGCCGTAAAAAAATGCGCTTCGCAGCCCCTCTTTTTCTATCAACATTCATCTTCACTTGACACAATTCAACTTTATAAATCTTATTTGGCCGCCGAGAATTTTAGAGAACTTTGCAAAAATCAAACTTCTATTTAAGAAATCCTGACTTTCTTATTTGGTTGATAGGATATTAAAAATAAGAATCGGTTTTATCTCCTAATACCCAGTAGTTTGCTGCGAGAAACTTCATTGCATCAAATTAGGCATAGTCTCAATATTCGAGATATCTTTTGCTTTCTTCAATCGCAGAACATTATCAACAAAATTCTCTATTTTTTGCTCATGGCTCACAATTATGAGCTGACCAACATTAAGCTCTTCAAAAACATCTCTTATTTTATCTATTTGCGCTTCTGAAAAACCATCTGTTGGCTCATCAAGTATAATTATATCTCTCGTCTTAATCTGGCTCATTATAGAATTAATTGTCTGGTTCAATGCCAGTCTATAAGCCAAAGCAACAGCAGTCCTCTCGCCCCCTGAAAGAAAAGAATAATCCATCTCAAATTCTCCCTGCATTATTAAGGGAGTAAAATTTTCATCAAGCTGCGTATCAAATATCTCTCCAGCAAGCATATGAAACCATTTTCCAAACAATTTAGAAAATTCATTTCTTAACTTAATCATAACATTTCTTTCTGTAAGGTTTATGAGCGCCATAAACTGGTTCGACAGCCAGTCAACCAAGCCCAAATGCTCAGCCAGCTTTTTTTTAGAGCTCTCTTTTTCAGCCAGCTCTTTTTCAAGTATTAGTATTTCTTTATTAGTAATCTCTATTTCTTTTTTTAATTCAGCCAGAGATATTTCAGAGTTTTTCTCATCAACAAAGGCAGATTTCAATTCATCCTGCTTTAATTTATATAAATTATGAAATTTGAAGAACTGCAGCACATCCTGCTTAGTTGTTTCCAGATGTTTTTCAAGCATTAAGATATCTTTTTCAAGCAGTTCTTTTGTTTTTAATAGCTCTGCAAGCTTTTTCTTAGTTCTTTCATAGCTCTCTTGCTTTGATTTTAGTATTTCCAAAGCATTTTTTCTACTCTCCAGCTGAATTAAATCAATTTTTTCTTTTTCTATTGAATGCACAGACTCCTCTTTTTTATTCATCAATTCCCCGAATTTTTTGTTTATTTCAACCAGCGTTCTTTCAGTATCATTTAAAATGTTATGTTTATGCGCCTCTGGAACATCCTGCAGGCAGGTCGGGCAGATATCTATGCTGAATACTCTATTTTTTTTAATTAAAAGCTCCTGTCCTGATTGTTCAAGATTTTTTATCTGACTGGCAATCTCAATATGCTGCTCATTCAAATTGTCAAGATTCATCCTTTTAGTTAATATCTTTTGCATAATTTCTTTTAGACTGCTTTCTTCAAACTGCTCGCCAGATTCCTGCAGGTTTCGCTGCAATTCAGCGATTTCTCTTTTTACCTGAAAAAAATTTTCGTTTTTTGCAGTAGTCAGAACTTTTGTTTTTTCCAACTCCACTTCAAGCTTTTCTTTTTCTTTTATATGCCCTTCGAGAGCAGAGAGTTCTGCTTCGCAGCTTTTTCTCCTTTCTATTTTATGCACCCGTTCTTTCTCTTTTTCTTTCATCTGCCCCTCAATTATCTTTACCCTCTCTTTTGCCGCTTCTATCTTTGATTTGTCCTGGTCAAAAGTCTTAATATACATCTGCAGAAATTTTATCTCATCTTTCAATTTTGCTAAAACAAGCCCTAAATTCTCTCTTATTATTTTGTATTTATCTATCCCAAAAACATGCCTAAGAACATTCAGCCTTGTTTCGGGGTCCTCAAGAATTATCTGCTTCATCTGTTCCTGCGGCGTGTATACTGTGTATTTATAAAGAAGATTATTCTTTTTTATGAATTCCGGCGGGTATGCCAGGATATTGAGGATTCTTGTTTTTAGTTCAGTAATAGAGCACTCTTCCTTTTCGCCGTCGATGGTTATTGAAGCATAGTCATTAACTATTGACTTTTGCCCTTTTTTTAATTTTCGCTCTATCACGATGTTGCGCCCTTCAATTTCAAGTTCCAGCAAAACCTCCCCAACAGCGCAATTGTTTCTCAAAAGAGCAGAGCCTGTTTGTCCAGGCTGCAGGCCAAAAAAGGCATACTCTATAGCTAGTAATACTGATGTTTTTCCAGAGCCAACATCACCAGATAAAAGCAAAGACCCATCAGGAAAATTAAATTCCTGTTCTTCATAACTTCTAATATTTTTCAGTTTTATTTTTTTTAGTTTCATATTTGAAGTATTTTTTTAGTTTCTGACAATACTCTTTCTTCAAAAGCTTGGCTTTTTTCATCTTCAAGCTTCTCAATCTGCAGAGCTTTCATAAGAAAAGGAACAATTGAATTATATTTATTAGGATTGGTTTCTTCAAATCTTTTTATTATTTGCTCTTCTATGTTTGCAGGGTCTAAATGGTCCATTTTTATCTCGGGCTCATTTACATGAAGCTTGCTCGTGCTTTTTAAAAAAACAAAAACACTTTTTTTCTTCATATACTCCTCTATTTTCTGAAAATCTATATCACTGGTTTTTCCTTTTTTCAAAATACCCCATAATTTCAGCAGTACAATTTTATCTCTTAAGATTTCCTTTTCAAATAAGGAAATTATTTCTTCAGCTGCTTTGAAGGCATCTTCCAATTCAGAATTTATTACAAGAACATCCTTCAATTTTATTTCTTCTCTTCTTATCTTTCCATTATCAAATATCCAGAACGAGCCGCCCTTTAGTTCTTCTAATTCAGGCAGGTTGTTTGGAAATATTGGACCAGAATAAACTCTTTTTTCTTTTTGATAATTAATATGCAAATGTGATAAAGCCAAATAATCAACATCTGGCAGCATTTTATGGTCTACAGCATCAATCGGCAAATTTCCAACAGCATCTCTGAGCGCAGTGTGCAGCATTAAGATTCTAAAAAGCCCGGGCGAATCGTGCAGTTTTATTCTTTCAATATCTTTTGTTTCCATGCCTGATTTTTTTCCAGGATAGCCGTAAATAGCAACATTGCCCATGATAGTGGGGTGCAGCATAATCTTGCCGTTTCTTTCTTCGAACAAGGAAACATTTTTGCAAAATCCTGCTTTTTCAAGCACATCTAAAAAAGATTTTCCCGAGACAGAATAATCATGGCTGCCAGCAATTATAAAAACAGGAATATTCGCTTCTTTTATTTTTCTAAACTCGCCAAATGTTTCTTTAAGAGTCTCAATTGAAGGATAGGCTGAGTCCAGCAAATCTCCAGAGATAAGAATAAAATCAACCCTCTCTTTAATGCATTTTTCAATAGCAAATTGAAAACTTCTTAGATTCAATTCCCTCAATTCTGGCTGTCTCCATCCGCCAAGATGGCAGTCACCCATATGCGCAAATTTCATAAATCTCCTCAGAATAGATGTTATTTATACATTATTGTGGTGAGTTTTGAATAAATGTCAAAGTTTTTAGGCTTGCATGTGCAAATGTCTTAAGGAGTAGTATAAGTAACCTCTAAAGTTGGGCGAGCAAGAGATACATATTCACCACCTGTTGGCGCTGTATTCCCGTTATCTCTGCTGCTTCGCAAGCAGTAATATGTATTTCCTATTTTGTTTACTCTTGTAATATCAAGATTACCGCTTGTATATTCAACACCTGTAGAAATGCCTAACGTGCTTGTCAAAATATTGTCATCAGCAAGGGCATTTAAACATCCAATATAAGCCTCTTGAATCTTTGTTGTTGGATAAAACGACTCTTGTGCCTCCCAATTATATTTTACTATTTGAATATCAAAATCATTAGTGAAAGAACTATCACTTATTTTAGTTTTAAATTTGACCTGTGAAATTATGGCATTATCAGGAATTAAACTTGTATCAAACTTGTAAAATACCCTTTGGATACTATAACTGCTACTCATAAAATACTGCCCTACAGTAAGAGGCGTATAGATGCCTCCTTCATAATTATATGATCTGCTAGATGATGTGCTTCTCGCTGTTGAATAATCTGAAGCATATCCACGTATACTAGCATCATTAATATCTGCAGTAAATTCTAAGGTTATACATGCAGAGCAAGGTCCGCCGCAATCTACTCCCCTTTCACCTGGATCTTTAATATTATTGTAGCATGAACCTGCTGAAATAGTAAATATCTCGCTGGTGCCTTGCTCTCCTGGAGCAAGTTCTCCTTCTTTTACAGCATAGACGCGAATCCGATGTGTCTTAGTAGTAGTTCGAGCAGGGTCGATATTTAATTTAAATAAACCATTATTTGGATATTTCCCAATAGGAATCGCTAAATTAGTCGCAGTGTCAATAAGCTCAATGTTAACTTCAGTTATACTAGCAGGCCAATTTTGTGTAGACCATACAATATTAATAATTGTGCCGGCATTTCCAATGAATGTGTCGCCGCTAGTTGGAGAATCAATAGTTATAGAGGGCGTTGCTGGAGACGTTCCACTGCCAGAACCTGGAGGTGTTCCACCTGCTGCCGTAGGTTTGCAGGTTATTTTCTGCGAGATAGTTGTTCCTTCACAAACAGCAAGGCGCGGTCCATCTTTTTCAGCAATTGCCGGCTGTAAATCTAAAATATAAATATTATTATCTTCAACATCAAATATTCTTGCAAGATTATAAGTCTGGCTAAATGCTTTCTGCGGCTCTAAGGACATATAAAAAGGATTTTTTCCAGTTTGTTCATCTTCAGGGTCATTTAAGTTAGTGCGTGTGCTTTTTCTTTCCTGACCAAGTTTCACATAAACCCCATCTACTTTAAACAAACCATTATTAAAAAATTCAAGTTTTAATTGGTTTGTTTCTGAGTTGCATTCTGCTGTTCTGATACTGATACTTACTCCTTCAGGACATTCTATTTTCCCTTTCGGAGTCAATTTTTCAAGATAAATATAAACTAAAACACTTAAGCTAAGAGCTATAACTATAAGCAGTACATAACCAATCATTTCACTTATGCCTTTTTTATTGAACATCAAATGTCCTGCCATTTGCATCTTCTTTTTCTACTAAAATGTAGAGGTTATTAATCTTATCTGTGACACTCAAACTATAATAAATGCCCCGCGTTGAATCTTGAATAATCACTTTGCTTGATTCTTCTATTGCTTTAATAAAACTAACACCCTCCTTTCCATTTTTGTAATATCCCGCAAAAGAATTAGGGTCACCTTTCAATTTAAACCAGAAAAATATTCCAACTTCTGGATTTAATTTTGAATAATCTCCAACAAGAGATTGAATAACTTTTAAAGTATCTTCAGAATTCAGTTCTTGGAAAGCTGCATAGTTTAGTGTCTGCGCGCATTCGTATTTTATCTCCTTTGCCAACTGATTAACCCGCGTATCTTCCTTGGGTATTGAAATATCACTATAAATTCCTCCTATTCCTATAAGAATGCTTACTAAAATCAATGCAGCAGCTAAAAAGAACTGTCCCTTTTTTTTCATGCTTATTGAAAAGAAAACAGCTTTTTATAGATTTCTGATATTTCCTAAATTAGCAGGAACACGAGGAAATAGCTAAATTATAGATAATTCCCTTGATTGAAATGGTTTTTTCTGAATTGCCTATCACAGAAATTCTGAACAAAATTATGCTAATTGTTAGAATTTTTAATGCTAACATTAACAGAAGTTTTTGAATGAATATGAAAAAATTTAGGCTGAGAGGATGCAACCATTTAATCTGCTAATGCCTGTTCGAAGACATGAGGGCATCAGTCAGAAAATACGATGTGGTTCGAACGTTAGCGAGAAAGTCGTGGAGGGGCAATCCTTGCGGGATTATGTATTGAGTGCTTTTCTAATTCTTCTCCGAGTGCAGAAAAATAGCAATCACTACACACAGGTTTTTTAGAAATCGCGTATTGTTCATCAGGGTGCTCTTCTATAACTTCACCACACCCACATTTTTGATTAGGAGATAGTTGTGCGATTTCGTCCAAAGTCATTCTCATAAACTTTTCTGCAGGTATAGTCATTTTATTGCACCTAATATGCCTTATTGTATTCTTCTTAATAAACTTTTCTTTTTGAATTGCCCAGTAACGATTGCATTTAACATAATATTATACGAAGATAATTAATAACGAAATGTATTAGGGATTACAAAAAGTGTAGACAGGGAGTCTGCTCAAACAAGCCCTGAAAGTTAACCTCTCGCCTTTCTCAGCTTTGCAACCTTGTAAGCACCTCGCTTCCTGTTTAGGGCTGCTCCGATCAAGGTCTGACCCATTTCGCAAGAGCAAGATCGAACAAGACAAAACGTCAACGTCCAGCAAGAGACTGACAAGACCCATTCTCACTCGCTCCTTTAAGCTCACTTGACGCCCGCAGGTGTAACAGCGCAGGGCGAACGCGCCAGCTCGTCTACATTTATACGAGATGCCGAGGATTTATAAGGTTTTGGATTCGCGGCCGATAAGAAGTTTATTTCCCTTTCCTATTCAAAAACTCAAAGGCGCTCCATGCGGCAGTGCATCCTTCTGCAACTCCAGTAATCGCCTGCTTAAAAGGCTTATCAACAACATCTCCAGCGGCAAAAACTCCAGCAATATTTGTCTCAGAAGTTCTATGGTTAATTATGATTTCTTTGCCTTCATTAACAGCAACACCTATTTTTTCGGCAAGTTCAGATAAAGGAACATTTCCAATCTCAACAAAAACCCCGTCGAGTTTTAGCTCCTTGCTTCCTTTATATTCTTTGTTTAATATAACTGCCAGAACAGCTTTATCGCCCTTTACTTCGACAACTTCAGTATTGATAATAACTTCAATATTTTGTTTTTCTTCAATTTTCTTTACATTCGCTGAATCTGCGCGCAGCTTTTCTTTTCTGTAGATAATATAAACTCGCTTTGCATGCTGAGCAAGAATTAAAGCATCAGCCACCGCGCAATTAGAGCCCCCAATAACTGCCGCAGTTTTATTTTTATAAAGCGTGGCATCGCATAAGGCGCAATAAGTCACTCCCTTATGCTCAAATTCTTTGCTTCCCGGAACTTCCAATTTTCTGCGTTTCGTTCCGCTGGCAAATAAAATTGTTTTTCCAAAATATTCTCCCTCGTTAGTTTTCACAGCAAAACCTTCATCAGTTTTTTCAACATTTTCAACTCTTTCTTCTTTTAATGTAACAAGGGGATATGAAAGCGCATGATTCTTTATATTCTCAGCAAGAACTCTTCCGCTTGTTTTTGCAAAACCTGGATAATTCTCAATTAAAAAAGTAGTTGTTATTGTCCCGCCAATAGGAGCTTCAGAGCCAGAAGCTGCTCCCAAGCAAAGAGTTTTCATTCCCAATCGCGCGCTATACATTGCTGCAGCTAAGCCAGCCACACCTGCACCAATAATTACAAGATCATAGTTTTCTTTCATAATAATATTCCAAAGAAAGATTATTTAAATTGTTCGCTTCAGCTGATTATAATTCTTCTTATTTCTGTTCTGTGCTCTTTATATCTCTTTTCGCAGAAAAAAGCAATACATTCGTAAGACAACGCCCCTTTCCTATTTCCGTAATTAGCGAGAACTCAAAAACTGAGAATTTTTGCTATCTGTTTTCTGAAAGAAAACCTTTCGTGCTTTTCCGTCGGGTGGGGGATTGGCAAATAAGAGATTTAGATTTTAACCGAAGAAAAAATTTCGTTGAGCATTAACTATATTAACTATTCTATCTGATTTAAATAATGAACGTCCAACTAAAAGAATACCTTGCTAAAAATGGAATAAAATACAAAATCCACGAGCATCCCGCAGTTTTCACAGTCGCAGAATCCAAAGGCATCGAAGCGATCCAAAAAATTCCAGGGATGAGGTCAAAAAATCTTTTTTTGCGCGACGAAAAGCATAATTTTTATCTTGTCTGCATGCCTGGTGAAAAACGCCTTAATATCAGGCATCTAGAAAAAAAATTAAGTGTGAAAAAATTAAATTTTGCGTCTCCAGAAGATTTGAAATTAGAGTTGAATCTAACTCCGGGAAGCGTATCAATTTTCGCAATGATTAATGCAAAAAGCACAAAGCTAATTATAGACCAAGAAATTTGGAATGCAAAAATCACTGGATTTCATCCCAATATTAACACCGCAACGCTGGAAATTCAGCACGAAGATTTCTCAAAATTTGTAAACTCTTTAAAATGTTCAAAGGAGATTTTAAAACTTGAATAAAAAGCACGCATTTATTCTTGCATTACTAATTACAATTCTTTTAGCTAATACCTTTTTTGTTTTAAATATTCAATCACAAAAAAAATCAAAAGAAACAAAAATTTTGGCGAGAGTGATTGATGGAGATACAATAAAAACCTCAGATGGCCAGACAATTCGCTTGCTGAACATAAATACTCCAGAAAAAGGAACAATCAATGCAGAACTTTCAAAGCAGTTTTTAGGAAAATTTCTGAATCAATCAATTCAACTGGAGATTATAGGCTATGACAAATACAAGAGGCTTCTCGCAAGAATTTATACTTCAACACCCTCGCAGGTTTATCTTAACTTAGAACTTGTTAAACTTGGTCTTTCTTCAAAATTTTTAGTTGATAATTCAGAGCTTACTGAATTTGCGAATGCGGAAGATAATGCAATAAAAAAAGGAATAGGCATTTGGAATCATTCAGCATATTTCAGCTGTTTCAAATCAAAAATTCTTCCTAAAGAAGAAAAAGTGATTTTAGAAAGCACATGCAGCCAAATAAATCTAAATCTCTGGTATCTCAAAGATGAGAGCCGCAAAACTTATTTTTTTAAGAATATTTCTTTAAGCGGGGCAATCAAGCTGGCTATTCATTCCAATGAAGGCAAAGACAACACCACGGATATTTTTTGGAATAGCAAGACAGATATCTGGAATAATGATTGCGATTCTCTTTATTTATTTGATTCAGGAGGAAATATAGCCCATTATGAATCTTATTGCTATTAGTATTTCGCTATTTTTTCTTTTGTCCTTTGTTTCAGCAGCAAATTTGGAAATAACATCTCCTTCAGAAGCGAATTTAAATGAAAATTTTTCAGTTACCATAATTTCAGATATCGCTGAAAAATCAGATGTAAAAATATATCTTCAAAATTCAGAAGCAAAGATTTTTTCAGAGATTTTCAGTTCAGGATGGAAGAGTTCTTTTTATTATGTGCTGGGTGCTTTTCCAGAAAAAACAGAATACCTGCTAAAGGCAGTAAAGTCAGCAGGAGATTTTGAGATATGCGCGAAGCTGAGAAAATCAGGAAAAACAAGCATAACCAGCTCAAACTGCACCCCTATAACTATAAAGCCGCCGCAAAATTCTAATGAAAATAAACCAGCAGATGCACCAAACAAAACTGAAGCACAAAAGGAAAATAGCAATGGGGAAGCTAAAGACAACGAAGAAATTAAGAACGTTCAAAATAGCAAAGATGGTGCAATCTTAAATCCACCCAGTTCAAATCTTCCAGTTAAATCTGCAGCTCCTGCATCAAGCGAATCTGCAAAAGAATCCCAAACAACTCAGCAAATTCTATCAAGCCCTGCCAGTGAAAAATTAATATTAAATTCCATTCAAAAGCCCGGAGTTTCGGAATACATAACCAGCCAAGAAAAGCTCCGCCTTACAGCAATTTATCTTTTTCCTTTTTTAGTCATACTAATACTAATATTAATTATTTTTAATAAGATATAATCTGCCCCCAAAAAAGCATAGATATATCATTACGGCTGAAAGTACAAAAAGCAGTTTGTAGATAGGTATAGATAAGTGCGTTACTTAGATGACATAATTTAAATAGCCTTATTTCTTATT
>ERZ1292640.42-Hain-H43-02um-R1-42-length-95516-cov-13_pt3 | contig 17850 bp, 15 predicted proteins | sample MGYA00564404_ERZ1292640 | MGnify/ENA primary metagenome ERZ1292640 (study PRJEB36523, sample SAMEA6512636) | groundwater metagenome | collected 2019-01-08 | study: AquaDiva: Metagenomics assemblies of 32 groundwater samples
GCATTATCTTCGCTTCGCCGAACTTCATAATCGCGCCGTCGCCAAAACGCTCCTTGATCTGATTAACCGCCTCTTCCACCGCCTTGATTTTTCCACTAATCCCTCCTGCCTCCTCGTTATCCTTCTTGGACATAAAAAATTAGAAATTAGAAATTAGAAATTAGAAATTTAGGGTGGGAAATCCCCAATTTACAATTTCCAGTTTCCAATCACTCCGCCTGTAAAAGCACTCTTAAATCCACCTCCCTCTCCCGGCCGTACTTTTTCTTCGCTGTTATCTTAATCAAATTCAAACCTTTTTGCAAATCAAGGGAGGTCTTAAAACTGCCTTCTTTGTCCACAAAAATAATCTTGTTGTTTATCATGAGCTCCACCTCCGGATTGGAACGGCCGATCACCGCGATTTCCCGGCTGGTCGTGATCAGACCGTCTTCGGGACTGGCAATGTCCAAAAACGGCGGCGCGAAGATGGCTTTTATTTTAAAAATTAAAAAAACCACGACTGCCAAGACGACGAGAAAGATTAAAGCGCGCGCGATGAATTTCGGCCAAGACAAAAAATATTTCCGGCCGAGGCGGCTGAAGCCGGTCTCGTCGCGAAATTCCAATTCTCTCGCGACGCGCCACAGGTCGTTGAAATCAAGATTCAAATAACCGGCGTACAGTTTTAAAAAATTTTTAACATAAGTCCGGCCGGCGGGCAAGCCCTTTAAATTATTGTTTTCCAACGCTTCCAGATATTTAAAAGCGATGCCAAGATTTTTGGCCGCTTTATCTAAGCTAACCCCCTTGTCGCTTCGCGCTTCGCGCAACTTTTCGCCCAAGGTCTGACCCCTGATTATTCTTTTGGAAGTAAACATAAAAAAGTCGAAAGTTTAAAGTCCAAAGTCTAAAGTCTTGGATTTTTATTTTTATTCAATAAAATAGACTTTTAACTTTTGACTTTCGACTTTAGACTTATTACGTCCATTCGTCCTCGCTAAAGAAATTTTTTGATTTTTTATTCTTTTGCTCAGTTTTCTCTTCCTCTTCCTCTTCCTCTTCTTCTGCCTCGGGCTCTATTTCTTCCACAATCTCTTCCTCGACCACTTCCTCAACTTCTTCTACCTCTTCTTCCGGCTCATCATCAACTATTTCTTCCTCAATTACTTCTTCTACCACCTCTTCTTCGGCGGGTTCCATTTCTTTTTCTTCCTCGCGGCTAAAAGCGGTGAAACTCGGCTCTTCTTCCTCATTTTCTAAACCATTTTCCGGCTTGAGCTCCCCGGCCAAATCATATTCATGCGCCGCGAACTCCATCGCGCCCACGCCGCCCAACCTGTCCAGATAGACCTCACGCGGCTTAGCGCCATCAGCCGGTCCGATGATGCCTCTTTCCTCCAAGAGGTCAAGCATCCTCGCCGCCCGCGCGTAACCGACCTTCAAACGGCGCTGAAGAAGCGAGGCCGAGGCCTTGCCGGACTGACGAATGACTTCTTTCGCCTCCTCCAAAAGAGAATCATCATCGCCGCTCTCAAAACCCCCGCCTCCGCCGCCGTAAAGATTGGCGGCCACTTGCCGATCGCCGATTTCATCAACATAGGAAGCTTCACCCTGGCTCTTAATGTAGTCAACGACATTTTTAATTTCCCGGTCGGACAAAAACACGCCTTGAAGCCGCTTGGGTTTGGAAATATCCGGACCCAGATAAAGCATATCGCCGCGGCCGACCAATTTTTCCGCGCCGGACGAATCCAAAATCGTGCGCGAGTCAATGAGCGAGGCGACGGAAAAAGCGATGCGAGCCGGAATATTGGCCTTGATGAGTCCGGTAATCACTTCCACGGACGGCCGCTGGGTCGCCAAAACTAAATGAATGCCGACCGCTCTGGACATTTGCGCCAAACGGACAATGCCGGCCTCAACATCAGAAGCCGATGAAGCCATCAAGTCGGCAAGTTCGTCAATCGCAAAAATAATATAAGGCAATCTTTCCACGGCGCTTTGATTGTAAGCGTCAATATTCTTTTTGCCGGAACGGGAAAGCACTTCAAAACGGCGTTCCATTTCCACTATCGTCCATTTGAGGGCGTTAACTGTTTTTTTAATGTCGGTGATGACGGGAGTCAAAAGGTAAGGAATGCTATTGTAAACCGGCAGTTCCACCCTTTTCGGATCAACCAAAATGAATTTCAAATCATCAGGGTTGTTTTGATAAATCAAACTGACAATCAATGAATTGATGCAGACGGATTTGCCCGAGCCGGTGGCGCCGGCAATTAAGAGATGGGGCATCCTGGCCAAATCCACGAAGTAGGGCTGGCCGCTCACGTCTTTGCCCAGAGCGATTTCCAAATTGCTCCGCCGATTTTTAAATTCCTTACTCGCGAGCATCTCGCCCATCGTCACTCGGGCCGCCAATTGATTCGGCACTTCCACGCCGACCAGAGACCGGCCGGGAATCGGCGCCTCAATCCTAATCGGATGCGCCGCCAAAGCCAAAGCTAAATCGCTGTTTAAATTGATGATTTTAGAAAGCTTCATTCCGTCGGCCGGCCGAAAGGTGTATTGGGCAACGGTGGGTCCGATATTTACTTCCGCCATCTCTACGGGAATGCCGAAATTCGCCAAAGTTTTCCTAATGATTTCCTGATTAGCTTTAATATCGCCGACGGTCGGCTTACTTGATTTGGCGATAAAAAGACTAAGAGGTAATTCGATCTTTTTTCCAAACTTACGGGGCTTAGCAATCGCCGCTATCCCGCCATCTTCATCGGCCAGACCGATCGCCGACTTTTTAAATTCCGGCGTATCGCTGGAAATTGGTGTTTCCTCTTCCTCTAAATCCGCCTCTTGGCCGCTGGCCTCCTCTTCTTCATAAGAGTCATTATCTCCTTTTTTCGTCCGATAGAGCTCGGATTTTGATTTTACCAAGCCAAAAAATTTCTTTAAGCCGACGAATAAAAATTTAAAGAATTTAACCGGCCAAAATAAGCCGTAAATGGAAATTTCAAAAACCAGAAGCAAGCCGACTAAAACAAAAGCGAGAGCGACGACAAAAGTCCCCCAAAAACCCATGAAGCCAAAAAGCCAAGTTGACAGATAGGCGCCGAGATAACCGCCGCCCAGACCGTTTTTCGCCACCATCATCGCTTCCTTGCCCTCAAAACGCAAATGCCATAGGACGGTGAGCCCCAAAAATAAAAGCACGGCTCCAAAATAATTGATAAACCTGACGCGGTATTTGTCTTTGCGTAAAAGGAAATAAACAAAAAGCAAGGCCAGGATAGGAAAAAGCCATTTAACGGAGCCAAAAATCCAAGCGAGAATTTTGGCGATCCAGCCACCGAATGAACCGGATAGGTCAAAAAGTCCCAACAAGCTCAAAGCCGCGAGAACAAAAAGAAAGATGATAAAAATCCCCTCTTTGGTTTCGGGGGTCAGATTCAGATTGAAATTAAAAAAGCCGCCTCGGCCGATACTCCCCAACCGCCAAGTGCTGGGTCGGCCCGGCCGCCGGCTAAAAATTGTTTTTCTTCTTCGGTATCTCATAATCAGTATTTATTATAATACAAAACTGTCTTTTGAGAAAGAGATTGTTAAATGTTATCTTTTCAATTTCTCCCCCTTTGGACAGTAAGTAATTGTTTTTAGTTTATTCCTCTAAACGGGCTCTTGTCCTTTCATAACTGAAAGGACCAAAGGTTTTGGGGGCGCAAATTCGCCCTTTCAGGATTGGGAAATGAAACAGCCAGACCGCCCAGCCGCTCCGCCACCCCGGTGGACTCCGCGGCTGGGCTCTCGGGGCTCAATTGCGCCCCCAAACCCCCAATTTGCTTAGATTAATAATATTAGAAAAGACGACGGCGTAACCGTCGTCGTATCCGTAAAGTGCAGCACTGAAAAATTTAGTGACAAAACCGGCGGAGTCCGAGCGTGAATTTTATTCTGTCTGAGTGAGCGAAGCGAGCGAGTTAATAAAATTAGCGAGGACGACCCGGTTTTGTCTAAATTTTTCAATTGCTGCGATTTTCTTCCGCCGCTTCTTTATAAAAAGAAGCGGCAAAACCCTTGAGAGGAGAAGACTATAAATATATACTTATTGTCCAGGGAGGAAAAATGAAACAAAAATTATAATACAAAAATTGAATTTTTGAAACAAAACCATTAAAATTATAGTGTTATAAGAAAACGCCTCTTTATGAAAAAACATCAGATAATTTTGATTATTTTGGCAATCGTGGCTGTCTTTTTACTGGTTTATTCTCCTCACTTTAATTATCCATTCCCTTATCACGTGGACGAATGGCACCACTTGGACCAAGCCAAACGGATTATTAACGGTGAATATGAAAGAGGTCAGGGCAGTTTGGAAATAGGCTTTCAGATTTTTCTCGCCGGCTTATGGATCTTGTCCGACGCGGTCTTAAACCTTCCCTTGTTTCAAGGGGATGATGGGGAAGATTTAAAAAAAATTCCCCCCTCCTTGTTTCAAGGAGGGGGTCAGGGGGAGGTCTTAGATTTTAGACCCCTCCCCATCCCTCCCCTTAGGACAAGGGGAGGGGGGCTTGTTTTGTTTTACAAATTCCTGCCGGCGCTCTGGGCGGTTTTTGGCGCCTTGGCGCTTTTTTGGACGACTCGACAATTAACACGTAATTTTTATATTGCCTTACTGACGATAATATTCTTCGCTTCCATAAAATCCAATGTCAACATTACCGGCCTTTGGTTTTTCACGCCGCTCACTTTCGCCATCCCGTTTATTTTTCTTTATATTTACTTTTTGGTTGAAGGCATAAACCGGCAAAAAAAGAAATTTATCCTAATCGGTCTGACAATAATGGCGTTTCTTCTCTTGTTTCACGCGGTCTCGGTTCTTTTTTCTCTGCCGATTTTACTAATCTACCTTTTGATTAACTGGCGTTACCTTATTAAAGAATGGAAATTCTTCTTGTTTTTTTTGATTATCCCTATTATTGGCGTTTTATTTTATAAATTCAGCTTCAATTTGCCTTGGCAAGAATTAGTTGGTAAGCTACTGGAACAAATCCAATTTAAACGCGGCTGGGGCGTGTTAGAACTCAATAATCCGCTCACGGAAATATACAGCGCGGTTGGCTTCATCCTGGCGATAATCGGCGCCGTGTCAATTATCGTTGAAAAAAAGACGAAAAAATATTTATTTTATCTCTTGTGGCCGATAGTGATGCTTTTTTGGATTATTATTTATCGAGTAAATGGCGTTTCATTTTTCAGCCCGCACCAGAGAAATTTGTATTACCTCGCCTTGGGGCTGCCACTTCTTTCGGCGATTGGACTTTTTTATCTAATTACTCATTGCCGCATTCTTTTTGATAAAATTAATTTTCCTCCCCTTCCGTCATTCCGGCGAAAGCCGGAATCCAGGCTGAGTAAAATATTACTTCCCATTAGTTTTTGGGTCTCAATAATTCTTATCGCAGTGGTAACATTTTTCACTTTCAAAAATTATTATCAAGTGCCCCGCCAGCTTTCTTTGTATCGCGTCATTGATGAACGCGATTATGTTGACTTAAAATATTTAGCGACGCTCCCCAAAGGCGATGCGATCGCCCAGCCGACAATCGGCACGGCGATGTATTCAATTTCGGGTCACGAGCCATTCGCCAATCTGACTTTCAAATCCGGAGCGGCGAGAGAAGTCGCGGAAAAATTTTTTTCTGAATATAACTGCGAGTGGAAAAAAGCGATTATTGACTATCTTAAAACGAAGTATGTTGTTGCACCGCAAAAAATTGATTGTGGCTGGAAATTGATTTATCAAGAAAAAAATTTAATTTACTCTCCTTAACCCCCTCCTCTTGTTTTAAGGGGAGGTGCCCGAATGGTGGAGAGGTCTTAAAATATTAAAATAATGCAAACCGAAAATAAACTGACAGTCAGTGTGGTTCTGCCCTGCCGCAACGAGGAAGAGGCGCTAGGCGAGTGTCTAAAGCAAATCAAACAAGTTTTCGCCGATAATAATATAAACGGTGAAATTATCGTCTCTGACTCGTCAACCGACCGCTCGCCGGAAATCGCCCGAGAATTTGGCGTGATCCTAATCAAACATGACCAAATCGGCTATGGCCGAGCATATTTGGAAGGTTTTAAAATAGTCAAAGGTGAATATATTTTTATGGCTGATCCGGATGGCAGTTATGATTTTTACGAGATTCCAAAATTTATAAAATATTTAACTAATGGCAATGATTTTATTTTAGGCAACCGCTTCGGCGGCCAGATGGAAAAAGGCGCCATGCCTTGGCTTCATCGCCATATAGGCAGCCCGTTCTTCTCTCTCCTTTTTAAAATTTTATTCAAAACAAAAATCGCCGATGTCCACTGCGGGATGAGAGCGATAAAAAAAGAAACCCTAAATAAACTATATTTGAAAAGCGAGGGGATGGAATTCGCCTCGGAAATGATAATTAAAACGATTAAAAATAATCTAAAAATCAAACAACTAAATATAAATTACACGCGACGCAAAGGCGAGCCAAAATTAAGACCGTTTATTGATGGGATGAGGCATATCATATTAATTATAAAATTAGTAAAATGAAAATCGCGATTTTTCATAATTTTTTGGACAATATCGGCGGCGCGGAAATCGTTGACTTGCTGATGGCGCGAGAGCTTGGCGCCGATATTTATACGACCAACATCGACAGAGAGAAAATCGCCAAAATGGGATTTACGACGGCTAATATCTTCAGTATCGGCAAAGTGCCGATCAACGCGCCTTTCAGACAGGAAGCCGCTTATTGGCGCTTCAGAAACTTAAATCTCAAAAAAAAATACGATTTTTACATCATCGCCGGCGATTGGGCGATTTCAGCCGCTTATCACCATCATCCTAATCTTTGGTATGTGTTTTCGCCGATGAGGGAAATTTTTGACCTCTACGAATTTACCAGAGAAAATTCAGTGTTAAAATGGAAAAGACCGATTTTTGACCTATGGGTAAAATGGCGGCGGCGAATGATAAAAAACGACGCAATTCGGGTGGATAAAATTATCAGCGTCTCGCAAAACGTAAAGGAAAGAGTCAAAAAATATTTAGACCGTGAATCAGAAATTATTTATCCTCCCGTTGAAATCGCGAAATACCGCTATGAAAAAAACGGCGATTTTTGGCTCTCGGTAAACAGATTAATTAGGCATAAAAGAGTGGATATGCAAATCATGGCTTTTGCGAAAATGCCGGCAGAAAAACTAATTATTGTCGGCAGCTATGAGAAATCCAAACATTTTACGGAATATGTGGACTATATCAAAAAAATAGCGACACCAAACATAAAAATTTTACATTGGGTTGATAATAAAACGCTTATTGATTTATACGCCGACTGTAAAGGGTTTATTGCCACTTCATTAGACGAGGATTTTGGCCTGACCCCCTTGGAAGCGATGGCCTCGGGCAAGCCGGTCATCGCGCCCAATGAAGGCGGATACCGCGAAACCGTCGTAAATGGAGTCACTGGCAGATTAATTGATCAAATAGACGAAGATAAAATAATAGGCGCTATAAAGGAAATCGGACAGAATCCGGAAAAATATAAAAATAGTTGTCTGGAGCAAGCACGGAAATTTGATCTTGAAATTTTTATTGAAAAAATTAAAAATAAATTAAAGAATAGATAAAAAATGACAAAATAAAAAAGCTTTTAATGTTAATTCTTAACAATCTAAATTATAACTATAGCCTATTTAATAATAACAAAACCGAGATGGAAGAGGATATTTACGCTGAGCCAAAAAATATCACTGATATAAACGACTGCTTATTTTATAGTACTATTGATATCCCTAACTATGGCACCGTAAAAGGAGATAAGTTTGATTTTCGCGGTCAAGAAGCAGAGTATTTGGGTAATGTAAATTTCAAAAATAAAAGGGTCTTGGATATCGGCGCCGCGAGCGGATTTTTTTCTTTTTACATAGAGAAACAAGGGGCGGAAGTAATTGCTTTTGATCTCTCCAAAGATTATTCCTCTGATATAATATCCTCATCTCCTGACCAATATCATCGACTCAAAGAAGAAGAGCAACGATTAATAGAAAAACTCAATAACGCCTTCTGGTTCACGCATCGCGCCCTAAATTCTAAAATAAAAATAGTTCATGGTTCGGTTTATAAAATCCCAAAACAAATAGAGTTGGTTGACGTTTCAATTTGTAGCAGCGTTCTTCTTCATCTAAGGGATCCCTTTCTGGCTCTCCAAAATATCTTAACTTTAACAAAAGAAACAGTGATTATTACCGACCTTTATCCTAGACGATGGTTAAATCATATTTTAGGATTTCTTAATGCCGCCCAGTTTTTACCGGCAAAAGAAACTTGGTGGTTTTTACCCTCTAAAACCGTCAGCCAGATGATTGAGGTTTTAGGTTTTAAAAAAAATAAGATTGCCTATCATGCCCATAAATCCCAAGAAAATAAAAAGATGTTATTTTATACTTTGGTAGGGAACCGAGAGAGGCAATAAATTAATTAACAAATTGGGAAACTCTTTAAAGATAAAATCAATTCGAGCCGATTAATTATTAGTGAAAGGAGAGTTGATTTTAAAGAAAAGTTTTTTCTAAATTTATTCCTGTTTAACCCCTTGAGACTGAAAGTTAATAAATTTTTAAGCAATAAAAAATGGGCTGCTAAAATGACCCGTTAAAACAGGTCTAAACAAGAAAAATGGAATATAATTAACTATGACCAAAATATTATTTATATCGCTAAATGATCTGAATGCAACCGGCGTCAGAATGATGTCCGCAGCATTAAAACAGAGAGGACATGAATCGCATATCGTGTTTCTTCAAAAAAATGGATTTCCCATCCAAAGAAATAAAAGATATGCCAAGGTAAGTAAAATTATAGAAAAAGATGATTGGATTGGTGTTGACAAGTATGGTAAAAATTTTTCTTACGCAAAAGGCCCGGTACTAAGTGACTATGAAAAAAAGTCATTAGTTGCTCTTATTGAAGAAATAAATCCGGATGTTATTGGCATAAGCGTAACAACTCCCAACGCAAAAAAGGCGAAAGAAGTGTCAAGTTTGTTAAAAAAAAATTATCCCGCCAGTGTCTTAATTTGGGGCGGTCCGCATCCAACTATTCAACCAAGGGAGGCGCTTAATCATTGCGATTTTGCCTGTATCGGAGAGGGCGAAAAAACAATTTTAGAAATCGCAGACAAAATTGACAGAAAAGAAGATTTAACCCTCATTAATAATTTGTGTTATCTCAAGGATAATCAATTGGTAAAAAACCCTCTTAATCCGCTAATTGATAATTTAAACGAACTGCCCTTTAAAGATATTTCGCCAGCCAATAAATATCTAATAGAAGAAAATTCATTAATTAGAAATTTCGGAGGTTTTAGCTACTCTAATTATTACCATATAAACACTTCAAGGGGTTGTCCTTTTGCCTGTTCTTACTGTTGTGAAAAATTTTTTAAAGGGTTATATCCAAATGAAGGGTTTTTAAGAAGAAGGTCGCCGCTTAATGTCATAATGGAATTGAAAAAAGCAAAGGAAATGCTTAATCTTAAAATAGTTCATTTTGAAGATGAAATTTTTTCTTTGGATCTTGATTGGCTTAAGGAGTTTAAACAATTATACAAAAAAGAAATTGACCTGCCGTTTCTTTGCTATATTTATGGTTTGGGAGGAATTGATGAGCAGCTTAAAATTCTTAAAGAGATGGGCCTCTTTTATACTTGTTTAGCCTTACAGTCGGGCAGTGAAAGGATAAACCGGGATATATTTAAAAGATATTTAAAAAAAGAAGAATATATCAAAATCGCAAAAATTCTTAAGTCATTAAATATTGCGTTCAGTGTGGATGTAATAACCTATAACCCCGCGGAAGAAGAAAAAGACCTGCAAGACACATTGGAAATACTTTCTCAATTGCCAAAGCCATTTGATTTATGCCTTAATCATCTTTATGCCTTGGGGGGCACTGAAATAAAAACACTACTTGGGCAATATGGAAATAAAAACCCACTACCAAATAAAATTTTTGATTATTACGGTCGTTTGTTTTGGCTGGCAACAACCAGCGAGGGGCAAAAGATTATTAATATACTTGGGAAGAAGAAAATATTTAGAATTTATCCTTTTTTAATAACTTATCTTTTTATTATAGTCACATCATTCAAGAATATTGACTGGATTTGTGTAAATTTCTTAGACCGGACGTTGGGAATAACCGGGCTTTTTTTAAACAAAAATTTTCCTAAATTGTATTCATTTCTAAAAAAATTAAAATCGCAAAAAAATGAAAAGCAATGAAAATAATTTCAAAATCCTATATCTATTTATAGCGCCGGATATCAATGGCGGAGGCCTTACCCATTTACTTGAAGTATTAAATTTTGATTTTAATTTTGATTTATTATATCTTAGTTTTAATTCTAACTATACCACAGCGGGAACTATTTATCCGGCGGAAACATTTTTGCATCAAGATTTCCAAGTCGTCCCGTCTCTAGAGGCATTAAGAGACAAGGGCCATAAAATAATTAAAATAAAGATAAATTTAATCGGCAAATTATTTTTGTTACCCGGCATAATCCTTTCTTTTTATTTAAAAATTTGCCGGCTTAAGAAAAAACTGCTGGCAGAAAAAGCAGACGGAGACCAGACTGAGAGTGGTAGAAAAAATATTTTCTATTATCTCCTAGAAAAGCCGCTAGTTTCTTTGCATAATAGACTGCTACCTGTAGTACTATCAAAAAGTATCTCAAACCCAGAAAAATATGATATTATTCATATATTTTCGGTAAATATTTACTTCTCACTGGCTAATCGCTTAGCGCGTAAAATCGGAAAAAAGATAATTATCACCCCCATTTGGCATATTGGTGAATATAAAAAAGAATGTATTGAAAAATTTTTACCTTATTACGAAGCCATAACTGCGTGCACTAAAAGTGAAAAAGACTTCTTTATTAATTTGGATATAAAAGAAAACAAAATAAAAATAATTCCCCCGCCCGTCAGGGCACCGGCAACCAAAACTAAAATTGATTTTAAAGCAGAAAATAAGATCGAGGGAAGGATAGTTCTGTTTATTGGTAATCAAATCGCCAATAAAGGCGTTAATCTAATTCTTCAAGCGACTAAGGACATTTGGCTAAAATTTCCTGATACTTTTTTTGTTTTTATCGGACCAAAGTCAGATGAAAACTTATTTAAAGGAATTAAGGAAAATAGAATAATCAATCTTGGGTTCGTCGATGAGGAAATAAAAAACGCCGCCTTAGCGGCTTGCGACATATTTTGCCTACCGTCCAGATATGAGAGCTTTGGCCTGGTATACGCCGAGGCTTTTTATTTCAAAAAACCGGTTATTGCCCTTAACACCCCGGTTTCACGAGAGGTGATAGAAAAATTTGGAGCCGGTTTATTGGTTACTAATGCCGGAGAGCTGGCAGAAAAAATCGCTTTTTTCTTCAATCATCCTGATAAAGCGGAGGTGATGGGAATTAACGGTTACAACACTTTAAAAAACTATGATCCCAACCGAATAAAGAGTAAGCTGGGCGCTTTGTATGAGGAAATAATAAAAAAATAATGGAAAAGGAAATTGTTACAATAATTATTACGGGATTCAACGCTTCTAAATATTTGGCTGATTGTTTTGCCTCCCTCTATCAACAAACTTACGATAATTTTGAAATTATTTACGTTGACAACGCTAGCACGGACAATGCTGTTGATCTAATTAAAAATAAATTTCCCAAGACAAAAATCATTAAATTAGACAAAAACTATGGATACGCCAAAGCTTGTAATGTGGGGGCTGGAAATGCCAAGGGGGAGTATCTCGTATTTATTAACACGGATATGAAATTTGACCGAGATTGGCTAAAGAATCTTTTATTCACTCTGATAAATAATGAAGGAAATGGAGTGGCCACGGTCACCTCTAAAATATTGGATATCAAGACAAAAGAAGCCAGCCTTATCTCTTTTACGGTGCCATTTAATTTTCAAACGGTGATTCTTAATGATCAACCCGACAAAAATTTTCCCGAGATTTCTTTTCCGCACGGCGGATCAATGATAATAAAAAAAGAGCTTTTTTTTGATATCGGCGCTTTTGATGAAATTTATTTTATGTATCACGAGGATTTTGATCTTGGCTGGCGCCTTAATCTTTTTGGGTATAAAAATATCATCGACTTACAATCTATTTGCTATCATGAAGGGCAGGAAACCACCAGAAAAATTTTTAATCGCGAAGAAATATTATTTTTAACGCTTAAAAATTCTATTTTTACCGTGATCAAAAATTATGACGATGATAATTTAAGAAAATATTTGCCTTGGATTTTAACTTCAGCTTATTTGAGATTGGAAAAAGGAATTGAACTGTTTGATTTTGACTTTAAACCAAAAATAAAGGGGCTTTTCTTTCGTCTTGACCGGCTGATTGGTGAAATACCAAAACCAAGATTCGTCAAAGAAACCTATAAAGCCTGCTTGAGAAGGAATAATAAAAAAAACGAGGAGTGCTCGTTTGATAATCTGATCAAAAAATTGGAAGATAATTTACCTGATATAAAAAATAAAAGAAGAGAAGTGCAGAAAAGAAGAAAGATTCAAGATGAGAAATTATTTAACAAATTTTGTGTCTTTCCTAAAAATATTGACCAGAAGAACATATTTTTAATGGAAAAACATTGGAAAAATGATTATTCCAATCTGTTAAGTAAACTTGAGTTGTAAAAATATTTAAATGAGATTGGAATTTTGAATGAAAAATCTTATCTCCAGTTTTCTTTCATGAAAGGTAATGAAATCGGAGAATTAATCTCCAGAACACATGCTTTGATAACTAAAAACGAAGCCGAGCTTTTATTTGCCTTAGCCAGCCAAGCTAATCCTCGGGGGGTTGTTGTTGAGATTGGATCATATGTGGGGGGTTCGGCTATTTTCTTAGCCAAGGGGAGCAAAGCAGGCAAAAAAAATAAAGTTTATACGATTGACCCACATAAGGATTCGATGCCGATAGAAAAAATTGGAAGAGAAGTTTTTCCTAAAAATTCCTTGCCATTTTTTAAAGAGAACCTAAAAAAGGAAAACGTAGAAGATATAGTAGTGCCAATTATAAGTACTTCACAACAAGCGGCTGAAAATTGGGATAAACCGATAAGCTTGCTTTGGATTGATGGAAATCATGATTATGAATATGTAAAACTTGATTTTCTGTTATGGGAAAAACATCTTCTTCCGGGCGGAGTGCTGGCCCTGCATGATACTCATGATTCAAAAAATGAAATCGAAGTTTTCGGAGTGGGAATAAATATTGGGAAGCTCCCGGGACCAGCTAGAGTGGTTAAAGAAAATCTAGTAAATTCAAAGAGATTTGAAAGGATAAAAGTGGTAGACTTAATTACATTTGCTCGTAAGAAGAAAAATGCCGATTTATTTGAATTGACAAAAAATAAAATTATAATATTTCTAATAAAACAGCAGTTTTTAGTAAAATTACTGGATTCACTTAGCAAGACAAGGGATAAAGCTAAAGAAAAGTATAATTTTACCTTAGGCACCGCTGGCCTTTTCCTAAATAAACATTTACCAAAAATTTATAAAATATTAAAGAAAATTAAAGATAAATTATTATTTTAAACTTGATTTATAAAATTTTATAACTTTTTCTGAATCACCAGTTTTAATAATCCGACCGTTGTTTAAATAAATGATGTGGTCGCAATAATTTTGCAAATCATCTAAATCGTGGCTAGTAACAAGCAAAACGGATCCTTGATTGACTAATCTATTCAATTGTCTTCTCCATTTATCTAAAAATTGGGTGTCAATTGACCCGGTAGAAAAATCATCTATTAAAATTACCGACTGATCAATATGGATGATTATTGAAGCGAAAAGACGTTGCGACATGCCGGCCGAGAATTGATAAATTTTTGTGTTGACAAACTTTTCCAGTCCCGAAAAATCAATTATCGGCTGAAATATTTTTTTTATTTCCACATCCCGTAAACCGCAGAGCGAACAATAAAGAAAAATTGAATCTTTCATTAACAATCGCGGTTGCGCGCCTAGATTTTCCATCACCGGCGCAATTCTGCCAGTTTTTTTTATAATTCCTTCATCCGCTTTTATAATACCCGCGATTATTCTTAGTAAAGTGCTCTTTCCCGCCCCATTATGACCAATAATTCCTACGCATTTCCCCGCCTCAATACTGAAAGATATTTCTTTTAACGCCCAAATTTCTTTCTGCGGTTCGCGACCGGAGAGCAAGGAAACAGACTTTTCTAAAAAAGTTTGTTTTTTTTCATAGCCGATTTTGTATTTTTTGGATATATTCTCAACCACAATTCTTGGTTCGCTCATATCATTTCCGCAAATTTATTTTTTAATTTTTGGAAGGTAAAAAAACCAACAATCAACGAAGCGAGAGTAAATCCTGCGAGGCCGGCAATCAGCCAAAGCGCCGGTAACTGATCATAGACGGCCAGATTACGGCCAATTTCGATAAAATAATACATGGGATTGAAAAGATTTATCGTAAATAGCCGGTTTTGACCGGCGATGATATAAAAAATTGGCGTGCCAAACCACAAGAGACGGACAAAAAATGACCAGATATTCTGTAGGTCGGTGAAATAAGCCGAAATTGAAGCCAAAAAAAGGCCGACGCCAAAATTAAAAATGCAAAAAAATAAAAGCAAAATAAAATAAAAAATAACTCCCACCGCTAAACCTTTAAAAATTATCGCGATGGCCAAAAAAACCACCAATTCAATCAAATGGGAAAAAAGATTATTAATGACAATGGCGCCGATAAGCGCTTCGCGGGGAAAAGCGATTGACTTTATTAAACCGGCATTTTCCTTAATCGCCCAAGATGATTCGCTGGTCACTTGCTGAAAAAAATTAAACATAATTATGCCCAAAAACAAATAGAGGGGATATTTTTCAATCTCCCTCCCCAACCGGTCATGAAAAATAAAAAATAAGAGGAGAAAAGTCAAAAGCGGATTAAGCAAATACCATAAAACACCGAGGTAACTGCCCTCGTTTTTTAGTTTGAATTTCATCTTCGCCAAAATCCAGCTTAAGCGGAAGAAGTGTTTGAGATATTGGATGTTTAGCATAAAATTACTTTTTCGCCATTTTTCCCCTCCCGTCATCCCGAGGGAGTAATCCGCCAGCTGGCGGAAAACGACCGTGGGGATCCCATCTTTTCTAACTGTCATTGCGAGCCCCAAAGAGAGATGATAATTTCTCCTCCACACCGTCATTGCGAGGGAAGCCGCCGAAGGCGGCTGACCGTGGCAATCCCATTTCCAATAAGATTATCCACTTACCATCTCGTCATAAAGATCCTTCCATTTTGGATTAAATTCATTTATTAATTTTAATTTTCTTTTTCGCGACCATGATTTAATTTGTTTTTCTCTGGCGATGGCGGCACTAATCGATTCGCCATATTCGTAAAAAACCAATTTATCAGTATTATATTTCTTAGTAAAACTACTGACATCACCTACTTTATTCTTATGTTCCCAAACTCTTCTTAAAAGATCATTGGTGACACCAGTATATAAAACTTTATTGCCCTTATTGGTGAGAATATAAGTGTAATAATATTTTGTCATGGGGGTAATCTAAAAAACATGGGATCCCCACGGTCGCCCCTTCGGGGCTCCCTCGGGATGACGAGGTAGGTGGGGCCAAAGGCGGACACGGCGCGATAATGACGGGCAGAGTATTAAGTCGCTGAAGGAACTGTCGATTCTGACGGCGGCGGAGCTGGAGTTTCAACAACTGGTGCAGATGCTTCCGGCGCGGGAGGCACCGGACTTTCCGGCGTCGATGAAGTGACGCTTGGTTGGCTACTGGTATCCTGAACTATCGGCTCGCTACCGGGCAGCAAACTACCTTGGAGCTGGTCGCCGGTGACTGGCGCGCCAGGCGGAATTTGATTATTACTTGGTTGACCCCCGGAAGTATCCGAACCGGAACTGCCTGAACTATCGCCTACCGCCTGATCTCCGGCCACTTGACCGGAGCCATTATCGGGATTAGGATTTTCCGGCGGAACTGGGTTGTCTGGCGGAACTGGGTTGTCTGGAGAAGGATTGTCCGGCGACGGCGGATTATCCGGAAGAGGAGGATTATCCGGTGGCAAAGATGGTGGAGTTTCTTGGGTCGGCGGCACAGCAGAAGCGGTATAACCATCCACCGCTACTGCGTGCCAGTTGAATTCAAAATCTTTATCAAATATTGGATCAATGGCAATATGAAAACTATTCAAATTCTCGCCAAATACCCACCAATTCCGACTTTGAATATTGTCTTTCGGCGTGGCGGTAATAATCGGCTGCCATTCGTATGACTTATTAAAGACAACTTCCGTGGAAGTGGCGCCGGCTAAAATCTTCGCTACCCCGGCCGCGTCCTGGTCAAAATAGACATGGTCTTTAAACACCACCTTGCTCATAAACATCGCCTCGCCATAAACCGTGATCGTGCCGTAGAATGTCGCGGCTTGGCGGACGACTAAATTGTCAGTGTCAATGTTTGAATTGGTTAGCGGATTTTCGCTAACGGCTAAATCGGTGGAGGTGCTATTAGTAAGCTCTTGCCTAAATAAAATCATATCATCAGTTAGTTGATCCAATTGAAGTTTTTGATCTTGAACAGCTTTAGTGAGGAGGGCGGTTAAATGATCATACTGAACTCCGTCAGGTAATCCTTGTATATCATAAAAAACCAAACGTGGATCAACCTGATAAACATCTTCGGCAATAAAACCAACATAATCAATCCCCGTACTTTTTTCTGTATATGAAACTGGTTGTAATTTGTAAAGTAGATCACCATCCACTCCGCCATAATTAACATTGGTTTTATATCTTAATGACGAACTAACCTTTGTAACCAAACCTGTAGCCGAAATACTTAAATTAGCTGAACCAGCAGTACCAAGATAGGGCATCCAAACTCCCCTACTATTATCAGTTGCTAAAGCAACATCGCCTCCACTATATACATATAAACCATACCCCGATTGCGCGGCGGAAAGGCCGTTGCCAATTGTGGTGCTGGCGTTTAAAACAAACCCACCCGGACTGTCGTCCCACATTAGATATTGAGATACAACCGTATCCATGTAAATATAATCATCATCTGCTGCTGATCCCATGCCAACTGATAGATTTTGTGACGTGGTGGCGGCTCCCGTCACATTAATATCATCAGTAAAATCAAATTCTCCCGGATTATCGTCCCACATTATGTTCTGACCCGTGGCGTCAAAATAAAGATAGTCATCATCGCTATTACTGTCGTCGCCAATTGACACATCGTTGCTTATGTCCCATCTGGCTTCGTCTTCCATCCAAGTAATGGTGCCGTCACTTGTCTCGCCGTCAAAGGTTAAAATATAATCAGTTGCTGCTTTAGCCGCCCCAAAAGTCCAACCCGAACCTTGAAAATTTAGGGGATAGGCGTTGGAAGCAGTGTCTAACACTAATTTATTGCCAGCCCAGTCCCAATAAATCTGTCCCGCTATCGTTGGCGCAAAAGTAATGCCTTCGCCCATTGTGATTCCGGTTCTTGAAACCGCGCTGTCGCTGCCGATAAACATTGAATAATTAGCGTCATTTGAATTGATAATAACTTTTACTCCGGAATTAGAATTTGTCCCTATTCCAATATCGCCATTCATTTCCACATTGCCGGTGGTGGTGGCGTTGTTTCCTACCACCAAATTATTCTGCACATTCAAATTCCCCGCGGCGCCGTTTCCCCCCGTCGGCCAAGTGCCCACCGTGAGATAGCCAGAGGAAGTGGCATTAC
>ERZ1292640.381-Hain-H43-02um-R1-381-length-36103-cov-44_pt2 | contig 17844 bp, 15 predicted proteins | sample MGYA00564404_ERZ1292640 | MGnify/ENA primary metagenome ERZ1292640 (study PRJEB36523, sample SAMEA6512636) | groundwater metagenome | collected 2019-01-08 | study: AquaDiva: Metagenomics assemblies of 32 groundwater samples
CAATTCTTGGTCCTTTTGCTGTTTCAGCGAAGATAACTCTTCTTCTTTTTGTTGCATTAAGGAAGCCAATTCCTGGTCTTTTCGCTTTAAAGATAGGGATCGTTGTTCCTTTTCGTTCTTAATCGTATCTAATTCTACAATTACCTTATTTTTATCTTTTTGTCCAATTATTAAACTTTGTATTAAATAGTCTTTCTCAAAGTTATAAATTTTTCTAACAGATTCGAACAAGCCTGAACTTAAATTAATAAGCATTTCATATCCATGTTCTTTTAATAACTTGATAAATATTTTCCCCATCACTTCACTTATATCTTTTGCATTTTTATGACCGCTCTTTATTGTAAAATAATTCCTTCCCGATAAGGCATCGGCTAACTTCTCCGGCCAATGCTTAGCTATTAAAAGAAGACGATTTACTTCTTGCCAATATTTGGCGGTGTTTTCACTGCCAACTGTGCCATGATATTTATGATATACGATACTTTCCGGGCAAGTAATAAGCCTCCACCCCTTTGCCCTGCATCTTATGCCCATATCTACATCTTCTAAAAATATATTGAAATCTTCATCTAAAAATCCTGCCTCTTCTAAGCATTTTTTTCTATATAAAACTGAGCATCCACAAATACTAACTACTTCCTTTGTAATATTATATTGACCGGTATCTTTCTCTTGAAAACCAATATCGCCCCAATAAAAATTAGGATACTCTTGATGCCCCATACTTTGTATAGAGCCATCCATAAACAATACCTTACTGCCAACTACTCCTATAGATTTGTCGCTTTCAGCAGTTTTTATCAACTCTACAAGCCAATTTTTATCAACCCTGACGTCATTATTAATCAAGGCAATAATTTCTCCTTTGGCGGTTTTTATCCCAAGATTGTTTGCCCGAGCATAGTTATTTACATCATTTTGCAATAAGATTACCTGAGGGTATTGTTCTTTTACAAAATTAACTGAAGCATCCGTGGAACAATTATCAACCATAATAACTTCTATTTTATCCTTGGGATAACTTAAGGCTGAAAGTGAATCAAAACAGTCTTTTAGCAGATGTTTTCCGTTATAATTCACGGTAATTATACTAACTAAAGGTAATTCCTTTTTTATTGTATTTAATTGATTTTCCATTTCCATTTATGCTCTAAATAAACTGTTCCATAATCTTTACAATTAAAAACCATTTGAAAAGAATGGATAACTGAAGATGCGCCTATAGAAATTTTATAGGTTCCGGGTAGCAATGGTAAATGCGGAAAAAATATTTCAGCTCCTTCCTCATTATTAAGCGCCCCAATTATCCCCTGACAAAATATGCCGTCATCCCTAAAAAAACCAACCCATATCAAGCCCGCTTTTCTACCTAACCCTGTCCACCTACGCGGTGGAATAATCTCATGTCCACCTACGCGATGGACAGGGTTAGGGTTACTAATCACTAATTTTACTGGTTCATTGGTAAAGAAAATGGTTTTCTCTCTGTTACGGGCATCTAATAATTTTATTGATTCTGCGGGCCTTTCCTCTATAAAATTTTTAGTTTTAAATTTAAAAGGAATGTTTAAAAGCTCTTTCTCTGCTTTTACTTTCTGGCGGCCTTTTACCATCAATTTATAGCAACCGGGGTGATAATCAAAAGCTAAAGTTTCATTTTCATCCCAGATAGCTACGGAGACCCGATACTCGCCGGGGGCTAATAATATCCTTTTATAATCTAAATAAAACCAACTCTTACCCGGTTCTATCTCTGGAATCCTATGGCCGTCAAAATGAGTATTTGGGCCATAACAATAAACTCCGTCTTCCCTAAATATGGCTATGCCAAAATGCGGCTGCTTAAGTTTATTTTTGGCTGTGAAATTAACCCTAATTTTTAAGGGCTGGCCGCTATTTATCTGATTAACGCCAAAACCAAATTTATTTAGGAACCTTACCGAATCTATTACCGCCTCTTTAGTCCCGAATTTCTTTCCCCACTGCGAAATATCATCCGTCCATTTTTTGGTATCCTTTACCAAAGTTATATCTTCTTTTCTTTGCTGTGGGCCCACAAAAAACTTCTCTGTATTTAATAACATCCGGTATCTATTAATACTTTCTTTTGTATCTCCACAAAATAGTAATTTGCCATGATCTAAAAGCGCGGCTTTATCGCAAAGCCGCTCAATCAAATCCATACTTTGGGAGGTAATCACCAATGTTTTGCCTGAACGCCTGAAATCCATCAGCCGCTCGAAACATTTACTCTGAAAAAGCGCGTCACCCACAGCCAGAACTTCATCCATAACTAAAATATCAAATTCTAAACTCGTAATAATACTAAAGGCCAGCCTTAAGCGCATCCCCTGAGAATAAGCCCCCAGAGGCATATCTATAAAATCCCCTAATTCTGAAAATTCTATAATGGAATTTAACTTATTTGTCAATTCCTCTCTTTTAGCGCCAATAATCGCGCCATTAAGAAAGATATTCTCCCTGCCGCTTAATTCATCCTGAAACCCCACGCCTAAATTAAATAATCCCAACACCTTACCCTTTACAAAAACTTCTCCCTCTGTAGGCGAGAGGACCCCGGTAATAATATTCAAGAGGGTTGTTTTGCCCGCTCCATTTCTGCCAATTACCCCCCACACCTCTCCTTGGCATGCCTCTAAAGAAATGCCCTTCAATGCCCAAAAATCTTCAAATTCAGCATTGATATCCCTTCTCAACGTTTTCATAACAGGATACTTTTTCCCAATGCCTTTCAACTCGGCTACTTTAAGCTGTGTTGTTTCAATAAGAGAGGTAATCATTTATAATATTTTTATTTTTTTTATACAGATAAATTCCCAAGAAAAAAACAAGAATCGCGAAAACAAACGGCATAATCACAAAAGGCAATACCCCAACATCTTCTCGGATAAAGCCATAAAAACCTCTTAAAACCGCGGATCTGTACAAATTCAATACACCAACAAAAGGATTGTAAGCATAAACTTTAAATAATAAAGGCGAAAATGAATTCTTTACTAAAGAAAGGGGATAAAAAACCGGGGTTAAATAAAATAATAAAAGCAATACCGGCTCTAATATAAATTTTAAGTCACGCCATCTCACATAAAAAACAGAAAGTATTATCGATAATCCCATTGTAATTATCAAATGTATAATCAGGACTATCGGCAAAAATATAATAAAACCAGGCAGTCCTTTCAAGAACAAGCCAGAACAAATTATTAATATTATCAAAGACGGCAGAAAATTAATCACGTTTGCCAAAATAATTGAAATAGGGATTAAGTAATGCGGGAAGCGGGATTCCCTGATTAAATTTCTATTATCCACTAAACTGGCCGTTGAGCGCATAATAGAATCCTGAAAAAAGTTCCAAGGAAACACCGCGCTCATTAAATATAACAGGAAAGGCGCTTCTTTAATGTTCACTTTTAAGAACAAAGAAAATACAACATAGAAAATAAGCACGGCCAGCAAAGGAGATAAAATTGCCCAAAAGAAACCCAAAATGGGCATTGAATACCGCACCTTTAGGTCTTTAAGAACCAGCTCTTTTATCAGATTTCGCTTAGACAAAATTTCTTTTATAATAAAAACCATAAGATTATGGATTCCGCTTGCGCGGGAATGACAATTTTGCCTCGTTTCTGTGTCATTCCTATCCCGATTCTGTGTCATTCCTGCGAAAGCAGGAATCCACAACACGATAAACTACAACAAGAATCAATTACTGTAATAGTTCAGCTCTCGGAAGTACCCGTCGGTGTCATCCGCCCTTATTAACACATTACATTTTTTCTATTCTCTCTATTGTATCGCGATAAAATGTAAGGCTGCCAATCACATTTCCAAGCTGAACATCTAAAACTATTTTTTCTTCATTTTCTTCTTTAATTTTTCCTTTAATCTGACGGCTATTCTTTAAATATATAACGCGATCAGGAATAAAATCTCTATCGACTATTGACCCTAATTGAGCAATATTTGTTTCTATGAAATTTAGCTTCCTGCCAACTATCGATTTAGCCTTAGTTAAGGCGGATAACGACTCCCGCGCATTACCTAAGTTTTCATGTACCTTAGCCAAAGTAAGATATCCTTGCGCGTAATTAGGTCGAAGACTCAAGGATTTTTCTATAATCTCTTTGGCTTTATGGTAATCTCCGATTCCATTTAAGGCATACGCCAAATTATTAAGCAATTCTGGATTATTTGGAATATCCAAAATCCTGCGTTTTAAACAAGATATCTGTTTATTATAAGCCTCTAACGCCTCTTCCTTTTTTCCCTGATGCTTATAGATATCCCCTAAATCATTATATAAATTCAGATGGTCCGGCTGAACTTCTGCTAATTTATTATACTCTTGACAAGCCTCGCTAAACATTTTATTATCACGATATACGCTTGCCAGGCTGTAGCGTATACCAAGGTTGGCTGGGGCTATCTGGGCGGCTTTTTTTATATATACAAGCGCCTCAGAATAACGTTCTACCTGCATCAACACCAAACCTAAATCATTATAAAGAGAGGCATTATTATAATCTAAACTAAGCGCTAATTTATATTGAGCAATCGCCTTTTCATAATCACCTTTTTGAAAATATGTGCCAGCCAAAAGCTTGTAAGCCAGCCACAATTTAGGATCTACCTGTATCGCGTAACTTAACCTCTTTTCTGCCTCGTCATAATTATGTTCGCTAAAATAAAAATAAGCTAAAATATAACTGGCATAGGCGAAATCCGGCTTAATTTCCAATGCCTTGTTTAATAAAATATAGGCCTTTTGCTTATCTCCGGCTAAAAACGCGTCTACTCCTTTATTCAAGCAATCAGCCATATATTCAAAAGAAATATCATTTAATAAACTTTTGGCCTTCTGATTAGATGGCACGCTTCTTAAAGCCAAATTAAGCTGATCAATGGCTTCCGAATACATCTGCTTACCCCAATATATATGAACAAGAGCAAATGAAGCCTGAATATAGTTAGGATTAATTTTAATTGTTCTTTTATATTCCTCTAACGCCTCATTCAGCGAATTCTTCTCTCTGTAAGAATTCGCTAATATATAATGGGTTGCCGCGAAAGAATAATTAAATCTTAAAGACTTCTTAAAAGAGCCTATTGCCTTTTCATACAAACCGCGTTCATAATGATCAACGCCGCGATTATAATAAATAGGCGCCAATTTTATCCATACGCAACATATTAAAATTAACAACAAAACTAAAACAATTAACAACTCAATTGTTTTCTTCATAAGCTCTCTGCTATATTTTTTCCATCTAAAATTACATCTTCCATTGACATATAACGCCATGAGCCATAGCGGCCGCAGGATAAAATATTATTCTGAGTCAAAAAACTAAGGCATTTTTTTCTGGATAAACTATAATTGCCATCATATATAGGATAGGCGTATTTTATATCATTTATATCCCGCGCGCAAATTTTATTTTCCGCGGTAATTATGCCTGCCCTTTTTAAATCTTTTTCGATTCGCGAAATAACCTTTTTTTTATCTATTGGCCGGGTTTTAGAATAGGACACTTCTACATACAAAGAACCTTTGCCCTTCGGCGCGAGAAAAGAAGAAAAATTATGATAAAAACCGACACGAAAAAAACAAATATCTTTTTGAGGAAAATATATCCAGTGACGGTTAGAGTTGTCTTTTTTTTCTATGCCCAAATTTAGATTAAAAATAGAATTCCACCTTAATTTCTTAAATGAACACAGGGCTTCCCTAGAAATATCCTTAATTAAACGGGCCAACTCCGGCAAAGGAATGGTAGAAATTAAATAATCGTATTTTTCTCTGTTGCCGGATTCCATTATAACTTCTTTTTTAAAAGTATTGATTTCTTTTATTTGGCAATTAGTAAAAATATTTTTAATTTGGCCTGCCAAAGCCAAAGGAACCTGGTTTATCCCTCCCTTTTTAGGATACCAAAAATGGCTATTATAACCGAATCGTTCCTTGCTTTCTTTTATTGCCCCCTTGATTATCTGCCCCAAAGAAGGCACAGGAATAAAACCAGAGAGCCATTCACAGGTTAATTTTTCTGGCGGCAGTGTCCAGAATTTAGTATTGTAAGGAATCATAAAATACTTAGCGATTCCTTTACCAAAAGTCCAATTTATCCAGTCCAAAAAATTGATATTTTTTTTATTTTTATGGCTTCGGCTATGAGGAAAGCCGAACCATGGCCTTGTGGCAAAAGTATTTTTTGAGTTATTATCACAATAATTATTTTTAGAGGCTTGAACAAATCCTAAAAGACATTCCTTAATAACTTCCTCGGGCAGGCTATGAAGGTTAGCCTGAAAAGGATAACGGATGTATTTATCAAAAGCATAAATCCAGGAAGACCTTTGATGCTGGGTTAAATTATCTCCTAATAAATCCTTGATAAAATTAAAAGTATACCGGTGTTTAAAATGCAAGAGATGGCCGTCATAATCAAAACCAAAACCATCTATATTCTTAGAACGGCACAACCCCCCAACTTCTGCTTCTTTTTCAAAAATTTGGGCCTTTATACCTCGCTTTTGAAGATGCCAACCAGCGCTCAAACCAGCAAGGCCGGAACCTAAAATAAGAACTCTTTTTTTACCCATTAAATTTACTCATTCGCCAAACTGTTATTAAGCTTACGAGGCTTGCAAAAGCAAAAATCACTATACCCCAAAAATTAGAAGCCCTGCTTGTTCCTACGCCGCAAAGAGAAAAAAATAAACATAGGGCCAACATAGCCGCCAAAGCCTTTCTCTTAGTAACCCCTAAAACCAGAAGCCTTAAAGCCAGGTGATCATTACTTTTCTTAAAGAGCGGTTTCTTCTTATTCATCCTTACCAAAATAAGAAACGCGGTATCAAATATAGGCAGCCCTAAAATAAGTATAGGGCTTACAAGGGTAAATTTCCTTTCTAAAGGCGCGTAGCTTATTGCTATGGCAATCGCCGCCAGAATAAATCCCAAAAAATGGCTTCCGGAATTCCCCAAATAAATTTTTGCCGGTGGAAAATTATAGATCAAAAATCCCAAAAGGCATCCTATCAAAGATAATAATAAAATAGCAGTGCTAAGATTACCACAAAAAAAAGATACTGCCAAAAAAGCAATACTTACAATTATCCCCACCGCGCCAGCTAGCCCATCCAACACATCTAAAAGATTAAACGCGTTAGTAATCGTTAAAACCCAAATAAAAGTTATAATTATATTAAGTAAATTCCCGATATTAACAATGCGCGTTCTTATACCGCAAAAAATTAGCACGCTCGCGGCAATAAGCTGTACTAAAAGTTTAGCTACGATAGATAATTCGCGCCAATCATCAATTATACCAAATATCAACATTACACCTGAAGCAAAAAGAATCCCTCCTGTCTGTAAAGACATCCCTTGCGCGCGGAAAACAGGCCCGAATAAACCTCCACAAAGAAAAAACCCAAATAAACAAGAAAGGACAAAAGACATCCAAATACCTAAACCGCCTATGAGAGGCACACCTTGAGGCGCTAATATTTTGAATCTTAAAGAAAATTTTTTCAATAAAAATATAAAAACTATTCCCGAAAAAACGCTGCTAAACATTATAAAAAAATAGTTAATCAGCATATATCTCCTTTTTGTTTACAAGGCAATGAGACTGCGCCGCAACGACAATAATAATTTCCCTCCCCTAACATTTCACGCGCTAATTTTTTAATACTATAATATATCATTATACAAGAAAACATTCTTTTTTACCATATTTTGAATACTAAAGTTATCATCTAAGCTAACCATCGCATTTTTTCCTATCTCTCTTCTTAAATTTTCATCTTTTAACAAAACTATTAATTTATCGCGCATTCTGCCCATATCATGAGGCGCGACGAGGAATCCTGTTTTTCCTTCAATAATTACCTCGCTGATGCCTCCGGTATGAGTAGCAACCACAGCCTTAGAAGCTACCATTGCCTCTAATACGGATATGGGCAGGCCCTCCCATAAAGAAGTAAGCGCGAACACATCAATCGCGGATAGTATCCTTGAAACATCTCTTCGCCAGCCAGCCAAAATAACTTGTTTTTGCAAACCAAACTCCAAAATCAGTTTTTCTATTTTTTTCCGCAAAATACCATCACCGATTAAAATAAATTTTACTCTAGCCATACCCGGCTTAATTAAGTTGGCAAGTTCTATAAAATCTAAAGGGGACTTCTGGGGCTTAAAACAAGAAACCATCCCCACTACTAAATCTTGGGCACTTAGGCCTAATTCATTTCTTATGTCCTTATTTTGCTGACCGCTAAATTCAGCGCGATCAATACCATAAGGAATAAACCTATATTTATTTTCTTTACCAATACAATTTTTTAAACCTTTTTGTTTATCATAGCCTGAAACCACCACTAATTTATCTGTCCATTTCGCGCTAAACCTTTCTAACCAAATAAAAAATACCTTCTCTAATCCCGGCTGATAATCATTAAAACTCCAGCCATGGACAGTATGGATGATAATCTTTACTCCTGCCAGAGCTCCGGCAAAACGGCCTAAAATACCTGCTTTAGAACTATGGGTATGAATAGCCTCAATTTTATTTTTTCTAATAAACCAATAAATCTCAATTAGAGCCAAAAAATCTTTTAAGGGATTTATGGACCGATTCAGCCACTTTGACCTTTTTAAATTCAGACCCCGTATTGACAAAGCATCTTCAATCAATAATCCATCTTTGGCGGTAAACAAAAAAAGATTAAATTTTGCCTTATCTAGATTAATTATTAAACTTAAGAGTTGTTTTTGAGCCCCTCCCAACTCCAGCTTAGTAATCACATAAAGAAGATTTTGCTTCATACCATAGGCTCCATCTTTAATGCCGGATGCTGTTTTTCTTTCAGGAACCTCAAGAGTTCCTCTGAATTTGTGGCAATTGTCTCATCCGCGATCTTATTTATCAAATCTGGCTCGCCTATCTCAAAACAACGTTTTCTTAATTTATCAGCCAAAGCCTCCTTTAATTCTTTAGGCATCCAAAGCAGGCGCCTTAAACCGCCTTCAGCTGAAATAAATTTTTTACTTAGAATATACGATTTACCTATACCTAAAAAACCGGGAGTTTGCGCGCCCGTGCCTATTAACCCGGCTAAGGCAGTAAAAGTCATCCCGCAGGGAGTCATCCCCGAATAATCCCGATGCGCGACAATAACCCCATTTGCCTCGGGAACTATTGCCACGGCGCATTCAAAACAACTACATGCCGACTGCGGAAAATCCATCAATGAATATAAACTTACCTTTTCAATTGTTTTATTAGATTTTAATCTAACGAATTCATTGATATTCACCCACTGGCCAAGTCTTTCATCAAATACCGGGCCTTTTATTATGGGTTGATTTGGACCTGTAGGCGTAATCTCAAAAGACACTTTTGCATCCATCCATGAATATACCCCGCATAAACCTAAACGTTCAGGGGTAAGAATACAAACATGATTTAGAGCTTGAGACTGGCATACCAAGCATGAATAATACGTATCCACGCTTTTATCGGTCATGCCGCTAAGGCGCTCATCGCGCTTATCATAAGCATTTTTTACTTTGGGCCATAATTTTTCTATATCGCTTTGCCGGGTGTAAAGTTTAACCTGCGCTTTATCTACGATAGCGCCGTACTCCCTATGCAGCATCGCGTGTAAAATTACGCCAATATGCTTTAACCGAAACCCTTTATTAAAAGCATCCTTACTAATTCTTATCACGTTCATATCGCGCGCAAGCGCGTGCGTAATTCCGGAAGCATAATTTATATAGCGATGTATACAACGCTCTAAAATTGGCTCAAAATCATTTCGCATCTTAGAGCCGCAAACCTCTACAATAAGAGCTAACGGCAAAAATTCTTTACTTTTTTCTAACTGCTCCACATCCGGGCCAAACAATTCTACCTTGCCATCCTCAATCTCATCCGGCTTTTTGGTAGTCAAGAACTCAAATGACACCCCGGCTTTAGCGCCAAACCCCACAAACAAATCTTCTTTTTTTATCCGCTCCCCTTCAAAGGCAGCAGCATAAGGAACGGGAATCTTAACCTCTGTTATTTTAATCTTAATCCCGCGGGTAAGTATGCATTTAGGGGGAATTTTTTTATAATCTTTTTCCGTTACCAAAGCCTCATAAAGAGCCTCTTCGGCCTTTCCCAGCTGGGGCAAATCTAAATCTGTAATAATCGGCAAACCAAAAGCCAGCGTTCCCAAGCTAGCTGCGGCTATAATTTCGTCTGTATAACCCAAAAGAAGCACGAATGCCGGCAAGCGGTTACGGATATAATCAACTATGCCCTGCCACTGCCCAGCCTTAAATCCTCCGTAAATTAAAGGAACCCTTGCAACAAAATTTAGCGCGTAAATTGCTGAAAGATAATCCTCTCCCAAAGGAACAACGTAATTTTCTAAACCCAATTCCATACCTTTACTTTCCAACTGTTTTTTAAAGGTATTGCCTTGAACATTTCCAGCCAATAAAGTTACAATATTTCTGGCCTGAAAACTTCTTACAAGCTCAAGCGCGGAAGGCGCGTCTTTAGCCGGCCCTAATATTAGAGCAATGCCGGAAATCCTTCCGTCAATAAGCCGCAATCCTAATGAACGCGAGACGTTGTCAGAAATAAAACCGGAACATCCTTCTTTAAGATGTTCTTTATTTAAAATCGCGCTTGAGGCCAATATCTCTTCGCAAATCAAAGTAGAGACACCTTTATTTAAAGCCCCGCCTAGTCCTGATATTACCAAACCGCTTTTCGTAAGATTCCCCTTGCTTAAACCTTCCGCCTGCTCTAAGGCCTCCAAACAATCGCCAAAATTTCTCACTTCTATATTTAAAAGGGCATTTATTAAAGGAAAATAATAATTTGTTCCCGGGAAACTTATACTCGCCTTATCCCCCTTGTCAGCAATAGCATTCTCTAAAAATTGCCGAGTAAGGCCTAAGACCGCGTCCGTCCCACAGGAAACCGACTGAATTAATAAATGAAGCATATTATTAAAAACTAACGGAAGCGCGTTCCTAGAAACGAACCCCTAGTTTCCTTATTGAGTTATTGAGTTATTGAGTTATTGGCAGGAGCAGAAATTAGATTAATCAGATTTTCTGAAACTAAGATACCTTCCGCCTTAGCCTCATCCCAAGATTTCTGTTGATCAAGATTATTTTGATTCCTGCACACGCTGCCGCAGGCAAATATATTCTCAAAATTCGTACGCATCATCCCATCAACCATAATATAATTTTTATCTAATCTGATTTGTGTTTCTTTTAGAAACTGCGTGGCAGGAATAAAATTACCGGTAAACAAAATTAAAGACGCGCCTATCACCTTACCATTATTTAATTTAAGAGCCTTTAATTCTGCCCCTTCGCCGATAATTTCGGTTAACTGCAGGTTAGAAAGCCATTCAAGATTTTCTCTTCCGACAAAATCCTGAGGCTGGATAGACAAAATAATTTTTACATGTTTATTCTTTTGAGCGAAGATCTCACCCAGGCGCAGCGCCAAAGGCGTCGAGCCTACAATACAAACATCATCGGAAATCATCAGCCTTTCCTTGATTTTAACAGCCTCTTGCAATGAATAGAAAGCAAAAACTCCATTTTTGGTTTTCCCGGGTATATCAAGGATATCCACGTTAGCGCCAGTGGCAATAACAAGATAATCATAATTTATTTTGGCGTTATCCTTTAAGACCACCAATTGTTTTTTAATATCAACCCTAACTACCTTGGAATTCTTTAAAAATTTTATTTTATTTTTCTCATAAAAATCCTTAGGGCACAAAAAAAGGCCGGCTTCTTTAATATTTCCGGCTAAATAATCAATGAGGAGATTTTTTTTGTAAGGCAGGGTGTCTTCCTGGCTGATAATGGTTAAATCAGGATCTTTTAGGTTTTTTAGAAAGGCATCGGAACAAAAAAAACCCGCGCTGGAATTACCAATAATAACTATCTTAGGCATATTATAACCCGCAGGCATCAAGGACGTTCGGCACAAGCTTATTCCAGCCAATAGGCATAATATGTATACCCTGGCACATTGGCTTTAGCTCTTTGATAAAGCGCGCGGCAATCTCTACTGACTTTAAAGTCTTATCTTTAGCCTCTTCCATTTCTTTTATCAAATCAGCCGGAACATTTACTCCAGCCACAAATTCATTCATATAGCGCGCCATACCGGCGGATTTTAATAAAACAATGCCTGCCAATATGGTTGTCTTTAAATGTTTAATTTTAAATAAAAATTTCTCAAACACTTCTATATCATAAACTGCCTGGGTCTGAAAAAATTCCGCGCCTGCTGAAATCTTTTTCTCCATCTTGAGGATCTGCGGCTCAATTGGGTCCGCGCCGGGATTGACCACCGCGCCAAGGCAAAACTCAGGAAACGCGCCTTCCAACTTGTTCCCCTTCATATCAGCGCCTTTGCGCAAGGACACTGCCGCCTGTAAAAGCTGTACAGAATCAAGATCAAACACAGGTTTTGCTTCAGGATGGTCTCCTAAGGCAGGGTGATCTCCGGTAAGAATCAAAACATTTTTAATCCCTAAAGCCGCGGCAGAAAGCAGGTCTGATTGCAAAGCCAAACGATTTCTATCGCGGCAGGTAATCTGAAATACCGGCTCAAAACTTTTTTGCTTTAATAAACTGCAAACCGCCAAAGAACCCAGCCGCATTACTGAACTTTGTCCATCAGTTACATTTATCGCGTCAACCCTGTTTCTGACAAGTTCAGCGTCTTCTAAAATTTCCCTTGTCTCTATCCCTTTAGGCGGAGCAATTTCAGAAGTCACCAAAAATTTCCCGGATTGTATCTTTTCTTTAAAGGTCATCATGATTTATTAACATTTGTATCTACAGGTGTGTCCTTTAGATGCAAATTACCTATAATAATACGGTAAACGCGCGCCTCTGCCAAAAATGAAACCGGAATAGTTATTAATAATCCCATAAATAATGCTAACGCGCCCAGGAGGTTAATAAGTATCAGTGATAACCCTAAAAGAAAGAGCTGCCAAGTATAGCCTTTGGTCATCTCAAAACTTTTATTTAATGCCTGCAATGGGCCTAAGCCTTTTTCTACTATCAGATATCCGTAAAACTGCAGCCTGAAACCTAAAATAATCCCGGGAATAATTAAAAGAACCAATCCGACTATTACTGCTAAACCGTACAAAATAGAAGAAAAAATAAATTTAAAAAAGATGGCGATACCGCCAAAAAACTCAGAAAACCTTACTTTTTGAGAATCGCAAAATTTCAAACTAATGCGAATCAGGACCAAGTCGATAATAAGATTTAAAACCGTAGAAAAAATGCTGAGAACAGACGAAAGAACTGGATTAGTTTCTTTTAAAAAATGCGCCAAGAACGAAGCAGGATAATAAATTAAACCTGCCACTACCATAACCCCAAGAAAAAATCAAAGATGAGCCTTTGTAGTCTGCCAACCAAAACGAATCACTTCTCCTTTAGAAAATTTTTTGTCCATTTTTATACCTCCTCAAGGTAAAACTACTGTAAAACGACACTTTTTATCTCTATAACTTTGCCGCTTCAACAACGTTACGCATAAGCATTACTACTGTTAAAGGGCCGACACCGCCGGGAACCGGTGTAATCCACGACGCGCGTTTAGCCGCCTCTTCAAACTCCACATCACCGACTATTTTATCACCAATTCGATTTATACCCACGTCAATAACAACCGCGCTATCTTTAATCCACTCACCTTTAATTAACCCCGCCTTACCTACTGCCACGATCAAAACTTCCGCCTGCCGAACATGCTCCTCTAATTTTCCCGCTTGACTTGTCCCAATATGACAGATTGTAACTGTCGCGAATTTATCTAATAATAAAAGAGCTAAAGGCTTACCCACTATCTCGCTATGGCCAACCACTACTACCTCTTTACCGTATAAATCTATGCCGGTTTCTTTCAACAATTCCATTACTGCCGCGGGAGTACAAGGTAAAACTTTTGACTGCCCGAACAAAATCTTACCTATATTAACCGGATGTATTCCTTCCGCGTCTTTTTCCGGCAGAATAAATTGGCTCAAACTTTTATAATCTATCCGAGAAGGAAGGGGCATCTGAATGATTATTCCATGGACAGAAGTATCAGAATTTAATTCCTGAATAAAACTAACAAGCTCTTCTTTAGTTATTTCATCCGCTAATTTATACATTTGATACACAATACCTAAATTCTCTGCCGCTTGTCTTTGCGATTTTACGTAAGAAACGGCACCAGCATTTTCTCCTACCTGAATACTTGCCAAAACCGGCTTGATATTCAAGCATTGCACCTGATATTTCAAGCTCTCTTTTAAACCTTGCGCGATAGGTTTACCCTCTAATAATTTTGCCAACTTTCGCCTCCGTTTGCAATCTTATTTTTTTAATCAATTTTTCTTTTCCGGATAGCTCCTCTAAGATCCCTCGCTTCGCTCGGGATGACCCTGCCATTTTTTCAAAAAGGGCAGGGTCAATTAATTTTAGGTTTATATCCACATTAAATTTCGCGCAAACAAAAGCTGCCTCAAGAAATATAGCCGCTATAGCCGTATCGCTAACTAAATTTATATTACCTTTCTTTACCAGCGGCGGACATAAATTTATCGCCTCAAAACAAAGCCGGCAAATTACCAAAGAAACGTCTAAGGCCTTTTTAAGATTTTTAGACTGATAAGCCAAAACATCTAAATCCACTAATCTTGAAAATTCTTTTCTTAATTTTTCTGACCTTCTTAAGGTTTCTTTTAGTTCTCTTTCGTATTTTGCGTATTTAGATTTGCCTAAGGTAAAATTTACCACCATACTAATTAAAGCGCACGCCATTGCCGCAGTCATAGCCGCTGCAGAGCCGCCGCCAGGGGCAGGAACCTTCGCGGCCAGATCATCCAAATACTTCTTAAGGGGACTGTCTTTATACATCTTTAGCATCTAAGTGATAGTAGTTAGTAAATTACGCTTCATGTATATATAAAGCGTAATCCGCGAAGCGTAGTTCACGCACGACGCACGACAAATAACTCGCTTTTACGATAACCCTACAATATTCCCTTCTTCATCAATATCTATTCTTTCCCCAACCGGATGGCTCGGCAGGCCGGGCATAGCCTGTATTTTGCCGCACAAAGGATATAAGAATCCGGCGCCAATTGAGGCGCGGATATCCCTTACCGGCAAAATAAAATCTTTTGGCCTTCCCTTGAGATCCGGGTCATGAGAAAGAGAAAACTGCGTCTTTGCCATACATACGGGTAATTTATCCCAACCAGCTTCAGTAAATAATTTAATTTTAGAATCCGCCAAAGGAGCATATTCAACATCCTTGGCGCCATAAATTGAGGTCGCGATAATCTTAATCTTTTCCTTTATAGGCAAATCCAACGGATAAAGAAATTTAAATTCCTTGGATAAATCTGCCACTTTAATCACTGCCTTGGCTAAGGCTATCGCGCCTTCTGAACCCCTCTGCCAAACCTCGCTAACACAGCAATCTGAAGCGCCAAATTCCTTTGCCTTATTTTTAACAAACTCTATTTCTTTGTCAGTATCACAAGAAAATCTATTTATTGCCACTACCACAGGCACGCCAAAAATCAAAACATTTTCTATCTGTTTTTCTAAATTACAAATACCCTCTTCTATGGCCAAAAGATCCTCTTTTTCAAAACAAGGATCTTTCGGCTTGCCTCCCGCCACCTTATATTTTCCGCTGTGAACTTTCAGCGCTCGTATAGAACAAACAATTACCGCCGCGTCAGGTATAAAGCCGCTTACGCGGCATTTAATATTAAAAAATTTCTCCGCGCCGCAATCAGCGCCAAAACCTGCTTCAGTAACTACATAATCACAAAGGCCTAAAGCAATCTTATCCGCTAATATCGAACTACTCCCGTGCGCGATATTAGCAAAAGGCCCTGTATGCGCCAAGCACGGTGTATTCTCAATTGTCTGGATAAGATTTGGTTTTATCGCGTCTTTTAAAAGGACCGCCATAGAGCCTGCGACATTTAGATATTGCGCGGTTACGGCTAAATCATTAAACGTATCCGCTAAAACTATTTTACCCAGGCGCTGACGCATATCCCGCAGACTGTTACTTAAAGCTAATATTGCCATTACTTCGGAAGCGGCCGTAATATCAAAACCACTCTCGCGCGGAATTCCGTCTTCTTTCGCGCCTAAACCAATTCTTATATTTCTTAAAAACCTGTCACTTACATCTATTACTCTGCGCCAATAAATTTTATCGGGATTAACATTTAATAGGTTGCCTTTAAATATAGAGTTATCTAAAAATGCTGCCGCCAGATTATGGGCAATGCCAGTTGCATGCACATCACCGGTAAAATTAAGATTAAAATCTTCCATCGGCAATACTTGAGAATATCCTCCTCCGGCAGCGCCCCCTTTTATGCCAAAGACAGGCCCCAAAGAAGGCTGCCTAATGCAGGCCGCGGTTAATTTCCCCAACTTATTCAGGGCCATTGAAAGGCCTATGGTAGTTATGGTTTTTCCTTCACCCAAAGGGGTAGGAGTAACAGCGGTAACTAAAATATATTTACCTTTTTTGCCCTGAATCTTATCTAAAATACCCAAATCTATCTTGGCAATGTAATTGCCATAAGGCATAAGATATTTTTTATTTATACCTAATTTTCTGGCAATTTTCTCAATGGGTTTCTTTTTTGCTCTTCGGGCAATTTCAATATCAGTAAGCATATTTTTCATCCAGTTCGAAAGCGTTTTTAATCAATTCTGACTCCGGATCCAGATCCGGATTTGATATTGAGACTACATCAAATCTGGCTTTTTTATCTAAGAGGTTATTTTCTTTCAAAAACAAAAGCGCGCTTTTAGAAATCTGCCTTTGCTTTTTTACCGTAACTGCCTCTTTACCTAAACCACACCCCAAAGAATCCCGTGATTTTACTTCAACAAAACAAAAAACATCTTTATCCTTAGCAATAATATCTATTTCGCCTAATTTTGTTTTATAATTTCTTATTAGAATTTTATAGCCGTTGTCTTTTAATAAACTAACTGCTGTTTCTTCCCCTCTTTTACCCAGATCTTGATTAGACATCTTTTAATCCGTGTTTATCCGTGTCAAACAAAAACTCTTTCTATGGATCAAGGATGGCCCAAATCTCTCTAGTGCCAGGCGATGTTCTTTTGTCGGATAACCTTTATGCTTTTTAAATCCGTATTGAGGATAAAACCCGTCATATAAATTCATAACGCGATCCCTGGCAACCTTAGCCAAAATTGAAGCGCAGGCAATACTCTTAGATTTAGAATCGCCTTTTATAATCTTTGTATAAATAAAAGGGATATCGAGAGCCATGTTGCCATCAACAATGACATGCGCCATGAGCCTGGAAGCATGATTTAGAAAAATAAATTTATCCGCGAGCGCCGCGATTGAGCGCTTCATTGCCAAGCGGCTTGCCTCTAATATATTTATGCGGTCAATTATCCGTTCAGATACTATACCAATACCAGATATAGATTTATCAATAATCTCTAAAAATGCCTTTTGCCTGCTCAAAGGAGTTAATTTTTTAGAGTCATCTATGCGGTTTTTAAAACGAAAAGTCTTAAGCACTACTGCCGCGGCAACCACAGGCCCGGCCAAAGGGCCACGCCCCGCCTCATCTACTCCGATAATTATATCGTAACCTTTTGCTTTAAGTTTTTTTTCGTAATAAAGCATTCTTTTAGCGTTTAGCTTTTAGCGTTTAGCTTTTAGCGTTTAGCTTTTAGCGTTTAGC
>ERZ1292640.1748-Hain-H43-02um-R1-1748-length-17836-cov-17_pt1 | contig 17836 bp, 23 predicted proteins | sample MGYA00564404_ERZ1292640 | MGnify/ENA primary metagenome ERZ1292640 (study PRJEB36523, sample SAMEA6512636) | groundwater metagenome | collected 2019-01-08 | study: AquaDiva: Metagenomics assemblies of 32 groundwater samples
CATTGACTGCGTTTTCGCCGTTGGTGATTGTAGTGACGTCAAAAACCATGATGCGGTTGTTGTTATCGCTTACAAACAGCCGCTGGTTGGCGGAATCATAGGTGATGCCACGGGGATCAGTCAGCCCGCTTTGGGTAGGAGCTTCAGTAGGGGTATTAGAAGTAAAATCTGGCTGGCCAAGAACGTAATCAGCGGTATAATCCACTATATTATTATTACTATCTAAATTAAAAATTAGAACGCGATTATTAGTACCATCAGAAACAAAAAGGCGATGATTGACAGTGTCAATAAAAATATTCGTTGGTAAATTGAAACCTTTATTACCTATAAAAAGGTTGTTAATATTACTTGTAATATAACTCACATTTCCTTGATAATCGCTCTGTCCCAAAACATTGACTGCGTTCTCTCCGTTGGTGATTGTGGTGACATCAAAAACTATGACACGGTAGTTGTTGTAATCAGCCACAAACAATCTCTGGTTGATAGAATCATAGGTGATGCCAAAGGGACCACTTATCCCGCCTTGAGTGGTGGTCCCAATATTGAATATGAAATCTGGCTGGCCCAGGACATTGACTGCGTTTTCACCGTTGGTGATTGTAGTGACGTCAAAGACCATAATGCGGCTGTTACCGGAGTCAGATAAAAATAATCTCTGGTTAGTGGAATCATAGATAATACCATAAGGATTGCTTAACCCGCTTTGAGTGGTTTTGGCAAGATTAGAGGTAAAATCTGGCTGGCCCAGAACATTGACTGCGTTCTCGCCATTAGTGATTGCGGTGACGTCAAAGACCATAATGCGATTATTATTGAAATCGCTTGCAAACAGTCGCTGGTTAACGGAATCATAGGTAACACCATAAGGATTGTTTAACCCGCTTTGAGTGGTTGTGGCAAGATTAGAGGTAAAATCTGGCTGGCCCAGAACATTGACTGCGTTTTCGCCGTTGGTGATTGTAGTGACGTCAAAAACCATGATGCGATTATTAGGGTAATCGCTTACAAACAGTCGCTGATTGACGGAATCATAGGCAATGCCATAGGCATTGTTCATCCCGCTTTGAGTGGTTGTGGCAAGATTAGAGGTAAAATCTGGCTGGCCCAGAACATTGACTGCGTTTTCGCCGTTGGTGATTGTAGTGACGTCAAAGACCATAATGCGACTATTATTGTAATCGCTTACAAACAGTCGCTGGTTGACGGAATCATAGGTAATGCCATAAGGAGCAAATAACCCATTTTGGGTAGTGGCGCTAGTATTTGAAGTAAAATCTGGCTGGCCAAGAACGTAATCAGCGGTATAATCCACTATATTATTATTACTATCTAAATTAAAAATTAGAACGCGATTATTAAAACCATCAGAAACAAAAAGGCGATGATTGACAGTGTCAATAGAAACACCCATGGCCGAATTAAATCCCAATGCGTTTGGAATTGTAATATTGTTTTGCAAGGCCGTTGTATATACCGGCTGATTGTTTTTGTCCAACTGCCCCAATAAATCAGTTGCATTCAAAAGATAGGCGTAAGAATTTTGTGCAAAAGTAAAAGATGCCACAAAAACCACAACTAAAAAAATAATTGATATAAAAGATCTAATTTTTGTGTTATTTTTCAATGTTTTGTTTACTTTATTTATCATTTTTAGATTATAACATAAGTAATAACTACTATATGTAAAAATTTAATTTAAAGTGCAAGCCCAGTGATCAAGTGGAAAAGAAAAGCTAAAATTGGATATAAATAATCAGAAAAGAAAACAATGAAAACAAGCAGTAAAATTAGAGAATACTGTTCATAAACAATAATAAAATCGAAAGCTGACTCAGGCAAAAAGGAAAAAAGTATTTTAGAGCCATCTAGTGGCGGAATAGGAACTAAATTGAAAATTGCCAAAGCCAAATTTACAATTACAATTGCTGAAGTTATAAAATAAAAACCGGAAGATAAAACAAGGCTAGAAAAAATAACAGGTGTTAGACGTATAATGATTCCAAAAACAATTGCAATAAGAAAATTTGCTAAAACCCCAGCTGTAGCAACCCATATCGTTCCCCATTTTCTATCACTCAAATTATTTGGATTATAAGGCACCGGTTTCGCCCAGCCAAAGAGAAAACCAGCATGAGATAATATAAGAACTGCTGGTAAAAGTATTGAACCGAATAAATCCAGATGCCTTAATGGGTTCAAGGTCAGCCGCCCGGCATTTCTCGCAGTATCATCACCAAAATATTCCGCCATAAAACCATGCGAAACCTCATGAACCACGATGGACATAATAAGAATAAGGATATAAAAAATTGCGTTGGTTGCGTCCATATAAATTCTATGATAACATGAAACTCATTATGAAAAAAATATGCGCTATAACTAAAAAAAGTTCAATTGTTGGAGGCGGATACTCAAATAGAACCCGTGCCACCAAATTCAATCCAACTGGCAAGAAACGCAAGTACCCAAATCTTCAAAAGAAAAAGCTTTTTATTCCTGAATTGAACAAAACAATCAATATAGAAGTTACTGCTCGTGGTATGCGCACTATGAAAAAGCGCGGCACCTATGCTACCCTCCTTAAAGCTGGACTCGTAAAAGCTAGATAAAAAAATAAAGAAAAAGTTTTTAAGGGGTTTTGCGAGCGACGGCGAGCAAATTTCAGGATTTTTTAACCTTCAAAAAATCCGTACCGACAAAAACTTTATTCTTAATTTTTTTACCCTGGCACAAAAGTCAACGCTGTGCCTTTTTTACCTGAACGGCCAGTACGGCCTATGCGATGCACGTAGGTATCATATGTTTGCGGTACATCATAGTTGATAACGTGAGTAACATCTGGGATATCCAACCCGCGGGCGGCGACATCGGTCGCAATCAAAATATTTATCTGATCTTTTTTAAATGAATCTAAGGTGCGAATACGCTCACGACTTCTTTTGTCGCCATGAATACACCCCACCTTGAATCCCATATGGGCAAGCTCTTTAGTAAGCGTATCCACACTATGTTTCATCTCGCGAAAAATTAGAACTTTATCTGAACCATCTTTTTTTAAAACTTCGTGAAGTTTTTCCAATTTTTCTTCTTTGCTTCGAGTCCGAATCACATCTTGGTCAATATTTTTTAAGGTTTCGCCAGAAATCACAGAAATAAAAATTGGGTTTTTTAAATATTGTTCCGTTAATTTTTTAATCTCAGGAGAAAGAGTCGCGGAAAAGAAAAGAGTTTGGCGTTCTTTGGCGGTTTTACCGATAATATAAACCATCTCATCCCGAAATCCCATATCTAACATTCTGTCCGCTTCATCGAGCACTACTGAATGACAAGTTGATAAATCTAAAACTTTTTTTTCAATCAAATCTCGCAAACGTCCTGGCGTACCAATAACGAATGAAACTCCCATTTTTATTTCTCTAATTTGCTTCATTATCGGCAAGCCTCCCACACAAGCCACAGAAAACATTCCAAAACCAAAAGCGAGATTTTTAAAATCAGATTCTATTTGGAGCGCAAGTTCGCGAGTAGGCGCCATTATCAAAACTGTCTCTCTTTTACTTTGACCTTTTGTCTTTGTAATTTTCTCAATTAAAGGAAGCAAGAAAGCTGCTGTCTTACCTGTACCGGTATTCGCCATACCAAAAACGTCCTTGCCTTCCATTACCGCAAACATTGCCTGATCTTGGATAGGTCTTGGATTTTTAAATCCAGCTCTCGTAATATTTTTGTGTAATTGCGGATTAAAAGGAAAATCCGCAAAAGTGTGTTTAGACACATATGGCTTTTCTTCCACGTAAACATTTTTCTTAATGAAACGAGAAAAATCTATTCGCTCACCACGAGATCGTTTGTTACTTTTACTTGCTCCACCTCTTTTAAAAGAAGGTCGAGAACTATTAAATTTTTTTGCTTTATGGGCAAATTTAGGTCGCCCGAATTTACTCGGAGTTCCCGAATGAGGTTTATACATATTGGGTCACTCCCAATATGTTATAGATGAGAATGATGTTTTTAGAATAGCATTTCTTGATTATTTTGTCAATGATTTGTTTATACTCTTTATTTATTGCTATAATAAGCCGAATGAAAGCTTACTTAGATATAGTGAAAAATGTTTTAGAAAATGGAAAAAAAGTTGAGACACGTCAAGGGACTACTGCATACACCATAGCTGGAGCGATGTTTGAACACGATATGTCAAAAGGTTTTCCATTATTAACAACTAAAAAAATGCCTTTCCGTTTAATTTCAACAGAGTTAGAATTTTTTATAAATGGTATTACTGACAAACAATGGCTTTTAGATCGCAATAATCATATTTGGGATGAATGGGCTTCTCCTAGAAAAGCGCCTTACGGACATGATGAAGTATCAAAAAAAAGAATGTTTAAAGAACGAGACCTCGGACCAATTTATGGTTTCCAATGGAGACATTTTAATGCTAAATATGAAAATTATGATACTGATTATACGGACAAAGGAGTAGATCAATTAAAAAAACTTATAGAAATATTAAGAACAAACCCGCGTGATCGCAGAATGATAGTGAACGCGTGGAACCCTATTCAATTAGAAGAAATGGGACTTCCCCCTTGTCATTATTCTTTTCAAGTCACCACTATTAATGGAAAATTAAATTTAATGTGGAATCAACGTTCAGTTGACACCATGCTTGGTCTTCCCTTCAATATCGCAAGCTATGCCTTACTTCTTAGTTTGCTTGCAAAAGAAGCTGGATTCCAAGAAGGAAAACTTGTTGGATTTTTAGCTGATGTTCATCTTTTTGAAAACCATGTAGAAGGTGCAAAAGAACAATTGTCTAGAAACCCAGAAAAATATCCATTACCAAAAATAGAAACAGAAAATTGGAAATCAATTTTTGATTGGAAAGCTGAAGATACAAAAATAATTAATTATCAGAGTTACGATCGGATACCTTTTGAAATCGCCATATAATTATGATATCCCTCATCGCCGCCATTGGTAAAAATAACGAACTAGGAAAAGGCAATACTTTGCTTTGGCATCTGCCGGCTGATATGAAACATTTTAAAGAAATCACAACACTTCATCCTGTAATAATGGGAAGAAAAACTTTTGAGTCCATTGGCAAACCTCTACCCAACAGAAGAAATATAGTAATTACCCGCAATTTGAATTATAAAATGGATGGAGTGGAACTTGTGTATTCATTAAATGAAGCACTAGATTTATTTCCAAATCAAAATGAAGAAATTTTTATAATTGGAGGTGCAGAATTATACAAACAAACTATGCCTGTTGCTGATAAATTATATATCACCCACATAGACGCTGAAGATAAAGACGCAGATGCATTTTTTCCAGAAATTATTCCAATTGTTTGGAATGAAATATCACACATTGAACACAAAATAGATGAAAAAAATATTTTTCCGTACACTTTTTCAATTTACAAAAAATTCTAAGGATCTTCGTCTGTTTTAATACGTATAAAAATATCTTTACCCTCTGGAGATTTTTCTTTTATATATTTTCTTTTCTTGTTAATTTCAATTTTGCTAATCAGTTCTTTCTCTAGATCAAAACCCATTGTTTCGCACATCCCAAGAATGAAAATCATTACGTCAGCAAATTCTTCCGCCACTCCATGCTGGTTTTTATTATGTTTAGAGAAAGCTTCAGAGAGCTCTTCATAAGCTCGACAAAATTCTTGAGCAATATCTGTCGTATTGAATCCATGCTCAACCTTATTTCTTAACACCTCTTTTTGTAATTCTTTTAGATCTATCATATTTTAATTCGATCAAGCGTAACTTTGGCTTGCTTTAAAATATTTACAGAAAGCCCAGCTGGATAATCTTCTTTGGCAACTATCCTGACTATACCAGAATTAATAATCATTTTTGCACACCAAGAACATGGCGCAAAAGAGGTATAGAGAGTTGCCCCCTTTGTACTTATTCCATGTTTAGCGGCATGCACAATTGCATTTTCTTCCCCATGACAACAAATGCATTCGCTTTTACTATTTGAATCATAATTATAGCTTCCTGAAGCTATTTTCCCATTGTGAACATCATTACAACGTGCACAACCACCATCAAAACAGTTTTTTACCTTGGCCGGAGTGCCATTATATCCAGTAGAAATAATTTTTTTATCAATTACAATTACGGCTCCTTTGGCTGGTCTAATACAATTAGATCTTGTCGCAACAACCTCCGCAATTTTCATAAAGTATTCATCCCAAGAAGGTCTTTCAAATTTTTCTTTCTTCTTCATGTCTTTAATATACTCCCATCAAAGCAAAAAGCCAACAGTTTCCTGTCAGCTTTTTAATTTCTTAAGATTTCTATTTATATTACTTCCACGCCCATACTTCGAGCAGAGCCGGCAACGATTCGAATTGCTCCTTCCATATCTTTTGCATTTAAATCCACCATTTTCTTTTCGGCAATCTCTTGCGCTTGTTTTTTAGTGATTTTTCCTACTTTTGTGGTAGCATTTTTACCTGAACCTTTTTCTACTCCAGCAGCTTTAAGAATTAGACCTGTTACAGGTGGAGTTTTTACGACGAAATCATAACTTCTGTCTTCGTATACTGTGATTTTTACAGATACTTTATCCCCAGCCATTTTAGCTGTGGCAGCATTAAACTTGGTAACGAAATCTCCGATGTTAATACCAGCCTGACCAAGCGCAGGTCCTAAAGGAGGCGCAGGGGTAGCCTTCGCAGCTTGAATTTGTAGTTTTATTTTTTTTGTTATTTTTTTTGCCATTGATTTTGCGAAATCATATCACGCAACCATCCTTTAAGCGCGACTCTAATACAATATATTAAATCTTTTTAACTTGCAAGAAATCGAGCTCTACTGGTGTCTCACGACCAAACATTGAAACAAGAACTTTGACCTTCCCGCGATCTTGATCAATGGTGTTCACCTTGCCCTCAAGATCTTTAAATGGACCATCGGTAATACGAACTGTCTCACCCACCACCATATCAATATTATGCCTGGTAGTGCCAGCATCCATCTTTTTAAATAAGTAGTCAACTTCTTCTTTTTTTAATGGAACTGGATTTACCCCTGCACCAACAAAACCAGTCACTCGTGGGGTATTGCGTACCACATACCAAGAATCATCAGTCACAATCATATCCACTAAAACATAACCCGGATAAATTTTTTCTTCCACTTCCACGCGCTTACCAGCTTTGATTTTTATTTTCTTTTCAACTGGCACAATCACATTAAAAATTTTGTCATTCATCCCAAGAGAATCTATACGCTGTTTCAAATTGCGAAGGACAACATTCTCGTATCCAGCATAAGTATGTATTGCATACCAATTTCTAACTCCTAGTGTTTCTTGTTTTGACATTGCTTTAAGGATTTATTATTTTTGTTAAGCCTTGTGAAAAAATAAAATCAAAAATACCCAAGTAATACGCAATCACCACAGACAAAACAATAATTATAAGAGTATAATATAAAGTTTGATTTCTGGATGGCCAAATCACATGTTTCAATTCTGTTTTTGTCTCTTCTAAATATTCAGTAATTTTTGACATTGAATTTTTCTAGATTATTTTAAAAAAGCCCCCTTTCAAGGGCTCTTTTAATAGTACTCTTTTTACAAAAATAGTCAATCTAAGAAAAAATATATAAGATTACCTAATTTCATAAGTTATCGTCACATCTGAGCTGATTGTATTCTCACCTTTTGGAATTACCGCCGGAGCTGGAGCTCCACCTACAGCAGAATCCATCATGGCAGACTTGGCATACATAATAGGATAATTTCCATTTTCACTGAAAGAAGTAATTTTACCTAAACGCACACCTAAATCTTTCGCTAACACTTTAGCTTTTATTTTTGCGTCATCAATGGCCAATTTTCTCGCTTGTGCTTTTAGTGCATCTTCTTTATCAATAGCAAAATTCGGACCATTCAAATCAGAAACACCAGTAATCCCAAGACCTTGCATAATATCACCGACACTATCTGTATTCCGAATTTTCACTGTGATGCTCTCGCTAGCTGTATAACCAACAAGCACTTGCTTGCCACTAGGAGGACAATAACCTTGCAAACAGACAGCTTGTCTATATTCATATTTTGGATAAAAAGATGCATTCGCAGTTTTAATATCTTTATCAGCCACACCTTTCGCTTTTAAAAGATCTAAGGCTTTTTTCTCTATTACCGCTACTCCAGCCTGAGCGTCTTTGACTGTTTTATCATCTTTAGTAATTGTGAAATAAATATTAGCAATATCAGGTACTGCCATAACCTCACCATGACCGGAAAAAGATATTGTATTGGGTATTTTGTTTTCATCTCTATATCCCCTACCTTCAAATAAGGTATTAGCAACCCAAACAGCCAAAAAAACAACAAGCGCAATTTTTAGTCCGCGGTATAAACTTACTTTTTGTTCTGATAATATTTCCATATATTTACATTATTTTTTAATTGCTAATAATTCAACATCAAAAATCAAGGTTGAGTTTGGAGGAATCGGTCCCTGTCCATTTACTCCATATGCATCTTCTGGTGGTATCGTAAGAGTCCTTTTCTCTCCCAATTTCATTCCGACAATCCCCTTATCCCAGCCAGGAATCACTTGCCCAGAACCCAATGTAAAATCAAAAGGTTGCACGTGATTAAATTTAGGATCAACATTAGAATCAAAGACCATACCATTTTCCAAACGACCGGTATAATTCATAGAAACTGTATCACCCACTTTTGCTATATCTCCTGTAGGAACCATATTATTAGTATTATTATTTGAAGCCATATTTTCTTTATTTTTTATGCTAATAAAAACCAAAACTCCAATTAATGCCAAACATATTACAACTGCCAAAACGATATTCATATTATTTTTTTTTGTATTTTCTTCTTGCATAATTAAAAATATTTATTTTTGTAATATGTTAATTATAAACCTTTAAATTTTTTACACAATATTGACTTCAGGTACTAATTCTAAGCCAAATTTTTCTTTTACAGATATAATTATTTTGTTTGCCAATTCTACAATCTCCAAACCAGTTGCTTCCCCATAATTTGCCAAAACCAATGATTGTTTTTCATACACACCGACATTGCCTCTTTTGTGTCCTTTCCACCCACATTGTTCAATAAGCCACCCAGCAGGAATTTTTATAATTTTTTCATCCTCAAAAAAAGGCATATTGGGATAATTTATTTGCAAAGCTTGCAATTGTTTTTTTTCTATAAAAACATTCTTAAAAAAACTTCCAGCATTACACAGAATTTTTGGGTCTGGCAATTTACTTTGACGTAAAGACATTACAGCATCACTAATATCTTTAGGACTATTATCCTCTATTTTATTACCACCACTGCTGGCAGATTTTTCTAAATATTCTTTTAAAATTTTATAAGAAAAATTTGGTTTTGGTGTTTTGTTTAATTTTAAAGTGACAGCTAAAATAAAATATTTATTTTTTAACTTACTTTTAAAAACACTATCTCGATAGCCCAACTCACATTCTTCTTTAGAAAAAATTTTCTTCTTGCCTGTTTCAATTTCAAAAGTTTCAACATTAAAAAGAACCTCTTTGAGCTCTGCTCCATATGCTCCAATATTTTGTATTGGGGCAGCACCGACAGTACCAGGAATAAGTGCTAAATTTTCAATACCCCAATACCCCCCATTGACCGCAAACATCACTAAATCGTGCCAATATTCTCCACCCACCCCTCGAATATAAACATTTTCAGAATCTTCTTCTGTAATTGATATACCTTTCAATTTATTTAAAATAATAATACCGTCAAAATCAGTAATAAATAAGACATTACTTCCTCCACCAAGAAACATTTTTTTATTATTTTTAAATTCTGGCAGATTAAAAAGTTCTTCTAGGTCTTTTTCTAATTCCAGTTCAATAAAAAATTTAGCAAAAGCTCTAATCCCAAATGTATTTAGTTCTTTTAAATCATAATCTTTATATATTTTCATTATGGTATAATAAATATACCACTGCTATGGAAAATAGTGAAATAAAACAAAAAAAAAATCATTTTGGACGTTTTTTGAGAATACTTGGTCCAGGTATTGTCACAGGAGCAGCTGATGATGATCCATCTGGTATTGCTACCTATTCTCAAGCAGGAGCGCAGTTTGGTTTTATGATGCCTTGGACTATGCTCTTTACTCTTCCGCTTATGACCGCCGTACAGGAAGCTTGTATGCGCATAGGAGCTGTTACCGGCAAGGGATTGGCAGCTGTAGTTCGTGAACATTATCCCAAAAAAATATTGTATCCCATTGTATTATTGGTGGTATGTGCCAATACACTCAATATTGGTTCAGACATTGGAGCAATGGTGGCCAGCGCTAGGCTCATCATTCCAAGTATTCCATTTCCAGTTTTAGCAATCGTATTTGCTTTGCTTATTATTTTATTAGAAGTGCTTATTCCTTATCGCACCTATATACGCATTTTAAAATGGTTAGCTATGGCTTTATTTGCTTACTTTATTACAGCATTTTTAATTGCCGTACCTTGGGTAGACGCATTGAAATCTACACTTATACCTCAAATTCAATTCAATAAATCTTTTTTATATATTATTGTAGGTATTTTTGGCACCACTATTTCCCCCTATTTATTCTTCTGGCAAACAAGCAATGTCGTTGAAGACAGTATTGCTAAACATAAAATTCCACAAAGTGGAGGAATTCCCAAATTAACAAAATCATATTTAAAAAATCTGCGTATTGATAATGTAGTAGGTATGTTATTTTCCAACGTGACTGCTTGGTTTATTATCATAGTTGGAGCTGTGGTACTTAACCATAATGGAATAACAAACATAAATTCTGCCGCTGATGCCGCCCGAGCCCTTGAGCCATTAGTGCATACATTCCCAAACGCCGGTTTTCTAGCTAAACTTATTTTTGCTATTGGTATTATTGGTATTGGTCTTCAAAGCATCCCAGTCTTAGCTGGAAGTTCTGCCTATGCAGTAGCGGAAACATTTAGTTGGCGAGAAGGATTGTTTCATAAATTCAAACAATCACGCAATTTTTATTTCGTAATTATCGTTGGTACTTTAGTCGGGCTAATTTTTAATTTTATAGGTTTTGATCCTATCAAGGCGCTTATTTTTACAGCTGTATTTAATGGAATTGCCGCAGTGCCACTCATTTATTTTATCACGCGACTTTCCAGCCGAAATGATGTAATGGGCGAACATAAAAGCGGTTACGCCTCAAAGCTTGGACTATGGACTGCTTTTATAGTAATGGGTGTATTTGCCATAGCATTACTTATATCATTTTTGTAATTACTTTCTTATTCTCTAATGGTGGTTACACTTCCATCGTTATTTAATTTTATCACCTTCGATGCTTTGCCTAAAATGTTTCCTCCATCTACATACAAAGCAACTCCATTACCTACCTGCGCAGGCAGGCCAAAATATTTTTTTGCTTCATCAATATTTTGCGCCGGGAGCAAACTCTCTATATTTGCCGATGGTGCAATAAGTGGACCTGTTTGAAATAACAACTTTCTTAAGTCTTCACTTATAGGTATTCTAAATGCGAGAGTACTTGTACCTCTATGTAAATATGAAAATTTTTCATCAGGGCAATCTAAAATAAAACTAGTAGGTGTAGAAAAATTTTTAATAATATTCTTTTGTTCTTCTGATAAGTTTATAGAAAATTTTTGAAGTTCACTCAGATCGCTGATTAATATAATACAAGGCTTATCGGGGTTTCTTTTGCGCAAAGCATAAATATGCTCAACTACGACAAGATTCTGCGCTTTGCCGACAATCCCATATAAAGTATCAGTCGGCATTACTACTACACCGCCATTTTGTAAAACTTTTATTAAATTTGGATTATTCCACACCATGGAAATTATTCTACTCTTAGTGTATTATTAATACAATATGATAAAAAGATTTTTAAATTTTTGTGAAAAAATAGAAAATAAAATAAGGGAAACATTAAGTCGTTACCAAATTATATATGCGTTTATTGGAGGTACTGGTGTAGTGCTTTTCTGGCGAGGAATCTGGCACACAGCAGACGATATAAGTATGAGTAGCAGTGCCTCTCTTCTTGCTGGAATTTTAATTCTTCTTGTGACAGGATTATTAGTTTATGAATTTATTGGAAACCGTCTCATCATTTCCGGACTTATTGGTGAAGAAAAACTTGTAAAAAAAGAAGGGGAGGAAATTAAAAAAGAAGAAAAAGAAATTCAAACAGAAGAAGTCCAGCTAAAAAATTTACAAAACACTCTTTCAAGATTAGAGGAAAAGCTAGACCACATAGACGGTGAAAACCATATAGACGGTGAAGTGAAAAAAAAATAAAAAGTATTAACTTTTTGGTGCGACATCACTCAGACTATATGAAAATAAATTTTCATAAGCTCTTCGTTAGTCGACATAAATGGGTGGTTATCGGGGGTTGAACCCGAACTAAAAGCTCCACAAGCTTTTGTGCTACCGCTACACCATAACCACCATGTATTTTTAGTTATACCAAAAAATATTTATAAATGCTACTTTTAAAAATTGATTTGTGCGCGGGAGAGGATTTGAACCTCCACGCTCTTGCAAGCACCACCACCTCAAGGTGGCGAGTCTACCGTTTCTCCACCCGCGCATATCATGAGTATAGCAAGAGATTAAAAAAAATTAAATAAAAAAATATTCTACTATTCTGCAACTTTTTCAGAAACTTCATTTGCTTCCTCTGAGTGAGTAACTGAACGCATTTTTTTTCGAACATCTTTGACAGCTTTAGTGCGAATATAGTAAAGTTTTGATCTGCGAGCGTGAGATCTTTTAGTTATTTTAACTTCTCCTATCATTGGAGAATATAATGGAAAAATTCTTTCAACACCAACGCCAGAAGCAATTTTTCTAACAGTAAAAGTAGCACCTGCTTCAGTTCCGTGCTTGCGAGCTAAAACTATACCTTCAAAATCCTGAAAACGAGATTTACCTTTTTCATCTATAATTTTTGAAGAAACAGAGACCGTATCACCAGCCTTGAAATCAAGCTTCTTTCGTTCCTCAATATCCACTGGACTAAACTTTATTTTATTGATTTTATTTCCTGCCATAGTGGACTTAATCTAACATAAAAGATTTTCAAAAGCAAAGTGGGGAATATATTTTATTTTTTCAACTCTTTTATCGCGTTGAGTATTTTTTTTAAATTATCGCACTGAATTTCTGAATCTCGATTATTAAAGTTTTTTACCAAAATATGAGCTTCTGGATAAAGACTAATCGCCCTATCAGAAGCCCTTACTTCTTTTTGTAATAGCTTATCTTCAAGATAATTTCCCTCACGCTTTCTATATACTAGCTATATACTAGCTAGGACAGTCCTAGCTAGTCTTAGCTAGTCCTCACTCTTTTATAGAAAATGAACCAATAAATATTTTACAAGAAAAATTGAACCAATATGAAATGTCTGGAGCAAATGTTCTATGCATACACTATACAGGGACTAACTGGAGAAAGTATCGTAGTATGTTATCCTTAATAAAGATCCATATTCCTTTATTGCTCATTCTTTCAAAACAGGAAAAAATTCCCAAACTTGATAAGTATGATCAAATGATCGAATATATTCTTTACCCTAATCAATTATATAGAATAGCTATAAGTTCAATAGAAAAATCGATTTCTCTTCAAAAAGATATGTCAAACGAATTTATATACTAGCTAGGACTGTCCTAGCTAGTTCCTAGCTAGTCCCTAATTTCATAAAAATCATTTTTTAAACTGAAGAAACTCATTTTTTTGCAACCATGACCAAAGGATATCGGCACTTCTACCTTCCTTGACTTCTCTTTGTGAAAGTTTATTAAAAATCTCCTCAGCAGAAAGAACTATGGTTTCAATATCTCCCTGTTCTTCTTCTTCAAGCTCTTGTTCTCCAATTTCAGAATTCTTAACTACAAAATAATATAAATCCCACTCAACAGAAGCTCCCGCTTTTGAAATTTCAATGGGTATATATTCACCGCCAGAGATACCTGCCTCTTCTTTTCCTTCTTTTTTTGCGGCAATTTCTGCAATCGGAGCAATATCATCTCCAGACTCTCTATATTTATCCAATTCACTTAGAGAATCAAAAACCTTCCCTCCAGGTAGACGAAAATCATAACCATCTGCCTCACGTCTTATTTCTTTCGTCATTAAAAGAGCCTTCATCCCATTCTTTTCTGTTTCTATAATAAGCCTAACCCCAGGAGCACGAGCTGCGGATTCAAATTTAACCCCTGGTTTTCCTTCCCAAGTAAGAATTTCAAACATCTTTCCACGATAAGTAATCTCAAATTTTGGTTTCATTTCTAATTTACTTTTTTTGGGATCTATATCTATATTCTCCATATTATTCGGCATTTAACTGCCACTTGTTAATTTAATTCACTGTTTAATAATACCTTATAGTATCACATACAATGTGAATATATACAACTTATTTTTTGGTACATTCAACAAAAAGTCATTTTAGACACAGATAAACTATTCTCCAGACGTTGGACGTCTGGAGCTTCTTAATTCTACCACTTCATTAAATTCTTTTGGTATATGTGATTCTACTTTTATTGTTTCACCTTTTAAATTCTTAAATTCTATGGACTTTGCATGAAGTGCCATACGCGAAATACCTTTTGGGCAAGGATTATCGGGATTATAGAGAGAATCGCAAACAACGGGATGGTTTAAATATTTCATATGTACCCTAATTTGATGCGTTCGGCCAGTTTTAGGTCTAACTTCAAGATATGTAAAATCTTTAATACGTTTTAATACTCTATACTCAGTAATTGCTTCTCTAAGCTCCCCTCTCGCTCCCCTTCCAGCCAGCCATCTTCTAAAGTCCCGCGGACTTCTACCAATGGGTTTATTTATCACTCCACGATCATTTTTTACATTCCCAGAAACTATTGCATGATAAATTTTTTTAATTTCTCTATTCTTAAATTGATTTTTCAAAAACTCATACGCTTTTTTGTTTTTTGCCAACAACATCACACCAGAGGTTTCTCTATCTAGTCTATGCACTATTTTTACTTTTGGATATTTTTTAATAAAAATATCCAAAATAGTTTTCTGTTTATCTGAACCTACCCCGTTGCGAGCTTGCTCTGCTGCGGGATGCACCAAAATCCCAGATGGTTTGTCTATGGCTAAAATATTAGCATCTTCATATAAAACTTTTATTCTTGATAATATTCTTGCTGGCATTATAATTCAACTTTTTCTACAATCAAAGTATACACAGTCTTATAAACTGAGTACATAAATATACTAAAAACAATAACAAAGATCAATGGAGTTCCCATATAAATAAAATCAGCTGAAATATTAAATAATTGTTTTATAAAATTAAATGGATCTAAAAACAAATCCCAACTATTCCATCTTTCAAATCTTCCAAGATATACTCCGAAGCTTGAGACAAAACAAATAGCAAAAATGATTATCTCCGAGATCAAAATACTAAAATGATTTTTTAAATATTGATGAATGTGAAAAAGAGAAATCATTCCTAAAAGCAAACCGATCCATCCAAAGAAAAAGAAAAGTAAACTGTCAAACCACATGAGTGATTCAGGGCTTGAAGCTATATGAATAACATCAGTCACTAAATATGGAGCATTGGGGAAAAATAAAATCCATAAAATAAAAAGTGGTATAAAACTATTTATCGATGTATCTTTTTTAATAAAATACAAAGAAATTATGTATGGTATCCATGCTAAAAAAAGATTCCATATTAAATATAAAGGGGTTGTCATACCCAACAAATCAAGACGAGCAAGATCAAAAACGACAGCAATGATTGAAACTACGATGAGTATTTGAGTTATTTTTCTAGTTTTCATATTTAATTAATCAGGTGTAAATATATTCTTAACATGTGCTCTTGCTCGGTCTCGGAAATTGTAAGGTTAGACATTTTAAGGGTTTTTTGAACAATTTTAGTATATCACATTTAACCCTCTCGGTAAGTCTACTTTTTTAAAAATGTTGTTTTTAATTAAATTTTCCGTTATCATAAAAGTGTAGATGAAAAAAATACTTTTAAATCTTAAAAATGACAAATACAGGACTGCTAGAGGTGGACACTCTCGTTTTTTGAATTTATACTGCGCTAGTTGTAAATCTAATTTGCTCTTATATCAAAAAGACGGACCAGGTGCCCTTAAACGACTCTATATAGATAGAATATTTTCCAAAGAAATCTCAAAAAAAGGAAAGGAACTTACTTGTAAGTCTTGTAAAAAAGTCATAGGAACTTTTTTTATTTATAGAAAAGAAAACCGTCCAGCAATTCGCTTGTATCAAGACGCAATTTTTAAAAAAGTGAGCAAAGGATTCTTATCGCCACAATAAAAATTCCAATTTACTACCCTTGTATACTAGCTATATACTAGCTAGGACAGTCCTTATACTAGCTAGGACAGTCCTAGCTAGTTCGTCCTAGCTAGTTCTAACGTTGAACACGTTGAGATCGCCGTCAGAATTTGTATAAGATATCATCTATTCCACCACCTCTTGAATACTCTCAAGGTTGTATATTATTTGTGAGCAAGACTCACCCAGTACCTTATACCAAGTATCTTCATTTTTTGAAGTGCCCGCCCGAACAACTTCAGTCGGGCAGGTCTGCATATGCCACTCTATCTTAAGCCATAACCGAAGATATTCTCAACATATGGATACTGGATTCGGTGGCACAAAACCGTAGCCGTGTGCTGATATTCACCTAATACCGTTTTTATTATATAACAATTTTTTAGAAAAAAATCCACGAAATTTTTCTAGAAAATTTCGTGGAAAGGTTTAAGGGATCGAGAATCCCAAAAGGTTGCAGAATCCAAAATCCCAAATGTTTACTTGCGCGGCAAGGCAAAGACAAAACGATCGTCAGCGCGCCACCCGTCGACAGGGTGACCGTCGTCGCCGTCAAGCCACGCGCCATCGCCACGGTGCTCAACGCTGAACACGCTAAGACCGCCGCCAGAATCCTTGATGGGATCCATGGCGATCAAAAGCCATTCTCCCATCGGCTGGTCTATGTATTGCAGACGCAGTTGCGGACCGGTTTCGTTGGGACATAAGACCAAACCCATCTCCAATGCACGCTCATAGGTATCTTTGAGACAAGCGCCTTTTTTGAAACCAAGGTCTGCATTGGAAACGACCACCAGGTCTATTTCCGTTTCCTTGTCTGCCACTGTAAATGCAGGCTTGCCAAGGATATCGTTTCCCCAGTCGCCAATGCGATGTCCGTTGGCTTTGAGGGCCTTGCGGAAGTCATCGGCTGTTTTGAGGCCGGTGCCGAGCTTGATGGTCTTCCAGATGGGGAAATTGCTTACTTTTTTCACTATCTCCGCCAGTACGTCGGCAATCTTGCTTATAGGCAGTTCGCCATTGCCAGTCGCGAGACTGTGAATCGCTTCGTCCGACACCTTGCGTTTGCGAAGCTCTTTAATGAGCCCATCCGCAAAGCTGCCGATCCATCCCGCTCCGCTCACTATTGCCGTTACGTTTTTCTTGCTCATAATTCCTCCTTTGTTGTGGTTTGCCCCTCATTCCAGCCCCATACCAGAATCCCAGGCTCACCGTTTAGTTGCAGATTTTATAGTATTTTAAAAGAACTTTAATTTACACCCCAATTATACCAATCTGTCAAAAAAAGTCAAGTTTTTAAAAATCAGTTTTAAATTATAGCCTCTTATACTATAATTTATATACTAGCTAGTCCATAGCTAGTCCATAGCTAGTCCATAGCTAGTCCATAAATATATTT
>ERZ1292640.1750-Hain-H43-02um-R1-1750-length-17827-cov-10_pt1 | contig 17827 bp, 15 predicted proteins | sample MGYA00564404_ERZ1292640 | MGnify/ENA primary metagenome ERZ1292640 (study PRJEB36523, sample SAMEA6512636) | groundwater metagenome | collected 2019-01-08 | study: AquaDiva: Metagenomics assemblies of 32 groundwater samples
TTCTACGGACATAGGATTCAAGTATCATGTAAAAATTTTCAAAATAGAGTATAATGTCATAAATGAGAAATAAAACGATCTTATTGAACACTATAGAATTTAATCAAAATCTACCAAGATTTCATTTTGAGCAATTTGAGAATGATTAAGATTAAACTCAAGGTTAAATTATGGAAAATGATTATAAACAATCTTGCGATCTATATAATAAAGATATGATTAAGGTTAACAGTTCACAATTCAATTATCAGTACGGAGACCAAATACACTTTCCATATAGCATAGGCACATTGGTTACGTACATCAAATCAAAACCAGATTTATCACAACACTACAAATTTGAAAAAACTTTTGTTTTTAGAGACAAAATAGATGAGTATATCCAACAATGTAAAGATACAGATATTTTGTTGTGTTCGTGTTATGTTTGGAATTGGGAAATAACCACGTACCTTGCACAAGAAGTTAGAAAAATAAATCCAAAATGTACGATTATTTTTGGTGGCCCACAAATTCCAGATCTATCAGAAGGATTTTTTGAAAAATATCCCTATGTTGACATTGCAGTACATGGTGAGGGGGAACATGTTTTTGAAAACATTCTCACAGCATATCTTAATGATAAAAATTATTCAAATATCAAAGGAATAGAGACAAAAGATTTCAGGACTCCACCTCAGGAAAGGATCAATGATTTGGATAGTTTACCATCGCCATATCTAACAAATACTGTATGGGAATTGGTTGACAAAGTAGAAGGGGTTAGATGGATAGCCTCTTGGGAAACAAATAGAGGCTGTCCGTATGAGTGTACGTTCTGCGATTGGGGCAGTGCTACTTTTACAAAAATGAGAAAGTGGGAAGAAACCAGATTGTTTAAAGAGATAGAATGGTTTGCAGATAATGAGATTCCATATATCGATTGCTGTGATGCAAATTTTGGAATATATCAAGAAAGAGATTTTCGTTTAGCGAGTAAATTAAAAGAAGTTGCGCTGAAAAAACATTATCCTGAAAGAATTCGTCCAGCATGGGCAAAAAATTCTTCTGAAAAAATCATACCAATTGCTAAAGAACTCCAATCTGGAGGCATACTTGGTGCAGTTACACTAGCTGTTCAATCACTAGATCCAAATACATTAAACATTATAAAAAGGGCCAACATAAAGTTCGATAAATTTTCAGATCTAACAACTACGTTTAGGTTACACGGAATTCCGACATATACAGAAATTATAATGGGGCTTCCTGGGGAAACTCTTGAAACTTTTAAGGATGGTCTTGAAAATATTGCAAATACAAAGATAGGTATTGTATTCATTTACAACTGTAGTGTTTTACCAAACGCTCCAATGAACATGCCTGCATACAGAGAAAAATACCAGATTCAAACAGTACGTTCACCCATAATGCTAGTGCATTCCTCAATTCATAATAGAGGAATACCTGAATACGAAGAGATTGTAGTCAGTACAAGTTCTTGCACTACTGATGAATTAAAGAAAATTTATCTCTATTCTTGGTCATTTTTGACGTTACATAGTTTAGGTCTTTTAAAACATATTGCAGAATATTACAATCAATCTCAGGGTTTACCATTTATCAAATTTTATGAGACATTTTTGGAATATTGTCATACGGAAAAATCTGTCTTTTCAGAAGAGTTTGAGAGGATAGTCACTTACAGAGATAACGGTTATTCTGGCAAAGGATGGGATCATTATGATCCTAATCTCGGTGAGATCAACTGGCCTATTGAGGAGGCAAGTTGGTTACGGCTTTCATATGACAGAGAAAAACTACTATCTGGAATAAATTCATTATTGATTTATTTTAAAACAAAATATCAGTACGATACACCAGATTCACTTCTAAAAGATCTTGCCAAGTTCCAAACATTTTTGCTCACTACACGAGATAACAAAGATGAAATAAAAACTGAGAATTTTGAGTACGATTGGAAGAATTTCTTTATAAATAATGTTCCATTAAGACCTACAGAAAAAACATATTACTACAAAAATCTAGTAACAGAAAAGGATTCAATATTATGGAATTATAAAGTAATTTGGTATGGAAGACGATCTCATGATTACAAATGTAATCCAGAAGATCTACAAGAAGAACAAGGTAAGATTATCAATATGTCTAAAATTAAGATAGAGGAATTGACGCCCAAAGTCCACTAGACCCTATATGAATAAATGTTCAAATTGCGGTGATAAAGTACATTGTTGGATTCAAGCTGACGATAGATGGGTGTTTTCACAAACCTAAAAAAACAGACAAATGGAGAAAGTTCTTTTACGAAAAATGGTTAGATAAAGTTAATTTAGAATTTGTTCATGGAATTTTTCATAATCAATTTCAAATACCTTTACTTCTAGCTTTTTAAATCCAAGTTGATTTGAGTCAACAATCTTTTTGAGATATGGATAATGAGCATCATCATCATATACATTCTCTAAAAATGGATACCATGTAGTAGTCACTCCTTTTTTATTAATTGCAATGTATTGTAGATCATATTTTTCAGCCGTAGATATGAAATCATTCATAGATTTGTCGTATAGGTTTATTGTTGTTAATTTGTCATTAATTGTACTAGGATTAACATCATTTTTTATTTGATATTGTTTAAAGCTTCCAGGAGGATCTGTTATTTTTACATAAAGTAATCCTTGTAGTGTATTACCTGCATCTAGAATCTTTCCATCATAATGGTTATACAAGTACCTCGCTAATTCAATTTTTTCCTGTCCTTCTACTTTATCTGGTAATTCATATCTTAGAGTAAATGAAACTGCAAGAAGAAGTATTATTCCTAGGATTAGCAAAAGAAATAAATTTTTTCTATGCTTGGAAAATGAAAAAGTGCTTAATCCATATTCAACAAGTCTTTGAATTGGAATTACTGAGAATATAATTAAAAATGGAAGTATATGATAAATCAGTCTACGATCTTGTACCACAGCAAAATAGGTTACAAAAGATCCTAATGTGATTAAGATCACTATCCAATTTGCTCTGACGTGTTTAGAGTCTTGATCAAATGCTCTAAACGAAAACAATATTCCAAAAGGCAGTAATATCATAAGATATGGAAAAGATAATTTGAAAGTTTGGTCTAGTAAATTGTACATCCCGCCTATGACAAACTTACCAATAAATTGAGTTAATCCGTGTTCATCAACATAATCAAAAGATGAGTAATTGAGAGACTTTGTATTTTCTGCTACTATTGTAGCGTATTCTCCGGTATAGAGAGTTGAACTTTGTGAAAAATATAGTGGATCACCATATTGCTCATATTTGTGTATTAACATAGGGGAAACTATAATTAAGAAGATTGCCAAACCTAAGAAAAATTTCAATAATAAACTTCTAGAACGTTTAAAATTTAAGAAAAAAATGAGTAAAATTATTGGAAGCATAACAATACCATTGAATCTAATCCACCATAGTAATCCAGTTAAGAAGAATGAGAGATAGACAAACTTTGTATTTTTACTTAGTACAAAATAAACTGCCAATATACTAATCAATATGAATAAGGGTTCAGACAGACCTAATCCTGCGTTATAATTAAGATGAGGTTCAATTGCAAAAAGAAATGCAGCTACAACCGAGTATTTTTCATTAAAAAATCTCCTTGCAAGAAGATACATCGGATAAATCGAAATCAGTGAAATACTAAGACTTAGAACTTTAACTACTCCTACATAATCTAGAAAATTGTTAGAATCTACGAATTTGAAAAATGGGGAGATAGCTATTGACCAGCCAAGAGTTTTCCTTGCAGGTTCAGTAAAATCACCATTATTGTGTGATATTGCACGTAATACATAACCAAATGTATCTTCAGATGGGAGTGTGGAAAAGTCAATTGTGTATAATTTTAGTCCTACTGAGATCAATGCAATTATAACAATTAAAGAAAGAATTCTTTTCTTGGAATATCCAAGATTTTCCCTTAAAGTGTACATGTAGCAAGTTTAGGTTTTGAATATAGATATAAAGTTCTATTCATAAGTAATCAGTTTGGCTTTCTAGCTTTTATTATTACGGTTTGTCCAAATGGAAATTTTATTCTACGTTCAATTTTGAGGAATTTTCCCATTATTGATGCAAATAACGAATTTGACGATTTTTTGAGATTCAGGTTTAAGATTTTTATAAAAAAAAGCCAACCAAAAAAACCAAAAACATTCCAGTAACGTGACTCTTCTATTTTGAATCCACTTTGTTCTACCAAGCAAGAGATTTCCTTTTTTGAATATCTTCTGTAATGACCTTCCTTAATATCAAACTCTGATAATAATAACTTAAAGGCTGGAACAGTGATTATCAAAACCCCATTCGGTTTCAATAGCAAAAAAAGAATTTCAAGTGCAGTTTTATCGTCTTTGATATGCTCTATTACTTCAGAACAAAGTACAGAATCATAAGAATTTACATGTTCTACCCATGAATTTTTATCATTAAGATCAGCCTTGAAAAATTTTACATGTGGATTTTTCTCTTTAGCTTTATCCAAATTACCTTGAGAAAAATCTACGCCGGTAAGATCTAGTTCTTTAGACAAATATTGTAATAATAAGCCAGAACCACATCCAACTTCAATAATTTTTTTTCCTTCTAATAATGAAGAAAGTAAATTAGTTTTTTCAGATAACCATTCGGAGTATGTACTGTCCAAAATATCAAACGATTCTGCATAAAATTCATAATCGTCTACTTTCAAGTTATAGAGGTAAGAGGGACGTATTATAAATTAATTTGTGAGATAAACAATTAGCGATTATGTTGAGGCGATTTTTTATTCCAGAAAATAAATTCATGTAGAATTTGACGACTTAGATCATATCCTACATGGAATGGACGCATTTTTCTTTTACCACCAATTCTTTCTCCTTCATTACCCACCAATTCCAAAATTTTTTGCCTTTTTTTGAGACCTCTAATACTCATTTGTTGAGTGGATCCCATTTGTAATGCATCGAAATTTAATTCCAAAAATGCCTTTCTAGTGATTATTCTACTTTCATTAAGAGAATCTGTCCAATGTCCACCAAAGAACACGTTTGTCAAGAATGCAAACATTTTGTTTCCAAAGGTATCCATCAAACCTGCATCGAGATTGACAGAGCCTTTACCAAATCTTGAGATCAATACCTGATCATAACTATTAATTTTATCAATCAGTGTTGGTATTTCTTCGGGTTCGTGATTGCCGTCAGGTCCAAATATAACAACATTATCAGAACTTGTTGCATTAACTCCTTCCAAGATGGCTGCACCATGACCTTTAATTTTTTGTTGTACTATTTTGAACCCCATTTTTTGTGCCTCTTCTATTGTTCCATCGGTTGAGCCACCATCTACAATAATAATTTCGTCAGCCCATTCTTTTTTTATTTTTGGTACTACTTTTCTCATGCCGTCAATTTCATTTAGTGTTAAGATGATTATTGCAGTAGACATGTTATGAAAAAAAGTCATTATTATAAATAGGTTGAAATTTAATTCTGACTAAAAATAGACATATTCGTATGATGTGAAGATTTACTACTACGGTTATATATGTAAAATATGTGGAGAGAACGTTTTGCCAGAATTCATAATTAAAGTTGCTCAACCAGACGTGACTGAAGAAGACGCTAGAGCAATGTATGATGCAGTGAAAGGAAATTTTTTAGGTCCTGGACCATATGTCGAAAAATTTGAGAAAGAGTTTGCCAAATATCTTGGAGTAAAAGATGCTGTCGCTGTAAATTCTGGAACATCTGCAATGTTACTTCCACTTGCCGCATTGAACATAAAACCTGGTGATGAAATAATTACTACACCTTTTACATTTGCTGCAACATCTAATGTAATTTTATTAAATCACGCAAAACCTGTTTTTGTAGATATTGAATCTGAAACATATAATATTGATCTGGAAAAAATTGAAAAAGCAATTACATCAAAAACTAAAGCTATAATGCCAATTGATTACGGTGGACAGAGTGCGGAAACTATTGAAATTAATGAAATAGCTGAAAAACATAATTTACATGTTATTGAAGATGCCGCTCCTGCTTTAGGAGCTACGCATTGGAGTAAAAAAGTTGGCAGTATAAGCAAAGTCACAGGGTTTTCCTTCGGTCCCGATAAAAATATGAATACTGGTGAAGGTGGCATGATAACGACAAATGATGTGGAATTAGCTGAAAAATGTAGAATATTAAGAAAAAATGGTGCTGAAAAAAGATACTATCACATTTATGTTGGTTGGAATGCAAAGATGCCAGATCCTAATGCTGCTTTAGGAATTTCGCAGCTAAAAAGAATAGATACAATAATAGATACAAAGAACAGGTTGGCAAATTACTATTCAACAAAATTAAATCAAGTTAATGGAATAACAACCCCAATTGTGAAAGAATATAATAAACATACTTTCATGCTGTATCCTATTCTAGCAAAAACTAATCAGTTGAGAGAGAAAATAAGATTGACTCTTGAAAGTAAAGGTATTGAAACAAGAATAAATTTTCCACCAGTACATTTACAGCCTATTTATAGGGAATTATTGGGTACGAAAGAAGGTATGTTTCCAATTGCAGAAGATATTTCAAACAGAACTTTAGGTTTACCCATATTTTTAAAAATGACAGAAGAACAACAAAATTTGATTGTAAATATAATAATTGAATCAGCAAGATAATTATGTACAAAGATAAAAAAATTCTGGTTACAGGTGGAACCGGTATGATTGGCTCTCACCTTATTGAATTATTACTAGAAAAAGGTGCAAACATACGTACCGTCGTACATAATCGTCAAATTCCAACTGAGATCAAAAATAACAATATAGAATTCGTAAAGGGTGATCTAACAAACAAAGAGTTTACAGATAAAATAGTTAAAGGGATGGATTATGTTTTTCATCTTGCTGCATTTACTGGTGGCCTTGGAAGAACTAGTATTCATCCAGCCAGCACGTTGACACCTAATTTGATTACAGATGGTAACATTTTAGATTCTGCAAAAAATGAGAACATGGATCGTTTCTTGTATGCTAGCTGTACATGTGTATATCCCAATATTGAAAAAGATCTAACAGAAGAAGATGCATGGACAGGTAATCCCCCAGATGTTCATGCCTCATATTCATGGTCAAAAAGAATCGGAGAATTGCAAGCAATTTCACATCATAAAGAATATGGAATGAAAGTTGCCATAGTCAGACCTTCAAATTCATACGGGCCAAGAGATAGTCTTGATCCTCAAACGGCACACGCATTAGGTGCTTTAATTATCAAAGCACTAAACAAGATGGATCCTTTCATAATTTGGGGTGACGGTAAACCAATACGGGAATATATCTACGCGCAAGATGCAGCCAAAGGCATGTTACTTGCAATGGAAAAATATTGTGTTGCCGATCCTATCAATTTAGCAAGTGGAGAATACGTAAGCATAGAAGATCTAGCTAGAAAGATAATCAAACTCTGTAATTATGAGCCCAAAATCATATTTGATAAAAACAAGCCATCTGGACAAGCAAGGCGGGTTCTTTTAAACAACAAATCAGAAAGTAAAATAGGCTTTAGAGCAGAAACTTCGATGGAAGAAGGGCTGGCAAAAACTCTAAAATGGTATCAAGTAAATCAGCAAAAGGGGAAAGTTATTGAAATTTAATGATAGAAGGGTTCTGGTTACTGGCGGAGCTGGTTTTATTGGTTCGGAATTGGTACGTCAGCTTTTAGATCAAGATTCCAAAGTAACAGTATTAGATAATTTTGCATCTGGAAAAAAACACTATCTTCCTGCTCATAAAAAACTGACAGTGATCACAGGTGACGTGATGGATGAAAAAATTGTAAGAAAAGCTGTTAAAGATCAAGAAACAATATTTAATCTTGCAGCACTTCCTTTCATACCTGATTCATATCATTATCCAGTAGATTTTTTCAAAACTAATACTATTGGAAATCTTAATGTACTTTGGGAAGCGATCAGAGCTAAATCAGCAGAGGCATTTATACAAATTTCTACCAGCGAGGTGTATGGATCAGCTCAGTTTACTCCCATGGATGAAAATCATCCCACTGCACCTTACTCCACATATGCTGTAAGCAAGCTTGCAGCTGATAGAGCAGCGTTTACATTACATAAGGAAAATGGATTTCCCGTAGTTGTCATAAGACCATTTAATACATTTGGGCCCAGATATACGCAGCCATATATCATTCCTGAAATAATGAACCAGATGTTAAATGGAACTACAGAACTTTCACTAGGTAATGTTAACGCTACAAGAGATTTCACTTTTGTAACAGATACTGCAAATGCACTTCTAAGAGCAGCCAGTGAAAAAAAGGCAATAGGTGAAATAATTAACGTAGGTTCAGGCACAGAGATAAGAATTCAGGATCTTGTACACAAAATTGCCAAGATATCTGGAATGAAAGTAAAAATAAAAACTGATGAGAGCAGGCTACGACCATATGATGTAAATCGGTTAATTTGTAATAACACAAAGGCGCAAAAACTATTGAAATGGACTCCAAAGATCTCGTTAGATACGGGTTTGAAGATTACTTTTGAATGGGCAAAAAAGAATAAAGTCACATTTAATGCACCGTTTAAGCGATGGTATTACAAAAATACAGATGATTAAACATTTGAGTTATTTGTTAGACCACCACTAATCTTTAGTGCTACAAATCCTACCAACACGCCATACCATAAAGTAAAAATCCTAATTAAAATTCCAAGAACAAATGCAATCGAAATATCAACTCCATTTAGAGTAAGTAGACCAGCAATGCTTCCTTCTGTAACTCCAATGCCTCCAGGTATGAAAGAGGCTGCACCAAGGATAAGCGATGAGGAATAAATTGAAATTACATTCACATAACTAACAGTATCTATTCCAACTGCTTTTAAAACAAAATATGCTGCAATACCAATAACAAACCAATATACAATTGAAGATATTATAGAAAGAAAAAGAATTTTTCTATTTAATGAGAGATGAATTGTATCATATGATTCAGATAAAGATTCAGTGACCTTTGAGAGAAATCTTATATTTTTAACTAAATTAAGTATTTTATTAAATGCAGTACGTGATCTTAGTAGTAGAAAGATTACTGTCAAGCACGTAGATGCGATAATAATGATGTAAATTCCAATTCCTAAAAACCACAGCCCAAGAATAGAAACAAACACCGCTCCTGTTAAATCGTATAGTCTTTCAATAATAACTAAGGGCGCCGTCTTTGCTACTGGAATGTTAAATTTATTTTTCAGTAATTGTGATTTTATTAATTCTCCCAGTTGTCCAGGAGTTGCTGATAATGAAAAACTTGACAGATAGATAAGGAAGTTAGTCTTCAGTGGAATAGAGACGTTGACTTTTTTTAATAAAATTGTCCATCTGAAAAACAGCGCTAACCAACTAGCAGATACCAAGGACAGAATTAGTGGCAAATAAATAATTTTAAAATTGGTTATTTTATTATACAATATATTAAAATCAGAAATTAATAAAAAACTAACATAGAAGCCAATTGCAATGACGGTGACAATTAAAATTTTATTGACAAATTTTGGTTTCAAGTTAATTTATTTTTCCATTTCCTTTATGATTATACCTAGTGTATTTTCTGAAATTTTATGTTCATGATGTGTATCATCCAGATAGATTTGAAATGTACCTTTTCCTAATTGTGATACAGTGATCTTTGTTTGATTTTCATAGTTTTTGAATGAATCACCTGAAAAACAGCATGGATCATATTTATTGAATATTTGGACATGCTTTCTGTTCTCACCATATGAATCAAGAATGTACAAATCCAGATAATTAGTAATTCTATAAAGACTTGGGTTAATCTGTTCATAATCACCAAGATCTTCAGGTGATGAGCGAAGATTGATGGGTAATGATCCTGCTATGGAATAGCTTTGAGTAATACGTGGATCTATTGCCGAATATAGTGTAGTAGTCCACCCTCCGCCAGAAATACCCACCATATAATACGAGGTAAAGTCATAATTTTTATCAACATAATTAAGAGATACAGCGATTGGTTCTACAAAATACTTGATCGAAGTAAATTCATTAGAATCTAAATAGAAGAACTGATTATGCGACATGAGTTTGATTGTTCCCTCATTTTCTAATTCTACTAACGGCTGATTATTCATTCCAAGCAAGGGCATAGAGAATGCCAAAACTGAATAATTGTTTTTTAATAAAAACTCAATCGTTCTTTTACCTTCTACAAATCCCCCATCGTGGCCTTGGTGATAAATTACGAGTTTGTTATTAGATTTTTCTGAATGAAAAAAATATGCAATAGAATTTACGTCATGTTCCATGTTGATAGTTATTTTATCAATTTGTTTTAGATTGTTCATATTAGAAAAATTTGAGTCGTGAACGTTTGTTTCAACAGATGAGGGCATGGAAGATGGAAATCCTAAATCTTTCCAAATGTATTCTATCAAAGAAGATCTTTTGGTTGTTACATCAGTTTGATTCTTAATATGGATTAAGGAATTTACATTGTTTTCATAGTTTACATTTTTGTCGTCACTATTTGTTGGTTTGACAATAAGAGTATCAAGATTAGATTTGAAATAAGGTGCAGACTTGCCAACTAAAAATCCACATACAAATACAGCGACAATTAAGATTACAACATATTTTGTTTTAATCAATATAATTGATAAGAAATAGGGTTATTTTAAAATCGTGATCAGATAGATTAGGCAGATTTAACAGAATATCAATGCATTTAGACTAGAAAGATGAGGTGTTGCGTTGTAATTATGTTTGCATTAAAAATATTAAAAAACAGTAGATTTTAAATAGAATTATGCTTTCTTAACTACCCGTTTATCAATATGTTCTGTAAATTCTTTTTGTAATTTTGAAATTTCTTCAATCTGGGAATCCGTCAATTTTTCATTTTTAGATAATTTTATCAAAATATCTGCAAATTGAGAATATGCTGATAAAAGTAATTCAGTATTAATTAAGATGCGTCTGAAATGTGGATTGGTTTCAAGATTAATATCAGCTTCAGCTTTGAATGCAGCACTTTTTTTGTAATGCATATAACCAGTTATGACCAATACTGGAATTCCTATAGAAACAACAATCACAAAATAATTAACAAAAGAAGGGAAGATACTTTTCAAATATGGGTATTTTTCAATGGCTAGAAAATAAGTTACAACAAGTGTATTTATCGCCGCAAAAATAAATGCAAAATATGTTGACCATCCCTGTCTAAAATAAAACCATGCACGAAAAGCTAGATTTTTCCCCACAATATGTAATAATTTGAGACATATATCAAGATTATAAACAAAATTTCCATACTCAAGTTCAAGCAAATCTTACAAAGTTGGTGTTACAGAAGATAAAGTCTTAATTGAATGATCCAAGTAGATTATGAGCATGTCTTAATATGAGAGAGATGGTTTGTTTCGCTTGAAGCGGTATTGAAATTACTTATTGCATATGGCAGTAAAGGTAAATTTTTTCATATGAGAGAATTTGTCAATTCACTTGAAAAATTTGGCATACAGTGTGAATTAGTTAAAGATACTAATTACAGTAGAGGATTTCCAGGTAAGAATCCAAAAGATTGGTTTTTTGGAAATAAAGAATTTAAAAAATTAATAAATGATACGAAACCAGATGCAGTGTTTATTGACAGACAGTCACATTTTGGACTGGGTGTACTAAAAGCAAAAATTCCTCTTTTTGTATTGTTAAGAGGACACTATTGGTCAGAGATTGACTTTGCAAAAAAAACACTTTACAAAGGATTGTTAATGCGTATAGTGATTTGGCTTAGAAATAGAATTTCTGAAAAGATCTTCAGGGACGCCACGATGGTGCTTCCGATTTGTAAATATCTAGAAGAAATTGTAAAGCAACATTATCCAAACCAAACAACTGATGTATTTTTTGAGGGCATTAACTCTTCACATTGGTATCATACAGAAGGAATGAAACTAAAACATCCTTGTGTTGGATTATTGCAGGATGCGAATTGGTGGGGAAAAACAAAAGAGATGTTGACGTTAAAGAAAGTGTTGGAAATGATGCCCGATGTAAATTTTTACTGGGCTGGAGATGGACCTTACAGAGATCACATTATTACAGAGTTAAACAAATTTAGTAATTTCAAATGGCTAGGTAGATTAGATTACCCAGATAAGGTTCGTGAGTACCTAAGTGAAATTGATGTTTATGCTTTAATCAGCGGGATGGATTTAGCCCCACTTACTTTGAAGGAGGCTCAACTCATGGAAAAACCAGTAGTGGCAACAAATGTAGGCGGAATACCAGAGATGATGCAAGATAAAAAAACAGGATTTTTGGTTAATGAGGGAGATTCTCAAGATTTGATCGACAAGTTATCAGTTTTGATATCAGATAAAATCATGGCAGATAAGATGGGCAAGGAAGGTCGCAAATTTGTTGAAGAGGTGTTTGCTTGGGATAAAATCGCGAGAAATTTTCTTGATGTGATAAGATCTAGCGTAGCTAAAGCGTGAAAATTACCAAATCAACAAAATATATCTAAATAAAACTAACAGTGAAATAATGACACTTATAGATTTATTTTTAAGATAAATTAATGAGTTTAATAGTTATGAAATGTATTGTATGTGGTAATACTGAGCCGGTAAAGTATGCAGATAATTCAGGATTAGATTTGCCCGTTTATCAGTGTAAACAATGTAAATTGTATTTTACTGGAAATTCTGAATCTACAATTAAAGAAAAAACATTCATGTTATATCATGGACAGTATTGGGATGAACGAAAATCTGAATTTTCGTTAAAGTCTAATTATATAGATCCTGATTCTCAGAGTAAAAAAAGAAATTGGATCTCACAGTATAGTTATTGTAAATCACACTTCAACAAAGATAAAAAAACTATTTTGGAAATAGGTGCAGGTGCAGGTCAAGCATCATTTTGGTTTGAAGAAAAAGGTTTTTTCGTTACTGCTATTGAACCAGATGAAAGGAATGTAAGATTAATTAATGAAAAATTGACGAATGGGCATTGTATTCAGGGATTTATAGAAGATGTAGAAATTGAAGGAAAATTTGACGTCATATGGATGTCACATGTACTAGAACACTTGGTGAGACCAGATTTGTTTTTAAAAAAAATAAGAGAAAACTTGCAAGAAAATGGAATGTTCTTTATCGAAGTCCCAAATTGTGAAAATACAGTCATGCTAAAAGCATCCATTAATGAACCTCATACTTTTCACTTTTCGAAAAATACTTTACTTAATCTTGTAAAGAATTCAGGTTACAAAATAGAATGTTGTGATTTTTTTAGACCTGCAACAATAATTGAAGGCGGCTTAAATAGAATTATAAAAAATACAGGAATTAAAATTGATCATTTTCCGTACTATCCTCGCATTAAAACCAGTAATAAAAAAGGACGGGATTTACGATTAATAATACGTAAATGAGGGAAAATAAAATCTATTTATATTTACATTAACTATGAAAATATTTAGAAAATTTTATGTTTTTAAAAATAGGGAATTTTTCATTGATTTTTTGACGCAGTATCCATCTTTTTTCAAATCTTCTATATTTTGTTAGAATATGGTTAATCTTGTGATCTGGATATGCTTGTTGTAGTGGTTTTTTTAAGGAATCTTGTTGAAACCAGCACATTGCATGAAATAGATCAGATTTAGAATTATTTTCAAGGCCAAGTTCTTGATATTGTTGTTTTAAATTTGTCTTAATCAATACACCGTCAAAATTCTTGGAAACATCATCATCAATTAATTTTGTGACACCATCTGATAAAGCATAATCATCAAATAAAATACAAAAATTATTAGAAGATATATTCAGAAAGGCGTAAAAATCGTGTTCCACAGCCTCAAATACATGATGACCGTCTATGTAGGCAAAATCTATTTTTGGAAACTGGTGTTTGTCCATGATTTCACCAGAATATCCAGCATATGGTTTGATTTTTGATAACCACTTGTCAGATGCAATTTTTTTCCAAAGTTGAGGCGTAGTTAAAATATTAATTTCATCATCAATTTTAATTTCAAATTTTGTATCTAGTGTGGGATCTATTGTATGAATTGTTCCGGGAATACTGTAATCATCCATAGCCCATGCCATACACAAAGTTGAGTATCCTTTTGCTGTGCCAATTTCTAGAACATTTTGCGGTTTGTATTTTGCAATAAGGGAATAAAGTAAAATGCCACGCTCATAATTGATGATGTATAGTTCTTTGTTTTCTGGATACATAGGTGTCAATTTGCTTAATCTTAAAAATTCTTTATCATCAGGTATTGTAATTTCTAAAGATTTTATAAAAGACCTGATATCAGTTATTTGCATTATTAAAACACGGAATAACCCTTATTTTTGTGCTTATCATGATGTATAATCTCATAAAAATTCTAATCTAATGTGACAGTATCTTTCATTTCATTAGTGATAAAGAGTCTATACCAAATCTCGAAAGCTAGCAATCCTAAAAACTTATTGACATACTTAACATCCAAATCAGTTTTGTTTAGATGTTGATCAATCCATTCTTGATTTATCCAACCGTTTTGCACTATACGTGAATTTAGTAAATACTGTTCACATAAACGTCGACCATGAGAATGCCACAAGTTAATGGTATTGACGTTAAATCCAAGTTTTTCTTCAGATATCAATGAACTTGCTTTGTGTTTTTGTAGTAACTTACGAAGTAATAATTTTCCCATATTGGTTTGTGAATCGTATTTGAATTTATTTGATAATGGTATCACATATGAAATTAATTGTGAAGAAAGTAATGGAGTTATTGACTCCATACCAAAATAATTATGAAGTGCAGTGTTTATTGGGCTGAAGTTATACGATAGCTTGCCATTATAGTCTGCCAAAAGAACTTGGGTTAATCGAGGTAAGTTATTATCAAAATACGGAATTAAAATATCATATATGGATTCCCATTTAAAATTACATTTGCTACCAAATAATTTTTCTTGATCTGGAACTCTATCTCTCTCATGACATTCCAGATATGCTTTGACTTTTTCTAATACAGTTGAATTATCTGTTGTTAATGACAAAAATTTTTTGTATCTAAAGGTATAACCACCAAATATTTCATCGCCTCCATCTCCAGATGCCAAATATTTTGAAAATGTTTGTGCATTTTTTACAACATAATACCAGTGTATGTCCCAAAATGGAAGTTTTACTATACTAATTGCCTTTGGTAATTCTCGAAGATAGTTATCTAATTCTACTATGTGATGATTTGCGCTAAAATGTTCCGCAATTTTTGCTGCGGATTTTGTTTCATCTATACTATTTGCAAACTTTATGGATATTGCATCTATTTGAATGTCAGGTAATGTTTTACGCAAGAATGCTAGAATTAATGTGGAATCGACGCCGCCGCTTAGAGCAATAGATATGTTTTTAACATTTTTAGTTTCCAGTTGATTTTTTATTGTGTTTTCAATTGACTTCTCTATAAAATCAATTGAGGGTATTGTGTCATTTTCAACAAAGTTTTTCCATGTCATCTTTGGTAAAAGTGGTTTTTGGTAAGAATCGTATCTTAATGTAAGAATATTTTTGACAGTATCTGGATTTAGAGTCAATTAGATTTTTCCGCGTCCTAGACCTCTGAATATCAAGCCGGCTTTTTTTGCTGCGTGTTTATCCATTATTCCTCTTGAATCAATTACTACCAAATTTTTTGTTTTAGATGACAGAAATGTAGGTTCTATGTCAAAGAATTCTTTATGAGCTGTAACTATTATGATTGCATCCACACCAGAAACCGCATTCGTCAAGTCATTTTCTGTATCAATATCATAAATCTTTGTTGATTTGAAATACGGATCATAAATTCTCACTTTAGTTCTCAACGACTGCAATTTCTCAACTATTTGTTCTGCCGGAGAAAGCTGAATATCTTTTACGTTGGGCTTGTAAGAAATTCCCAATATCAGAATAGTACTATCCTCAATTGTTTTGTTTACTTCCTTAAGAGCATCTAAAAGTAGATCTATTATATGAGAATGCATATTTTCGTTTATTTGTCGGCTCACTTTTACAATTCTAAGCATATTATCATCGAATTTTCTGGCTGAGTTGAGTAATTGATATGAATTTACTGGCAAGCAAGGTCCACCAACTCCAGGACCAGGATAATGAACTTGAAAATTGTATTTTTTATCAGCTGCCTCAAGAACTTTGTAGATGTCAATGTCTAATTTTTCAAATAATATAGCCATCTCATTTACAAAAGCAATGTTTATGTCACGAAAAACATTCGTTGTAAGTTTAACTGCGTTAGCTGTTTTACAATTTGGCATACGAATTAGTTCTACTGGAAAAATACGATTGTATATTTCCGTAATAATGTCAGTGGTTTTTTCATCTAATCCACCTACCAGTCTTGGTAAATGTGTAAAATCGTAAAGGATTTCGCCTGGGTTTGCATTTTCTGGGCATACTCCTATACTAAATGTTTTTCCTGCAATCAGTCTATTTTCTGATTCTATAATCTGTATGAATTCATTTTCAATAAATCCTGGTTCAATGGTGCTTTCTACGACTACTAATGTATGTGGTTCCATTATCTTTCCTAATTGTTTTCCAACTATTTTTAGAGCGTTATAATTCGGTACATTGTTTTCATCCATAGGTGTAGGCAAAGATAATAAAATTAGATCTGAAATTGGTACTGCTTCTTCTATTTTGGTTGTTACATGGAATAATCCTTGATTAATCACATTGTTGAAAATTTCTTCATAACCTGGTTCATCTTTTAATGGAAAAATTTTTGAATTGATTTTGTTTACCAAATCGACATTTATGTCAACTCCTACTGTCGGCAATTTTGCATTTGCTACAGATAGTGCAGTTGGGAGTCCTATTCTTCCAATGCCAACTACACAAACACGGATTTGTCCTAATTCTACGAATTTTTTAATTAATGCAAGATCTTGTAGTAAAATCTTCTTAGTTTGTGATCCAGTTGATTGCAAGGTTATAAGAGGGATAAATCTGGAACAATTAATATAAATTTACATTGTAAATCAATTTTAAAACTTAAAAACACAGTGATTAAGAAAAAAGTGTCTATTATGAAATGTGTTATAACTGCTGCAGGCAAGGGTGTAAGGCTTTTGCCCATAACAAAAGAGATGCCAAAGGAGATGATGCCTATCTTTACAAAAATTTATGGAAAAAATAGGGTCGTAATTCCGTTATTACAGTATATTTTCGAGCAGCTCTACGCAGTTAACCTTAGAGACTATTGTTTTGTTGTAGGAAGAGAGAAGAGATCCATAGAAGATCATTTCACCCCACATGATGCATATCTTAAGGAATTATCAGGCGAATACAAAATATTGATGTCAAAATTTTATGATAGATTGCAAAAATCGCATATGGTGTGGATAAATCAAAATAAACCACATGGGTTTGGCGATGCAGTAAAACTAACTCAGAGATATATCGGAGGAGAAGATTTTGTTGTCCATGCAGGAGATGTAGCAATTCTAAGTAAATCAAGACACCCGGTTTTGCGTCTCATAGATACTGCAAAAAAAGATCCGACGATTTCGGCAGTACTATTGTGTAAAAAAGTTAAAGACGCTAAGAGATATGGTGTCCCAAAGTTAAAAAAAATATCCAATTCACATTATATTGTAGAAGAAGTGGAAGAAAAACCACTTAAACCAAAATCAAGTTTTGGATTATTACCAATGTATTATTTTAAATCAGA
>ERZ1292640.1751-Hain-H43-02um-R1-1751-length-17812-cov-4_pt1 | contig 17812 bp, 22 predicted proteins | sample MGYA00564404_ERZ1292640 | MGnify/ENA primary metagenome ERZ1292640 (study PRJEB36523, sample SAMEA6512636) | groundwater metagenome | collected 2019-01-08 | study: AquaDiva: Metagenomics assemblies of 32 groundwater samples
ACCATTTCGCATAAGAACCATCAGCTTTTTTTATGGATTCCCTATCCAAGTCATAACCCTCATCCCTTAAAGACTTCATAAACTCATCTTTGGTTATCCTTCTAAGCTTCTTATCATCCAAAAAATTAATGTATCGGTCAAAAGCCATAAATAAAGCCACCTTACCATTAGGATTTTTTGTAAAAGTTTGCTCAATAAAATGCTTTAAAGGATTAGACTTCTTCTCATACCTTTCCCGTCTATCCAAAATACTTCCTTCTTTTGAAAAAGAATGAGAACCCATTAATTTTCCAAGGATTCCAATACACTTCATACAAAGAGCAGAATATTCAGCTTCAGGGATTCTATTCAAAACATTCCCATTAGCTTCATCAAACTGATTTGGAAAATCCACTACAACCCATCTTCGGTAAAACCCATCTGTTTTGTCATCAGTTTGAGGAAGAGTATTTGTCGCAATAAGAATTTTTGCATAATTCACATCATCAAAAGGCTTTTTGTTCTTAAACTCAAATCCAACAAAATCTTCTCCTGATAAACGCTTTAACCTGCTCGTTTGTTTTATCTTATCAAAATTTGTTTCCCCCATCTCGCACACAAGTTTTTTGTAAAGCTTTACTGATTCAAAACGAGAAACAATTAATTGTTCAAGTTCAGTTGAACAATGGTTGTGTGTTCCGACAAGGTTTCTTATCAAGCCTAAGAACTTTGATTTTCCGTTACTTCCACTTCCTGTTAAAACAAATATTCTATGAATAAAGTATTTTGGAAATAAAGTGAAAGCACATATTTCATACAATAAAGGTTTCCACTCTTCCCCTACCCATTGGTCAAATAATTTATCTGTTTCAGGAGTTTCGGTTGATTCGCAAAGCTCCCAAGGAATTGGATTTACTGCAAAATATTCCCTTGTCGCTTCATAAGTTTCAAGAGTTTTAATGTTAATAATCTTGTTTTTGAATTGTATATCAAGTTCTCCTAAAGGTTTTGGTTTAAGCCTTCTTCCTGCTCTTCTAAGAGCTTCAAGTATTTCGCTTTTTACGTTTCCTTTAAGAGTATTTTCAGCATAGTCTAACGCTTCATCTACTGCGTTAAGTATATCTGTTTCATCTACAATACACCACATTTTTTTACAATCATCCCAAACCCACCATATTTGGTGGTCATCATAAAAGATACCATACTTATCTACTAACTCATAACAGAAAGAACGCCAATCTCCTTGTCGTTTTATTTTCTCTCTTATTATTGTTAAAGGATTTTCTTTTTGAGTGTAACCCCAAACGTAATCAAGTTTTTGTGCTGTGATTGTTGGATTAAAATCACTCCATCTGTTAAACTTTGTTATCAAAGCCATTGTTTCATCTTTGTTCAACTTCATTTTGTTGAATATTTGCATTACACAGGACACTCTTTCTTTTTCACTTGCATCTGTTTTTTCAAGAATCTTTAAGTAATCAAGTTCAATGCTTCTTTTTGCTTCGGTTGGAACTCCAACTAACAAGCTATCTAAAACTTTGTTCTTTGCTCCTTCATTAGCGTTCTTTTCAAGTTGGTAAATTGTTCCATACTTATAATGCTTACAACCTTCTATTGGTGTCCAATGAAATGAACCATAAAAGCACTTATCATATTTTGTGTGTTCTATGTTTGGTTCGCAATATTTTTGAACAAAGTTTATGAAGTATTTTTCTTGGTTTTGCTTGTTTAATCCTTCTATGTTGTATAACCTTATGTGAGGGCATTTACCATTGTGGTTGAATAAATAAACTTCATATCCTTCTTTCTTTATTGTTTCAAAGTTCTTTACTTGCATATCAAATAGTTTTTGTTTTATTTCAGGAGTATCAAAACCTTTTTCAATATCTATTTCAATGAGTAATTCGTTATCTGTTATACTTCTAACACAATGTCCTTCTTTGTATTCTGCATCTCTTTTTTCTGTTGAAGTATAAGGATTGTTTGCGAATACAGGATTAGCGTTCTTTAGTTTTAAGAAGCGTGTAACGTCCATTTAAACCAACTCCCAAAGTGGTTTGTTTTCTTTTTGTTTGTCTAAGTATTTGAAAAAAGTTTTTGCTGTCATTGTTCCTTTTGTTTTATTACATTTTGTGCAACATAGACAAGTGTTTTCTAAAGTGTTTTTTCCACCAAGGGCTTGAGGTGTTTTTCGGTCAAGGCTAACTACTTTGTCGTATGGTGGTTGTCCTTCTGCTTCAAGTTCTATGTTACAATAAAAGCATTTGATTGTGTCATTGTCTTTTATTTTTGTTGCTTGTTTAAGTTCTTCCCAAGTAGTAAAATTAAACTTGTAATCTCTGTATCTTCTAAAGATTGCTTTTTTCATTTCTTCGTTCATTGTAATCCCTCTTGGTATTTGATTACAAAGCTTTTGAAGGGAGCTGTTATTTCATAAAAAGTTTTTGGTTCTCTGAACCTATCTCGCCAATCAGTTACATAAAGTTTGGCGATTCCTTGTTGTTCGTTGTATTCGGTTACACATCCGTAATACACCTCCGTTTCGTTGATTACTATTTTTCCATAGACATTTAGTTTATACATACCAATACATCCTCCATCATCATCTTGGTTCTAAAAAATTAGAACTCTCTGCTGTATTAAGAGCAGAGGTTCTTATTAATGTTTGCTCTAAGCGAATTTCATTGTTCTTTTTGTGTCTTTTTGGTTTGTGCCTACTCTTTCAAGTTGTGCGAGTTTGCCTGTGAGTGGTTTGGCGTGTGCGATTGTTCGGAGTAGTTCCCATTGGTTGCAGCCTATATCCCATTTCAACTTTTTTGCTCCTGCTTCTATGTTGAATCTGATACATTCTTTGCCGAATTTGTTTACGAGTTTTTCTCCTTCGGATAAGAATTTGATTGTGGCTTTGAATGATAGTTGTCCTTCAGGCACTATGTCTGAAAAGAAGTCTTTTTCTCCAACAGGTCTTTCTGTTGTGTAGTCATCTGACCAATTCTTTGTTTCTATTTCTTTTTCTGTTACCATTTTTTATCATCTCCGTTAGGCTTGGAGAATCCAAAGCCATAACAATAATCTAATGGTTTCAAGTCTTTTTAAACTTGTTCAGGCTTTCGTGCCGAGTTGCTTTAAAGCTTTCAAATCCTTTTCCGAATCTTTTCTCAACTTGTCTAAGCTTATTTTTCCTGTTTGGAGTTCTCCATACTTTTTAATGTATTCTTCTATGAACTCTTTTTTGATTTCTTCTTTGGGTTTAGTCAGCATTAAAACTTTTATTGCTGAGCGGAGCATTGTTCCTCTTTGTGATTTGTCTTTTCCGTTGAAAACGTTTTCCATTTCAAGGGTTATTTGTTCTCTTGTTTTCTTTGGAATAATTACCTTATTGGCTTTCATATTATTTCCTCCTTTTATTGACTTTTAAGAAATAATTATAAGTAAAGGGCAGTATCATCATTATTGAGCCTATTAAATATAGGAAAGAAAAGTTGAAACTAAAAACATACCCATCCATAAAAAATATTAATATTGCTGAAAGCAGTAAAGCAAATCCGAATATAAAAAAAGTTGTATCTGCTTGTGCTGACCTTATTTCATTCTTCATTTTGATTCCTCCAAACATTCTTTCATATAAGCTTGGTAAAGCTTATCAAAGAATAATAATAATGATTCATCAGGTAAGTTGAGGTTTGTTTTTGCTGTGCCGTTTGCATAAACCCATATACTGCCTGAAACATTTATTTCTAAATAGTTCAGGCAGGGGTTAGAACGAGTGTCATACTTGGGATTGAGTGTTTCCTTTCCTTTTATCAAATCGTGTAGCTTTTTGAGGTTTATCTTTTTACCATTTTTTTTGTTTGGTAAAGCAATTACCTTTTGAGCTTGAGGAACGAAAACACTTTCCATTCTAGTTTTCTCCTATCCTGTTTTTTTGTTCAAAGTATTCCCAAATGTTTTTGAACTGCATAGTATTTTTTACTATCCCAAATACATCTTCTTTGAGAACCCATTTGTCTTTTATTGCTTTTTCTACAAATATTTTTATTGCTTTAGATTTTCTATGGCTACAAGAGTATAGGAGATTTCCTTTTTCGTCTTGTATTGTTATTGTAACTTTAGAGTGTATGACCATATACATCAGCTCAATATCATTGCTCCGTTCAAGTCTTGTCCTACTATTTGGGCGTTTTGTATTGCTGTTGCAATCGCTTGTGGGTTGAACGCTTCTTTGAGAGTGTTCATTTCCCCATACATTGTATAAAGCATATAACCTAAGACTATAAAACCGATTATTGTTATTAGGGGCATCCAAGCTACAAGAGATTCAAGGATTCCTTTTTTCTTTTCCTTGTCTTGCATATTGATACCTTCCAAGTAACCTGAGTGGTAAGACCTTGAAGCAATACGACTAACCATTTCGCTTGTAATGTCTTTTCTGAAGGAATCAAAAAAGTCAAATCCTTCTGCATAACCTTGAATAGCAAACAACACAGGAATTGGAGAGCCTTCAAAATTGTATTTGTATTCGCTGAACCTTGTTATCTCTCGCACTTCAACTCCTTTTTCGTCTTTGCTCCAAAATTCAACAAAGGTAACTTCTTTATCTGTCCATTCAAAGACAACTCTTCTTTCTCTAAAAACTTTTACAACAACCTTTCCACCTTTCTTTCTCGCTGTTTTCATCGCTATAACAAATTTTAAGAGTTGAGGAATACCTTCTTTTCCATTGATTGTGATTCGTTCTTCTTTTGCCACCATTATCTTTTCAGGATTGAGTTGTTTTGTTTTTTCAAATTCTGCTTCTAATCTTTGTTTTGTTTCAGCATCTTCTTTTTGTCGTTCTTCTTCTTTGGCTTGTTGTTCAGCCTGAACCCTTTGCAACTCGTTGATGTCGGTAATGAATTGTATTTGTTCAGGAGTGAGTTTCTTTCCTGCTTTAAGCATTTTGTTCAAAGCGTTGTATCTTGTCCATTGTTTAATGTCCTCATTTTCTTCTAATGCTTGAACCAAAAAATCTCTCTCTTCATCAGGATTAATACGGAGTTCAGCTCCGTCAGGAACTTCAGGTTCTTCCTTTTCTTTTATTTCTCTTTGGTGTTTGTCAAATTCTAAATCATCTTCTCCCGTTTCAGCATTTATCCAAACTCCCTTTTTTACATCATCAACCATTACTTATCACTTCCTTCAAGATTATTTCTTTTTTTTGTTCGTGTTCCTCTTGCCCCAAGACTATTTTGTTTTCCAATTGTGGTGTCAGCTTTTATTTCTTTTCTCCATTCTCGTCTAAATTTAACAGCCTCACAACGATTTCTTGCTAAATGTTTATTTATGTTATTAACAACTACTCCACATTTTTTACATCTTTCAACCATTTTACATCACTCCTTCTTTTTCAAAAATGGAATTTTACTCATAACTTTTTCTTTAAGCCCTTGACTTGCTTGTTCGCTGAATTGGTCGCTTATGTCTTCAGCGAATGGTGTCATTGATTGAACATTAACTTGCTTGTCGGTCTTGGATAAAACACTTGCCCATCCTCCTTTCCCTCTTGAAGTAACATTAGTTACACCAAGTTTTCCGAACACTTTTTCTTTAAGCGTTGGGAGTTCCCAGCCACAAATCTTTTCAGCCTCTTCAAGCTCTAAAAGTAAGTGTCCTTTGGCTCTTGTTTCTCTAAGCTCGGAAGGGTTAAGATTAGCTCTTGCCGAATCAAGATTAACACCATTAGAAACATACTCATTCACTTCTAACAAATGCTTTGAGATTGCTTCGGGAGATTCAAAAGGCTGTTGCTCCATATTTTTTACTTGTTGAAGCCTATCAAACTCGTTCTTTAATCGTTCCTCGTATTCATCCATATTGCATCAAGTCCTCCTCTCTTTTTAATTCTCTTTTAACCTGATAAGCCATACTAACCCCACAACAAAGTTCTTCCCTAATCTTTGACAACATAAACATTCTTCGCCCATCGCCCAGCTTATGTTTAATCTTTCTTGCTTCTATAAGTATTTCTTCTAAATCAGTTTTCTTTGGTTTTATTTCAACTTCTTTTTGTGTAGCAAGTTTTTCAGCGTTAAGCTTTCTAAATTCTCTTTTAAGTCTTTCATAATTTCTTCTTGTCGTTTTGCTTGGAAGTTTCCAACTAATCTCATTCATCAAACCTTTTTTTGACAAAGGCAAATCCATTATGGGATTATATATTTGACTTACTATAAGTGGTCTTTTTCTCCAAACTTCTCCCTCGTGAGGTCTAAGGGTTAAAAAGTGTAGTTTTGAGTAACTAATACCTTTTTCCAAGTTCATTGTTTCAGAAGGAAGCATTTCAACTTGATAAGTTCCAAGTTGTCTTAAGTCAGTAGTAATCATTCTATGTGTAGGCATTGTAAGAGAAATAGAAAGTCTTGATGACCTAATAGTTGTCATATCTTTTGAAAAGTTTAAAACTTCTCGGTCATTCCATTGTTTAGCGTTAGCACTCATTTGAGCTTCATCAAGAATAAGTTGATAACCTCTCCTATCTTTCAAACTTCTTTTCTCTAACTCAACTATTTTATTCTGCATATCCTGTTTATCAAAAAACAAGTGATTCTCTAAATGGTCAGCATCAAAAAGTTTTCCATAAGAATCATTCTCATCAACACCAACAATTTCACTTCTTGTAAGAGAAGCGTAAGTTTTACCCGTTCCATTTCCACCGATAAAAAAGTTGAACGAGTTACCTTCAGTTCTATTGTGTATCTGTAACCATTCTTTTCCAAATAACCAATAATATTTATGGTCTTGGATAGACTTAGGTATTTCTCTAATTCCCAACTACCTCGCCCCCCTCGTTCATTATTCTTACATAGTCTTGGTCGGTGTAGTTCTCTAACATATAATAATTATTTGAATAAAGTATTGCTGTCATTAATTGCATAAATTCAGAAAGCACATAGCGAAAGTAGTCAAGGTTTTGTTCAAGTTTATTTACGTTTTGGAGTTCTTGCATTAAAGTAAAATATCTTTTTGCCCAAGCATCTTTGGAAACTTTAGGAACAAGAAAAGGAGTGAGTGTTGTTGTAATCAAATCTCGCATCTGATGATACTTATATTTTCTTTCGGTTTGATTGATGTATGGTTGGGAAGAAATATTTGTGAGCTTGATTAAAGAATAAATTATTACGCCATCAACTTTTGCATCGTTGCCGAGAGAATTATTGTAAGTAGAATTTGCGATTGTTTCTCCGTAACCCATTAGTGTTCAACTCTTTTTCAAAAGTTAGCGACTACGAATTTCGTAGCAAGTTATACGAATTTCGTAGCGTTGTTAATATAAACCTACGCTTTTCGTAGTTAGAATACGAATTTCGTAGGCTAAACCAAATGCCTTCTAATTGTATTACAACCCTAAATAACTACTTCTACATAACTACAGGGGGGCTGTTTCAATCGTGAGAGCAATATGACCATATTGTAACAACCTTTTTAATTCTAATGTAACTACTATACTATAGTATGACCAACTTAGATAAAAGCCCCCAAGATTATTCTTATGAAACTATAAGAGATAAAATAACTAATTGCCCTAACCCTTTAGCCCAAAGTATTGCATCCTTAGTCTATAGCACAGGAGCAAGAGTGAGTGAGCTTAACAAAATTAAAAAAATTAATATTCAAGAACAAGGAAACTACTTAAGAATTACTTGTAAAGTTCTCAAAAAGAAATATAAAACAAAAAAAAATCAAGAAAGAATTGCTGTTGTTTCTTTAGATGAAACTTGGTTGATTGTTCCAATAAAGCGTTTGATGGAAGGAAAGAATGATGACGATATTTTGATTCCTATGTATCGTATGAAGATATATAGAATTTTGATGAAAGAATTTAAGTTTAATCCCCATTTCTTTAGGTCTTTAAGGGCTACACATCTATCCCAAAGAGGTTATACTGCTCATCATTTAAAGCATTTTTTTGGTTGGTCAAGCGTTGCTCCAAGCGATTATTATGTTGGGCTTAATACAGAAGATTTAGAATATTGAGGTTGATATTATGAAAAAACTAATTGATATAATGGAGATTGTTGAATTTGATTTTAGAACAGGTAAGTATCATCTTATTCCTGTTAATGAAACTATTCCTTATAATCTTTCTGATGAACTTGAACAATTAAAAAGAAATATGGGTTTAAAACTATTTATACAAGGAGTTGATAACCCTGAACATTTTATAAAATCTTTTTATCAAAATAAAGGTTATCAAGTTGCGAGATTACCAAGTTTTTATCTTGATTACCAACATAGAAAGTATGATGAATTTCCTTCTGATGTAAAGCAACAAATAGTCAAATTGATTGAAACAAATTATTCTTTAGTTAAAGATGGTTATTGTAAGACTATTTTGGAATTATTTGATAAAGCAGGAGTTCCTGATTTTATTGTTATCAAAGTAGTTGATAAAAAAGTAGAAGATTTCTTTTTTGTTGAAGTTAAATCATCAAAGGATTCACTTAGATTTGAACAAATATTTTGGATTTTTTCAAGTAATGTTCCTTTCAAGTTAGTTTATTGTCAAGATTCAAAGTTGGTCGTATGAATTGGGGTGTTGTTGTTATTGGTTTGTTGGTTTTGACTTTTGGTTTGTTGTGTTTGGAGTTGTTGAGGAGGGTTTGGTATGATTGAGTTAATTTTTTTGGTTGCTAAAACGGGGAATTTTTTTATAGATATTTTGCTTCCGAGTATTGTTGGGTGTGTTGTATTGGTTGTTCTTGCTAATTCTATTTTGAATAAGTGGGGTTATTCTTTATTCTAAAAAAAGTTTGTTTTGTGTTGGGCGTTTCGCTTTTGCCCTTGATTGCTTTGCTTGTTAGGGGTGTTGGTTGGGGGGCTGATTCTTTTGCTTTTTATTCTGTGGCATGTGGTAACACTCAATACGCTTCTAATCTTTCAAGTAATTTCTTTTCAGGATTTCTGAGCCTAATCGGTTGTAATTTTGTCTTAACTTCTTTCGTTCAATGGTTTTTTTATGCAATAGCCTTGTTTTCTCTTTGGGAAATTAGTAAAAAAGTGTTGGGAGAACACGCTTGGTTGTTGCCTGTGTATGTTGGAACTCTTACTCCCCTCTTTTTTATTGAAGGGCTTAGGTTCGAGAACGATTTATTTGGTTGGTCGCTAATGTTGGTTGCATTGGCTGTGATGTATAGGGGTATTCAGCTTAAAAGCCCTTATAGATGGTTAATGCTTGTTTTATCATCAGTAATAGGGCTAATTAGTTACAATGCGTGGTCAGGAAGCATTATTTTAGTGCCTATCGCTGTTATTTTAACTGATTTAAAGCTTAGGGATAAGCAAATAATCATTATTTCATTAGGAATAGCTTTTGTGTTACTAAATTTAGGGTATATTTTAGGTTCTTTCAATTTTGATTTGGCTACAATGGTTTCTGAAGAGATTCCTTTGCTTGGCTTGGTCTTTATTTTGCCGATTCTTCATTATTGGAATAAAATCCCTCAACCTTTCTTTATTTATGGTTTAGGATTACTCGTTCTTGGTTGTCTTAAATCAAAATATATGTTTCTCGTAACCCCTTTTCTTGTAATGGCGTTGATTCTAAAAGAAAAGCGTGAGGGTTTGTGGCTGAAAGACTTGAAAATAGAACCAATGCTTTTTGTCGCTATCTTTTCAATTTCTTTTATAATAATGCCTCTAAATATGTACCCAACAAGTAGTGATATTCAAGAAATGGAGTTACTAATCAGTTACTATAACGACAACAACATTCCAATTTATAATGATTGGGGAGATGGCTGGACATTTATTTACTTAGGCTATGATACAAATTACAAAAGTTCCCCTCCTCAGCCTGATTGGAACAATTTAACTCCCCCATTCTATGTTTATACTCGTCAAGAAATAGATTGCGAAAAACTAAATAAAAACACTTATCTGTGTTCCTGATTCTTGGTCTTGTTGAGTTTCCTGAATCATCCTCTTAACTTCTTTTATTACTTGTTCGTATTTTCCTGATTCTCTCAACCCTTTATGCATAATCATTGACCTTTGAGCTTGTTGAAAATTCCTGTAACAAACAAGAATAAAGCTACTATGATAGCTAACCAAAACAACCACATGAAGCTTCCGGCTGTATCTGTTACTGCTGAAAACACAAAAGCAAGGCTCATACCTATCATAATGCTTGTCGAGGCTTTAGCTCTTGCAAGAATTAACAAAATAGTTACAATAAGGAACACTACTATGCCTAAAAACAAGGTGTTCCCTCCCACCATTCCAATAAGCCCATTTGTCAAGAATCCTAATAAGCTATTTGAATCAGCTATCATAAGAAACCACCCGCAACACCTCTAATAATAGCCGCAAACTTCATCATCAAAACAATAATCGCTGTAAGCTGGATTAAACCAAGTATTGGAATCAATAAGTTAGCGAATACTTGAGCCGGAGCCGGAAGAGGAGCAACAATCAAATTAATTAACTGAACCCAACTTGTAGCGAAAGTCCACAAATCCCCAACAAGCTTAGTTACAGGAGAAACAACCTTTGCTATCTCGCAAGGAATAATATCAACTAAGTTTTGAGAAGCAAAAGTGCAGTTTTGAGTTGAAGCATTTTTTATTGCATCAAGGCTTGTAGTCGTATATAAATCGCTTTTTTCAAAATTAGTCAAAGTCATCCCATGATTTTGTAAATCTGCCGAAGCTTCAAAAGAAACAACCATTACATTTACTGCAAAGAAAACAGCCATTATTGTTATAGCCATCGCTGTAAATTCATCCATTATGAACGCCTCTCATTAACTATGAAGCCAAGAGCTATTAAGATTACTGCAACGCATAACTCCCAGGGAATCCATGTTAGATAAGTGAAGATTATCATTGAAACAACGAATACTAAGCCTGTTGCTTGGCTGGAGAACTGCCCCATTAAAACACTTGCATATAAGCCGAGGGCTATGCAAATTATTAAGCCGATTACGAGCAGAGGATTACACCAACCATCTGCTGAACATCCTAAGTCGCTTCTTAATCCTGTTTTTAGTCCATCTACTATGGAGTAATTAGTTTCAAAAGCATCAGTTATTGAATATGATTGGCTGAAAACGGGGTAAGTAAAAGCTCCATAAGTTACCGTTATGGTGTTTTGGATTGTTCCTATGTTTATGTCAGCCCATGCGATTGTGTTTGTAAAAGTATGGTTGATGTCGCTTCCTGTCCAAGAATTTGTGGATAAGAGTGTTCCGTTTTGATAAACTCTACTTACAGCAGTAATTGTTTTAGAACCAAGATTACTCAAAGTAGGATTAAGAGTAAGATTCCCAACAGATTGTTTAATTTTACCATTACCGAATAAAGTAAATCTCACAGCATAACCCGAAGCGTTTGTATCTTGTATCAAAATGTCGCTTAAAGATAAATAAATTACTATTGTATTTGAAGTTGCTGTTATGTTAAATGTTTTTACAAAGTTTCCATCAAAGTATGTTTCAAATTCGTATTGGTTTGAAAGAATCATTTGAATTAAGCCTTGTCCTTTGCTATCTGTAAATATTTCTTCGACAAGAGTTCTGCCTCCAATAAGGGTTTTGTAAATCTTTATTTGTATGTCGGGCTGTGTTTGGTATGTTGCAACATTGTAAGTAGTGATTGTAGCCAAGAATCCATTCGCAACGCTTATCAAGTATGGTTGGAGTATATCGCTTAAAGGGTTTCCTTTATATGATTTAAAGTAAGTTCTTTCTAAATAAACTCCATTCACATCTCTTACTTTTATTATATAATGAGTGGTTATGTTTGGGAGTAAGTAAGTAAGAACATCTGAATTTTGGTTGTTATAATCATTTAATCCAGCTCCGCTTATTCTAACCCTAAAATTTCCATCAATTACTAAGTTTGTTTCTTCGCTTATTGGAACTTTTATAGTTAAAGCAACGGGTTGGTAAGTTTCTTCTCCGTTGTTTATGTCAAATAAATAGTTTTGGTCAGTTAAGGAAGTAAAAACACTCATTAGTCCTGAAACATCTGTGTAATATGTTCCTATCGTGTAATCGTTTTGGTTTGGCTTGTAGATATATACTCTTGCGTTTGCGTATGGTGTTAAAGCATCAGGCTTGAAAACCAAATAAGGTAAGATTGTTCCGTTTGTAGTATCAAGCATTAACATATTTACATTCGTGTCGGTAAATAAGTTCAAGTCTAAAATATAGTGTCTTGCTCCATAACTGCTTCCTTCAGTAAAATCTATTGCATATAAATTAGCTGTGATTGTTTGCAAGTTTAAATCAACGCTTGAAACATTGTTATAATCGGTTCCGTTGAATCTTATATCACCCGTGAACGGAATTGTATAATCTGTTTCTTCAAACATTTTCAAGTGTAAGAAACCATAAATATTAAAATCAAAACTTGCAGGAGTTTCATTTAAATCTAATAAATCAGTTGAATAATAATCTATTGAGTGTATTCCCGTTCCTGAAAAAGGAACATTTAGAGGATTATTAAAATCATATATTAAGTCAAATATTGCGTTAGTATCTTTTATTGAGGCATAATATTCAAAGCTTCTTGTTTGGTTCACATATATTCCTATACAATTTACGTCTTTGTTTTGTGTTGTTACTGCATAAGTTTCAGCTGTCCAAGTTCCACTTCCTATATTTGTTTGGGTATCTGTAAATTCGTTTGTGCCGTCAGTAAAATAAACTTTGTATTTTGCTTCAGCATAAGTCCCGAATCCATCACTTGAATTAAATAATTGGTTTGTTATGCTTCTTAAATAAATTTTTGGAGCAAGTCCATGTAATTCAGGTTCGTTAAAACATATCCTTGCATATTCATAAGAAAAGTCGTGAGAAGTATCATCCGTTATTGTGTTTGAATTATAATCGTTTCCTTGTATGTTATTGTCAAAGAGTATGTCGGTATAACTTGCTCCATTTATACTATAACTTATTCCTTTGCATCCTGCTCCAGCATCTGTGCAAGTCAAGTAAATGTTTGCGTCAGTAGTGTTTGTTATTTGATTGAAAGTTATTGAGGTTGTAGGTGGACTTGCATCTCCAACATAAGTAGTCGAGCTTGTTCCGGTTCCTGTATTGTTAGCGTTGTCAATCGCCCTGAATTTGAAAGTATAGTTTTGGTCAGTAATTGCAACAGATTTATAACAATGGGTAGCGTTTTTGTCAGCAGATAACCATGTTGAGCCGTTGTCTATTGAGTAATAGCAACCGCTTGAATTTATGTCGGAGCCGGTGTCGGTTGCTGTTGCGCTTGTTATTCCACTTCCTGTAATGTAAGTTGAGTTGTAATAAGTGAATCCTGTTAGTTTTGCTTGACCTACAATGGGAGCTGTTGAGTCGGTTAAATATATTGTAAGTGTTTTGTTTGTATCGGCAACGCCTGTTGAGTAGTTTGCGTCATAACCGGTTTTTGTGAAGTTTAAGTCGTAAGAAGTGTTTTGGTCAACATATGAAGTTGTTTGGGGGCTTGTTTGGTTTGAAAAATCCCAAGCATTAATATTTGAATCAAGATTAACTCCTGTTAAATGGTCAGAAGTTCCTGTCCTATAAATGTTCAAAGTAAGTCTTGCCTGAGCTAAGGGGGTAGTGAACACTTCTTGGGCATTAAATTTTAGCAAAGTATTATTATTCATGTCCGCGCTATAAATTAGTTTCGCTTCATCTGAACTTAACTGATAATTAATTATTCTGAAAGCGTCAAGATTTCCATCCAAACCATAATTTGAAGCGGAAGGGTGTTTCATTAAAAATCCTGTTGCCGGAGCCGCTGAGGGGTCAGTGCTATTTGCACAAGAACTTGAACTATAACCATTTAAATAAATTATTCCGCTTAAAGTATCATGGCTTGTACCTACAAAATGAAACTTAACATCATTAGCTATTCCTGAAATAGTAGCGGCTCCTCCCGAACAAACAGGAGCTACCCAATTAAGCACACTTGTTTGAATCCATAAATCTCCTCTCACCGGTGCGCCTCTATTATCACTCCAAATCATTCTATAAGTGGGGGTTGGGGCAATATTAGGACTACTCGCCATTCCGATTATACTAAAAGTTTGGTTGTTATAATTTGTTATGCTGAACCCCTGTGTTAAGTTTCCGAGCGAATTAGCGTTTTTCCCTATCCCCCACAAATCGTATTGGTTTATTACTCCGCTTTGAACAAGGTTAGTTCCTTTTCTTGCGGCTTCCAAATTCAAGTCAAAATTATAAGCACTTATATAAGTCGATGGATAAGTTCCGACTACATTCTGCGAACTTGACGCCGCCGCAAAACCATAATACAAATAAACATTTGTATCGGCTGAACTACTAAAAGAATCTGTTATTTCTGCCCATATAGCCATTTTGTTTATATCCGTTCTACATTCTTCAATATAATAATCGAGGGGTGTTGAATCGTTTGCGGCATATAATTTTATGTCGTTACAATCTGCTCTTTTTAGCCCAGACCAAAAGTTAGTGTTTGCTGAATTTATGTCTATATGTATTGCGTGGTCGTTTGTTATTGAACCGCTTAAACCGATTCCGTCAGTGTTAAGGTTTATTCGTTGTCTATAATTATAGTCAGCGTCCGCCCATGCGTAAGCTTGGCTTGAAAATAGTATTAACCCGAATAATACTATTAATAGGGTTAGCCATTTTTTGTCGGCTATCATTTTTGTTTCCCCTCCTTTATGGATATTCCATTCTTGACCTATCAGGTTCTGTAAAGCTCTTCCAAACTTTCATTACGCCCCCAATTATGAAGGCTAAAACAATCAATGAAAATATAAGTATGGTTGCTTGGGGCATACCGATACTTGTAGAATTATTGTTAATGTATTCAATAATTGTCGGAGCTAAAGCACTAAAAAAGATTAACACGATAAAGAAACCCATTACAAGTTCTATTGTCAAATTAACTGAATCGCCAAGCCCCATAACATTCACATCCTAAAATAACTCTCTATTTTATAATTTTTTTTAAAAAATGAAGAAGCTTGTTTGTTAAAAGCTTCACTTGCACTTTTACCCTTAGCTTTTCTAATAGCGTATTTTGGTAATTTTTGTCCTTTTGAGTTAAATGGTTCAGCAAAAGGTTTTCTTTCCAATTTCATAATATAGGTTTTTGTTTTCATTAGTAATCACTTACCTTTTTTACTTTCGCTTTCTGCCCAAAAACAGGAGCTTTAGTTTTCTTTTGTTTTTTAAACCAAGGTTGCATTTGCTTATAATTACAATCATTACAAACTAACCCGTAATGATTTTCTTTTCCACACAAAGCACATTTCATATTATCACTTACGCACTATCTTGTATTTAAACTAATCTTTGCCTTAAGGCTTTTTCCACCAAAAACACTAAGACGACCTGCTTTGAGCTGAGCTTTTTCTGTCGGAGTATTAATCGCATACTTTGATTTCTCAACAAAACTGAATCCTTGTCTTTCAACTTTTCCAAACCTCTTAGGCTTTCTGTATTGAGTAAGCTTAGGCAAAGCAACATCACTCATTCTCGTAAAACCTGAAGGCTTAACACTAAAACTTCTCGCTGTCGTGTATTCAGTAACATTAACTCCTAAACGAGTAGCTCTACCAAAAGGCAAACCTTTCCCAACCTGAACACTTTTTCCACCTTTCCTCACATAAACATCAAAAGCACTCTTAGAAAAACTTCCAAGCAAAGACTTCTTACCCATCAACGCATTAAGAGGTTTAGAAATATTCTTCAACTTTATTTTTTCAATAAACCTAAAAGGCACAGGGCTTTTAGGAAAAACATCAATAATCGGCTTAGGTCTTGTGATAGTTCTCGTAATCGCAATAGGTTTAGTAACAACTCTTGTTTCAGGCTTAACAACAGTTTCAGTAACAGGCTTCACAATAGAAACAGGAGTAATAGGTTTAAACACTTCGCCAAACTTAGGCAAAGTTTTAGTCAAAACATTTTCCGAAACCTTAGTAACAACAACAGGCTTAGTTACAACATCTGAAAATACTTTTGTTCCTTCTCTATAAATACTTTTGTTTCCAACATAAACATCTTCAAGTTCAGCAACATCTTCTCCTACATTAGGAAGGGTTCTTGTTTTTGGTTTAATAACAACAGCTAAACCATAAACATCATTCACTAATTTAGGAGAACCAAGTTTTACCCCAAGATTAGCTTTAGAAATAGCAGAAGTTATAGCCTCAGTTCCAACCTTAGCCACAACAGGATTAACTAAAGGCTTAGTAATAGTAGTTCCCTTAAAATCACTCAAAGCTTTATCAAAACCATATTGGTCTTTCAAAGCTAATAAAACATTCCCCGATTTCTTTATAGGGGCAGGAAGATAAGAAACATTAGCAGGTTTATAATCTGTTGGAACTTTAACCTCTCTACCTTTAGAAATAGTTGGTAAATACTTGTCAAGAGCATACTGATTCTTTAAAGCAACAATAACATTACCTGATTTCTTCACAGGAGAAGGAAGATAAGTAACTTTTTCAGAAACATAACTTGAAACAGCTTTAATCCCTGTTGGCTTAGGAATCTCATATCCAATCAACTTACTTCTATAACTTGCTTTCTCCCCAAGCAATCTTGAAGTTTGTTTAGCCTTAGCCAACATAGATTCATAAGGATTATATTCAGCAACAGCAGAAGCTTTAAACTCTTTAAATTTAGCTTTATCAAATCCAAACATTTTATTCAAACTTATTTTCTTAGGAAGAGGCAAAGACAAAGTAGCTTTAGCAGGATTATATTCAGCTATCGCTAAAGCCTTAAACTGCTTGGCTTTTACTTTATCAAATCCAAAAAACTTGTTCAAACTCATATTCTTTACTTTAACCATATCTGTTCTAAAATTAAAAGATTCAGCATTTACCAAGTCAAGATTACCTTTTAAAAGTTCAGGATTAGTCGGCATTCTTCCAATCTTTGTAACCTTAACACCTGCTTTAGTAACAACTGCTTGTAAATCAATAGTATTCTTTGTAAATATTTTATCAATTATATCACTCTTAATATATTGTTGTCTAAAAGTTCCTCCTTCAGAACCAAAAACACTCGTAACCTTTCCTGATAAAGGTCGCCCCCATTTCCCAACAACATTTTCTATTGAACTTGAACCACTAAAAGTCTTAAAATTAGCAGAAACCAAGTCATCTCCTGCTTTAAGAGTAGAAATCTGCGAAACACTACCATCTTTGATTGTAATAATTTGTTTATCAGGAACTAACTCTTTATACAATTTAACTCTTGTTGTAGTAGCTTGACCACTAATATACTCATTAATACTTGTCGTAACTTTTCCAACCCTAATAGTTCCAACAGATTCAAAAACATCTTTGTCAGCTAAATCTCTCAAAACTCTCAAAGCTTCAGCATCACTAAAAGTAACAACTCTATTAACTCCTGAACCTTTAGCAACAGCAAACTTTGACAAAGATTCAATAGGAGGATTCAAATAACCTTCACTTACTCCAATCTTTCCTTTCTGTGTTATTTTTAAATTAAATTCAACATCTTGTATAACAGGTTTAACATAACTGCTTGGTTGTTTTCCAAACTCTTCTTTAACTCCACTTACTATTTTTGTAATAGCACTTGGTTGAACAATTTTTCCTTTGTTTAATAATCCTGTTCCAATTCTAAGTTGTTTAACAGAAACGCTTCCTCCTCTTGTAATATTATAAATTTGTTCTCCTCCAGATAACTCAGTTATTTCTACTTTAGTATTTTGAAGATTCCACTTTATTTTAGGAAGAGTTTTAGTTCCAATTAAACCTGTTTTTATTTTACCTAAACCCATTGCAACAGGTTTGAAGATTACTCCTGTTCCGGCTAATCTTCCTCCATATCTTA
>ERZ1292640.1752-Hain-H43-02um-R1-1752-length-17809-cov-11_pt1 | contig 17809 bp, 21 predicted proteins | sample MGYA00564404_ERZ1292640 | MGnify/ENA primary metagenome ERZ1292640 (study PRJEB36523, sample SAMEA6512636) | groundwater metagenome | collected 2019-01-08 | study: AquaDiva: Metagenomics assemblies of 32 groundwater samples
CTTCGCGGCTTCTCGCGCGGCGCGTGAGCGTGTGCTCGACGCCGTAGATTTCCGGGGTCTCCGACAGGATCGCGGTGCCGCCGTGGCGCACAAGGATGTCCATCGCTGCGCCGAGCGCGGGGTTCGCGGTAATCGACGAGAAGCCGTCCGAGCCGCCGCATTGCAGGCCTACCATGATGTGGCTCGCCGGCACGCGCGTGCGCGTGACGCGGTTCGCTTCGGGCAGCATTTCCTTCACCGCCGCCACACCCGCCGCGATCGTCTTCGTGGTTCCGCCTTCGTCCTGCATCACGAACGAGCGCAATCGTGAACTTGTCTCGAGCCCTTGCTCCTTGAAAAGCTTGCTGACCTGGTTGCGTTCGCAGCCGAGGCCGACCACCAGCGCGCCGGCGAGATTCGCATGCAGCGCGTAGCCGGCCATCGTGCGGCGCAGCAGATCCATCGGTTCGCCCGTCATCTCCATGCCGCAGCCGGTGCCGTGCGCGAAAGCCACGACACCATCGACATTCGGAAATTCCACGAGCCGCTCCGGCGTGAACCACTCGGCGATCTTGTGTACCACGGTGGCCGAACAATTCACGGTGGACAGCACGCCGATGTAATTGCGCGTGGCGATTTGTCCGTTCGCGCGCACGATGCCCATGAAAGTTGCGCGTTCGCTTTCGGGGAGCAGCTCGACGGGAAGATAGTCCTGCGCGTGGGCGTAATCGCGGTCGAACTCACGGAATTCCATATTGTGCGAATGCACGAACGTCCCAGGCGCGATGTCCGTAGCGGCAAAGCCGATCGTCACGTTGTACTTGAGGATGGGCTCGCCTTTACTGATGGCGCGCGCGGCGATCTTGTGGCCGGAGGGAACCTGGCTGCGGCAGGTGAGCCCGTCACCGAGCCGGGTGCCGATCTCCACGTTCGAGCGCGCGATCACCACGTTGTCCGCGTCGTGCAGGCGGATCACGGGACCGGCAGCGGGTTTTTCCAGAATCTCGATCATCGATGCTTCCTTTCAGGCCGGCAGTTTGCTGAATTTCGGTGTAGGGTGCGCTTGCGCACCAATTGCCGGAATCTCGATGTAGGGTGCGCTTGCGCACCGATTGCCGGACGGTGCGCAAGCGCACCCTACATTCTATCGCCAATCAGGTTCACCGGCCGCGCCTGTAGCACGTCTGTTGCAAATAACCTATGCCCGTTTTTAGCGTAGGGTGGATGGAGCGAAGCGCAATCCACCGGTTTGGTTTTTCGGTGGATTCCGGCGGGAACAGCTCCGCCTCCATCCACCCTACGAGACCGTCAATTGGTCGGTTGCAGTACGTCCGCCACCCAGTCCCACATGTACGCGGTGCCGATGCTGACGTTATCGACCTGGCAGTGGTGATAGCCGCCTTCCTCGCGGGTAAAAATCTTGAGTTCTTTCCGTTGCGAACCCGCGGCATCGATGGTCTTTCTCGCGTGCTCGAAGGGTGCCTGCTGGTCGCCTTCGCCGTACACGAGGAGGTAAGGGCATTTCATCTTCTGCACGACACCGTCGAGCTTGAAGCCTTCGAGTTTTTTGAACGCTTCTTCCTTCGTCTTCACGCCGAAGACCCAGAGCAGATGCTGCCAGGGGACGGACAAAGAGAGAATCTCCCCGCGTTCGATGCGGGCGAGCCGCTCCTGCCACTTGGTGTGGTAATCCCACTCGGGACCCCACGAGATGCAACACGCAAACCGCGGATCCATCGACGCCGCGCGCGGCGCGTAGTAGCCCCCCAGGCTCAGCGCCATGATGCCGATGCGTTTGGGATCGAATTCGGACCGCGCCGCGAGGTAATTATAAGCCGCGCCGGCATGCCGCTCAGTCTCATGGTGCAGCGGCAGATTGCGGAAACGGATCGCTTCGCCGTTGCCCGGCCCATCGAGTATGAGACAGGAGACGCCGCGCGCGGCAAGATCGGGGATGCCTCTGAAATACTGGATTTCCTTGGTCACATCGAACCCATCGAGAAACAGCATGACGGGGCCTTTGCCCGTGCGGCCGGCAACCGGATCCGCGTGCACGATGATGCCGGGCAGGCTCGTGCCTTCGTACGGCACTTCCACGTGCTCGATGCGCGGCCGCGACACGAGTCCGGCCGCCTTTCTGAAAGCGTCGACGCCGCGCTTGTAGGCCGCCTGGCTCGCGTCGGTCTTCGGCTGCATGAACCGTTCACCCACGTGATAGTAATGCGACGCACGAAAAAGATAGGCTGCCGCGGTCAGCGCATGGCCCTTGGCTGCGGCTTCGTGGCCGATGTTCTCGATCCGCTCAGCCTCACCCGCCCATTCGTTGAACCACGCCACGTCATCACCGCCACGGTCTTTGAGGCGCAGCCCGATGCGGTTGATCTCGTCGATCTCGCCGCCGCCCCACGGTGCGCCGCCCAGCGCGATCAGCAGCCCGTGCGACCATCGATAGTTTCCCGGAAAGTACGTGAACGCGAGTTCGCCGTCAGGCAGCTTTGAGCTGGCCATTGATGTCCTCCCTATTGTTTCTGAACACAGACCTGTGAATTCGAGTATACCAAGCAGCGGCGAAGGTTGCCGACACGGGACGCACACGACGTTTCCTTCCCTCGCTTGACTGCACGGCACGTGAGGCAGAAGCTTTCGCGGGTGTGACCGTGGCCCTGTTAATCCGCAGGGCCCGGGTTCGAGCCTTGGTCGGGGAGCCGAGCAGGGCTCGGACCCCAAACTCCGATTAACAGTCGACGGGAGTGGCTGCTTTGATTCGCGTTCTGCCATTTCGCGAACCGGCTAAGGCCGCCGCGCGGTAGACCACCTCGCGTTTTGGCAGGGCGCTGGGATCCAGCCACCCCGCAGCACCGGCAAAGTGCAAACTAACGCGTCGCGCCTTACTGCCGTAGAATCGAGCGAGCAGATCGAAAAATTCGATTCGGGAGGCACACGATGAAAGCAACGCACGACGGCCGTTCCACGACATTCGCCCCGATGCTCGCGAAGTGTCTGTGTGCTGGCGTCGCCGTACTGCTGTCACAGCCATTGCTGGCGCAGACCGGCTATCCGGCCAAACCCATTCGCATCGTTTCACCCTTCGCCACCGGCGGCACCAACGATTACCTCGCGCGCATGATGGGGCGGGTGCTGACGGAGGCATGGGGCCGAGCGGTCGTCGTTGAAAACCGGCCGGGCGCGGGCGGCAATATCGGCACGGAGGTGGTTGCGCGCAATGAGCTGGCAAAATGGGCCAAGGTGGTCGCGGCAGCCGGGTTGAAGGTCGAATAGATCTGTGGCGCCGCTGAAACACAAGCAATGGACCGCTTCGTGCATATGAACGACAAGCCCGGCTTCGGCATCGAGATCGATTGATGCGAGGCGGGAGCCAGTATCCATGCGGCTCTCCGGGTTTTTTGTTTTGGGAAGGCGAGGTAGATTGGGAAGGCCGCTTGAACGAGGTAATGCAGTCACGCGGGCGGCAAAGCGCGCGGAATGTGGGGCGAACTTGTGCTTCACCGGAGCGCGCAAGCTTTCTCTCGCGCGTCCGAGTGCAAGCAACGTTAGACTGCCCCTTGCTGAGGTCGAGAGCGAACACCTGGCGCTGGAGCGCCCAAAAGCATTCCTTCGACACTGAGATCTTCGTCAACATCGGGCCAGTGAAAACCCACGCCTGGACCGAGAATTTTCCAATTTTGTCGCTGCTCAGGAGTTGCGTTCGCAAGTCGGGGATACCAAGCGATTGGTACCGAGAGGCTGCGCCCGTCAGCCAACGAGACGATGAGATCGTTTTCAGTAACTACAAGCCCAACGGCCAGAGGTTCACTTACTCTTTCCAAGGTGCTCATGCCATTTCTCCAAATATCGGGCAGCGTTCTCACGAACAATGCCGTGAAGCTCGTTCAGTTCATGACCAGCAAAGCCATGCGACGACGCCAAGGCGACCGGTTGCAGCCAGAACTTAGCGATGCTTCGGTCCCGCTGAATATGCACATGGGGAGGCTCTCGCAAGTCATGGCTGTAAAAGTAGATGCGGTATGGACCTCGGTACTCGATCGTCGGCACTGTGCAATTCTACCGCGATTTGATCCGACGATCCCATGCCTCTGGGGTGCACGCCGGCGGCGGTGGCCAGCAGGGGAAGCGCAGCGATGGGACGCATTGACGCTGATGTAAATGCTGCAATCACACCTTGAAAGCCAGTATCCATGCGGTTCCCCGGGTTTTTCTCTGAGATTCTCGCGTCTGGCCCCATCCATTCTTCAGCCGGGATAGAATCTCTTTCCAACCATTTCACATTTTGACCGCGTAGGACGATGCGACTTGGATAAACCCGAAACAATCCGGCTGCGGGCCGAGCGCTGGCGTCGCGAGGTTCGGGATCCTTCCGTACAGCAGGCGCCCGAACGGCAGACGCGCTTCGTGAACGACGCAGGCGATGCGGTCGAGCCCGTATACACGCCTGCCGACCTCGATGCCGGCGGATTTAGTTACGAGTCGCACCTCGGCTTTCCCGGGGAATTTCCGTACACGCGGGGGATCGATCCGGCGATGTACCGGCGCGAGGTGCCGATCGTCAGCGCGTATGCGGGTTTTGGCGATCCCCGCGACAGCAACCAGCGCTACCGTGAACTGATCGAGCTTGGCGTCCAGGGGCTGTCTGTCGCCCTCGACCTTCCGACCCAGCTCGGGTTCGATCCGGACGACATCATGGCCTGCGGCGAAGTGGGGCGCATGGGCGTGGCGGTCAGCACCCTGCGCGATTTCGAAATTCTGTTCGATGGAATACCGCTCGACTCGCTGCGCAGTGTCGGATCGACGGCGAATGCGATCGGCCCGATCGTGCTGGCGATGTTCATCGCCCTGGGTGAAAAACAGGGACTCGACCGGCGCCAATTCACCGTGGCGCTGCAGAACGACGTGCTGAAGGAATACGTCGCAAGAGGTACGCAGATTTTTCCGGCCAAGCCGGCGCTGCGTTTCACGGTGGACGCGTTGGAATGGTGCGTCCATAACGCGCCCCACTGGATCCCGCTTACGGTCTGCTCCAATCACATCGACGTGGCGGGCGCGGGATCCACTGCGGCCACCGCGTTTACTCTGGCCAACGCACGGTGTTACCTGGACGAAGCGCTGCGGCGCGGACTCGAGATCGACCAGGTGGCGCCTTTGATGCGGCTCTTTCTGAACGAGCGCGAGGATTTTTTCCTGGCGGTGGCCAACTATCGCGTGACGCGGCGGATCTGGGCGCGGCTGTTGCGTGAGCAATACGGCGCGCGTGATCCGCGCTCGCTGCGGATCCGGATCATGGGATATGCCCACGGGCCGCGCGAAACGGCGCAGGAACCCCTCAACAACATCGTCCGCATCACGATGGGAGCGCTGACCTGCTTTTTCGGAGGGTTGCAGGACATGCGTTGCGCGAGCTACGACGAGGCGGTGAACCTGCCTTCGGATGAAGCGGTGAAGGTGGCGATTCGCACCCAGCAGATCCTCGCGCACGAGTTCGGGATCACTTCCACCGTTGATCCGCTGGGCGGGGCCTATTACGTCGAGGCTCTTGCCAATCGCATGGAGCGGAAGATCGCCGGGATCATGCAGGTGGTCGATGAGCTTGGTGGCGCGCTCGGCGCGATGGAACACGGTTACGTTCAAAAAACCATCACCGCGGGAGCGTCGCGCCGGCAGCAGGCGTTCGAACGCAGGGAGCGGGTTTCCGTCGGGCTGAACCTGTTTCCCGTCAAAGCTGAATCGCGCCAGCAGACGTTCCGAATCGACGCGGATGTCGAACGCCGCCAGGCGGAACGGTTGCAGCAAGTGAAACGGGAACGGAATCAAAGCCGGGTCACCGCAACGCTGGCGGAAGTGGCGGCGAGCGCCCGGGATGGCCGTAACGTGGTGCCCGCGCTTCTGGACGCCGTGAAAGCCTACGCTACGGTGGGAGAAATCTGCGGCACCTTGAAATCCGTGTACGGCGAGTACGAACCCGACAGGTCTTTCTGATGTGGAGACGAAGGATTTTCAATGCGTAGGGTGCGCACGGCGCACCATCCACATCCTGGCGCGTGCGCGATGCGCACCCTACCCGGCTGAAAGTCTGCGACCATGAATAGAGAGCAAAAAGTCCGGGTGTTAATCGCCAAGGTCGGCTTGGACGGCCACGACGTGGGCGCGAAGATAGTCGCGCTAGGCCTGCGGGACGCCGGCATGGAGGTCATCTACACGGGGCTGCGGCGCACGCCTGAACAGGTCGTGCGTGCCGCGATCGAAGAGGACGTCGACGTGATCGGCGTGAGCATACTGTCGGGAGCCCATCTGATTCATTTGTCGAAAATCCGGCGCCTGCTCGACGAGCAGGGAGCAGCCGACATTCGGCTCGTCGCGGGTGGAGTCATCCCGCCTGAGGACCTGCCGGCCCTCGAACAAGCCGGCGTAAGCCGGGTATTCGTTTCCGGCACGCACGTTTCCGAAATCGCCGACTACATCGCTCGCATCACGGAATAAAGCGGTTCGAACCGTCTCAGTTTGCCTGTTTGATCCCGGCCGACTCGATCACCTTGGTCCAGCGCGCGAGCTCGCTGCGGATCAGGTCGCCCATCTCCTGCGGCGTGCTGCTCGCGATTTCCAGGCCGATGCCTTCGATGAACTTGATAAATTCCGGGTTGGAGGCGGCTCTCTTCATCTCGGCGTTGATCTTGTTGATGATAGTCGCGGGTGTGCCCGCTGGCGCGAGGAACCCGTACCAACTCGTGTTGTTGAACCCGGGCAGGATTTCCGTGATCGCCTGAACCTCCGGCATTGATTTCACCCGCGTCGGGTGCCCGATGCCGACTGCGCGCACGCGGCCCGTGGCCAAGTGCGGTTGCCATTGCGGAATGCTGCCGAAAATCGCCTGGATGCGGCCGGCGACGAGGTCGATCGTCGCGGGTCCGCCGCCTTTGTAAGGCACGTGCGTGAATTCAGCGCCGGTCATCGCCTTCAGGAGTTCCATGCCCAGATGGTTCGGCGTTCCCGTCCCGGGTGAGCCGAAGTTGATCTTGCCGGGCTGCGCTTTCGCAAGATCGATGAGTTCCTGCGTGTTTTTCGCGGCGACACCCGGATGCACTACGAGCAGGAACGGCACATATACGCCGACCCCGATCGGAGCGAAATCCTTGACAGAATCGTAAGGAAGCTTGGTGCCGAAGGCGGGGCTCACCACGAGTCCTCCGGAGGTGCCGAGCAGCAGCGTGTAACCATCCGGAGTCGCCTTTGCGCCCAGCGCGTGGCCGATCGTCGAGCCCGCGCCGGGGCGGTTGTCGACGACGATGGACACGCCCCACTTGTCGGAAATCCAGCTCCCGTAAGCTCGTGCCGTCGGGTCGGTGGAGCCGCCGGGCGGATAGGGAACGATCAGGCGCAGCGGGCGGTTGGGGTAGGCCTCCTCGGCCGCATGCGCCGCCGGGATGCTGCCGGCGATGGCTAAGGCTGCAGCGACGATCCGCCACTTCCGCTCAATCCTCATGTCACTCCTCCAAAGGTGTTGTCATGCGTGCCATACCAGGATCTTATTATGCGTGCCATACTATAACTTATGAAGGCCGGAGCGTTGTTGGTGGTTTTTCTCGCAGGCTGTGCCAGCCTGGGAACTGCCGTCAATGTAGCCAAGGACTCCTGGCAGGGCGCGACCTTTGACGCGGTGGTGTCGCGCTGGGGCACCCCCGCCCGCAGCACCACGCTTGCGGATGGCCGGGAAGCGCGCACCTGGGTCTCGGAAGAAGCGTACGGCGGGAATTATTTTCCGTCCATCGGCGTCTTCGGCGGCAGTGGCGGGTTCGGCGTCGGCGGAAACGTAATGATGGATCTTCCCGGCATGGGCGGGGGAAGGGGACAGGTGCGTTGCGAACGCACGCTGTTCTTCAGGGGCGAGCGGGTCGTCGAGCAGTTGTGGCAGGGACACGCGGGGTACTGCAGTTCGTTTCGGCGGGGTTGATCGCGTTTTTTTTCGGGCTCGGCGGCTTCTGCTAAACTCCTTGGTCAATTCTGACCGTCAAAGGAGATCAAGATGAGCCGGCTTCCCCCGCTCGAACCCGCCAAGCTTGCGCCGGACCAGCGCCGTGTTTACGACGCGATCGCGTCCGGCCCGCGCGGCGGCGTGCGCGGACCTTTCCTCGCGTTGATACACGTCCCTGAACTGACCGACCGCATTCAGCATCTCGGCGAATATCTGCGCTTCGGGACCAGCTTTCCACCCCGCTTGTCCGAACTCGCCGTTCTGATCACGGCCAGGCACTATACCTGCCAGTACGAATGGCAGGCGCACGAACCCCACGCATTGAAAGGCGGCCTCGCGCAAAGCATCATCGACGCGATCAAGGCGCGGCGCCGTCCCGACGGCATGCAGCCTGACGAGCTCACGGTATACGAATTCGCGACCGAGCTCCTTGCCAATGGCAAGATTTCGGATGCTGCGTATGAGCGCGTGGTCAAAGCGTTCGGCACGCGCGGCGCAGTCGAGCTGGCGGCTCTGATCGGCTACTACATCATGATCGGGATGACGCTGCTCGCGCACGAGGTTGCGCTGCCGGCCGGGATGGCGCCGCCGCTCGCGGTCAAGTAACGCAGCGGCACGCGCGGGGAACCAAAATCAACGACAGGAATTTCATGCAACTGCCACTTGAAGATATCAAGGTGCTCGACCTGAGCCATGCGCTCGCGGGACCGTTTTGTTCAACCATGCTCGCTGATTTCGGCGCGCAGGTGATCAAGCTCGAGCCTCCCGGCGCGGGCGACCTTGCGCGTACCTGGGGCACGCCGATGCCGGGCCCTGATCACGCCTATTTCGTGACGCTACACCGCAACAAGAGGAGCGTCGTCGTCGATCTCAAACACCCTCAAGGCAAGGAGTTGTTTTTCCGCCTGATCGAGCGCTGCGACGTCGTGCTGGAGAACTACCGCGTGGATGCGCTTACGCGGCTCGGACTCGATTACGAAGCCGCGCGCAAGCGCAATCCCGGCATTATTTACTGCTCGGTGTCGGGATTCGGCCAGGACGGACCGTACCGCGACCGCGCAGCGCTCGATCTCATTGTGCAGGCCGAAAGCGGCATGGTCAGCGTCACCGGCGAGCCGGGCGGAAGCGGCACGCGCGCCGGTGTTTCGATCGCCGATATGACGGCCGGGATGTACGCGGCCTACGGCGTGATGCTGGCTTTGAGAGTCAAGGAGAAGACCGGCGAGGGGCAGGCAGTCGACATCTCGATGCTGGAAGGGCAGCTCTCGCTGCTCGGTACGACGTTCGGCAACTACTTTGCAAACGGTGAAATTCCCAGGCCCATGGGCACGGCGTACCCCGCGGTTGTTCCGTACCAGACCTTTCACACCAAAACGCGGGATCTCGCACTGGCGATCGCCGGTGAGAAACTGTGGAAAATATTGTGTCCGGTCATCGGCTGCCCCGAGCTGGCGAACGATCCGCTCTACCGCACCGTTCCTGACCGCGCGCGCAACCGCGAAACTCTGATCCCGCGCCTGCAGCAGGCATTTCTCACGCGGACCTATGAGGAGTGGGAACCGTTGCTGCTGGAGAACGACATTCCCGTCGGCGCCATCAATAATCTCGCTCAGGTCGTCGAGCATCCGCAGGTCAAGGCGCGGGGTTCGCTGGTCGAATTCGACCATCCTCGGGCGGGCAGGGTGCGTGCGGTCGGCACGCCCGTGCGCCTTTCCAAAACGCCGGGCGCGATGCGCACACCGGCGCCATTGCACGGCCAGCACACCCACGAGGTGTTGCGTGAGGTGCTCGGCATGAACGCCGACGAGCTTGCGGCGTTAAGTGCCGCCGGAGTGCTTGGGGCAGTTGCGCGCTAAGGAACCTCTGATTAACCTCAATTCGTCGCCCCGGCGAAGGCCGGGGCCCAGGGCGATTTTAAAAATCAGGGTCGGACTGAATAAAATTCCGTGAAGCGCTTCCCCAACGCCCGCTGCTGCGGGTGTTATCGCTTTAGGTGTCTGGGTTTGCCTTGCCGATGCGCGCGAGCGCTTCAGCGGCGGTGACGATGGGCATGCGGTGGAAGGACTTCAGATCGAGCAAATGCGCATCCCCTGAAACGATGACATCGGCCTGCGCCGAGAGCGCGCAGGCGATCACGTGATCATCGTCGGGGTCGGCGCTGACCGTGCCCTCGATGGTTGCGGCAGCCGTTAAATTCGCGATCGCCATGAAACGGCCTATGCACCGATCGACCGTGTCACCGTTGGCGGTAATGCGCCTGGAGAACTTCGGATGGGCCAGCGTTTCGCGCAATTCCATGGTGAGCACCGCGCTGGTATAGATATCAGCCGTCCCGCTGATCGCCGCATCGAGCAGCCTGCGAGGCGGGCCGTTCCATAAAAGCCCCGAAATGACGATATTCGTATCGAGGACAAGGCGCATCAGAGCGCGCCGCGCTTGCGCCGCTCGGCGCGCACCGCGCGCACTTCAGCCACGATTTCCTGCTCGATCGCCTCGGTGAGATCTTCTTGCGGCATGCGCGCCCACATCGCGCGCAGTTCCTCGCCTGCCTGACGGCGTTGCTCCTGCGTGGCGAGGAAATCCACAAAGTCGGCGATTTGCCCCAAACGTTCGGGCGGCAAAGCTTTTAACTTGGCGAGCAGAGCTTCGGCGGTAATGGGTGCGTTCATGGGCCAACCCTCTTTAGCGGCTCGCCTGCGCGAGCACGAGTAAATAAGCTCAGTGTAACTTTTCCGTGGATCAACGACAAATAACTCCGCGTTCCAGGTCGGCGGGGCAGGACCAGAAAGCCGCATGGTGATTGGCTTTCACGACCCCGTATCCCGTAGCCGCTGATGCCCGCGGCGCGTCCGCGTGGGGCGCCAGGTTATGTGACATCGCTCAAGTCCTGCTTGGCTGCCGCCTCTTTTCGTAGCTTCCCGAATCCCCGGTAGCCAAGTTTTTTCTCCATGCCCTTTCCGAGTTTGTTCGGCTTACACAAAAGACATCCGGCCCGTAGTTGCTTGGGGCGTTTACGCTTGTGGTTCATGTCACAGTCCGTTCTCGTGCCACATAACGTTCACGCCCACCAGCACGCGACCGTGAGCCTCTGCAACGCATGGCGGCTCCGCGCGCGTCCGGGTGGTGCGGCGTGCTGTTAGACCACGCTTTGCGCTGGAATGATGAGGCGAACAAGCAAACCTTTTTTGGCCATGGAGTGATGAATGCCGACATACAAGTATCCGGTACGGCTTAACTCCTCCAGTTCTTGATTTTGATCCATCGCACCAATCCAGCGCGCGCCCGGTTCAAGCTCAAATGGTAGCGGCTGATTTCCACCCGGCAGTGCGACGAAAAGCGTTCTCGTGGATTTGCGGCGGATGCGGGCCCATAGATTGGGGAAGCGGCAGGCAAACAGGTGGGTTATGGTTGTCTTCTTATTCCCGACATTTACCGCCTCCACGGCAACCAACGTCTGATTGGGATTGATCCAGCTTGCTATGACACCCATGTGCTGCACATTAGGCGAAACGGTGAGACGTATGCGGGCACCACCCTGGTGCCATTTGTAGATGTCCCACAAGAATACGAGAGTCGCTACGGTGGCGCCCCACCACGCGGCAATTGCTGTAGGCGTAAGGTCGATCATCATGTGCGGTCAATGTTCCCCGTGAGCAAATAGGCGAGTGGCGGCCTCGACGCAGCTGTTAGGGTTCCTGCCGGAAGGCTCTTGCCATTTCATTTAATTGCCCAATCGCTTCTTCATCTTTTAATCGAGAAAGCAGTTCGGCACCAATTCGAATGCGAATCTCAATTCCGATTTTAACCAAAGCGTCCAATTCATCTTCAGGATAACTCGGTTCCACCGAATCGTCTCCAATTCTGCGTCTGACGTGCTCGCAGCCGCCGTGTGTCAAGTCGTGAAAAGCGAGCAAGTTCTTTTCGGTCATTGCATGAATCCATGCTCCCCCTGATTTGGGATCCTTACCGATTGCGGCCAAGAGACCGGGAAACTTGGGGCATTTGCCGTTAAGAAAGTTGTCGACCTGTTTGTCGGAAGCGCGATTCAGTAGCCAGAAGCCACGAACGTAACCTTCCAAAAGTGGTCGGCTAAGCGACAAGGCTGGACCTGGTACTTTTGCTTCTAGCAATACGACAATTGCGTCACCGATGTCCAACGTAAGCTGAAGAATGGAAAGCCCGGTCTGCTCACGAATTCCATTGGGATAGCGCCTATTGTTGGTCTTTTCGTGTAGCCAAATCCCGAAATGCTTGGCTTTTTCGATTCTATGGGCTAGAGACATGGATCCGGACGCCTACTTGTAGAAGTTTGCTCAAAAAAGGTTCGCGTTCAGACATGGCTATTACCTTTGGCGTATAAAGGCGGCGGCCTCCCAATTTCACGCGACTGGTGTTAGCTAGGTGTCCACCCACTCGGTACGAACCTTGCCGTCGGGCACCCGATAATACTGCTTGGCGTCCACTTGACGCATTGGCACATCCCGGTTTTCGCACCAGTCGTCCGCCGATGGCAGTGGAGCCGCGCTCATCATCTCCGGCCGCTTCGGTAGCGTTCCGTGGCCAAGCAGGCGCGAAATCACGATCTCTCGTGCGTACTGTGACAACTTGATGCCGACGTGATCCGCCAGCGCCTGCAGATCTCCCCGCATGCGGGCCGGGATCCAAACCTTGATGGGCGCCACGTTCTTGCCCAATTCGGGCACCCAGTAGGTGTCGACGCGTTTCTTGTTTGGCGGCGGTTCATCCCAGCGCCTGGAGAACATTATAGACTCAGGCTCAGGCTCCTTAAAAAGGTCCGGGATCGCCTCTTTCATCACCTGGAATGCGTAAACCCCATAGCAGTGCGCCGCGAAAAACTGCCGCAGGGCCTCGCTCATCGAGTCGCCGTTGCGGCTGCTCAATTCCTCCAGCGCTTCGCTCGCCGGTTCGGGTAGCCAAAATTTGAGTGCGGCATCGTGATTCTTAAGATCTCTGAAATCGCCCATGCCGTCCAGGAGCTGCGCGAACTTCATAGGCCTGGGGCGGTTCTCGAGTGCGGCCGGGAAATCCCCGAAGCGGTCAGCCGATTGTCTCCGTCGCTTCAAAAATGGCCACATGGTGCCCTCCAAAAAGATTAGGGGAATTTTCGTGACACCGAAGCCATAAGGGTATCGTGTGTTGCGTCGGCATGGAAGCCGGCGCGGATCGTCGGCAGGGGGGCTCAGGCCTTAGCCCCCTGTTTGCGATAGTTGTCGTGACGACCAAAGGGAAGAGTATATGCCAGGACACGGAGATCATTGGGGAACGCTTTGCGAAATCGACGCGTACCTTTGCGAGAAACTCCCTCGCGACTGCCGGGAGGGCAAGGTCGTGGGCCAGGCGCCCTGCATGGACGTCGAGCATGGCACTGAGAGGATTGAGGAGGTGGCATGTCTGCGTTGGGGCAGCAATTGCCTCGCGAGCCAAGTCCTGCTGGTATCGGATTCGACTAATGGCAGCCATTACTTATTTTCCGGCTACCCGGTTGCGCTCGCTGGTATCGTCCATCGCGTGACGATCGAACAAGTGGTGCCGTGGCAGTACGGCATTGAGGGCTGGATTCATGGGACCGTCACGGCGGCGATGGTGCCCTTCAATTTCTTCGATACGATGTTCTTCATGCACGGCGATCGGCTCCAGCGAGGGCAGCAAGTTGATTTCTCGCTGGCGGGATTGGCGTATCAGTTGCGCCCGATTCGGGTGCGCTCGTTCAAAATCAGCGATGGGCCGATGTGGGAGAGAGAAAGGGAACGCCGGCTTGACGAGGGTGAAACGCCTGAACGGGCAGCCCGACCAGTAGAGCTTCGCATGACCGGCGCAGCCATCTTCCTGCCATGCGAGGACGAGGATTGCGACGAGGCGCAGTTCCAGGGCGTAATCGAGGCGCTGGATGTTTTCGAACACGACGGACAGAAGATATATCGTATGGAGATCGTCGTGATGCGGCCGGGCGACGATGAGCTAAAGCTTCCGGTGTTCGCCTCGGAGTGGGTTTTGGAGGGCTACGTGCCGCGCCTGGGCGAGGACGTCGAGGGCGCGATGTGGCTGCAAGGTCGGAAGGTCGGTGCCGAGAACACCCGGGTCGCAAAGACCGAGATCGAGAACATTCGCATTGCTTGAGGCAAACCATGGCTGCGAACCGCAAACCCAAGCTCATCTACACCATCATGCCGGACTACGGCGGCGCATACGGCTGGATCATCAGGGACGGCGACGAGAGCAACGGCGTTGGCCCGAATCACGCCGATTCTGAGGGGTGGGGCGGTGACCACCCGATCTCCGCCGGGTTGCACGAGGCATTTGTGCAATGGCAGTCCTTGTTTGAGGGGGCCACGCTGGCGGACGACGAAACGGCTCTCCGGTTCGACTGGGAATCGTTTCATGCGCAGGGCATTGTTCTTTGCCAACGGCTCAAGGCCGAGCTTGGTGATGCAGTGCGAATTGTGTACGAGAAACCGTTTGAGGATCCCAAAAGAGCGCAGGAAGATCGGCGCGAAATTCTCGCTGATGGATCGCTTCTGCGGCTGCCAGGTCGATATGAGGTGAACCGCCTGCGTCTGAGCAAACTGGTGAGTCGCATTGTCTCGGGCGGTCAGACTGGCGCCGACCGCGCTGCGCTCGACTGGGCCATCGCGCACGAGATACCTCACGGTGGCTGGTGTTCTCCCGGTCGCGTGGCCGAGGACGGAGTGATCGACGCGCGCTACAGGCTGAGCGAACTGCTGTCTGGCGGCTACCGAAAACGCACGCGGAGGAATGTGGAGGATAGCGACGGCACGCTTATCCTGAACCTGGGCGAACTGGAGGGCGGCACGCTGCAGACGCAACGTTTTGCAGAGCGCCTGAAGAAACCGTGGTTGGTGATACAGCTGGACGATGGTGCGATCGATAAAATGGCCGCACGCGCGGCCCGCTGGTTGCGTGCCCACGAAATCAAGACGCTGAATGTTGCCGGCCCGCGTGAAAGCAAACGGCCGGGAATCCATGCGATGGTCACGGCGTTCCTCGACAACCTCGACCAGGGCTACGAGCCGCCAGGATCCTGTTCCGGCCATGGCCGTAAAGAATCGGGAGTGCAGTGATGGAACAAGATCCGGCACGCAATCTTCTGTTTGTCTCGCTTGCAGAGTTCAAAGTGGCGACCAAGGTGTTCACCCGCAAGCGGCTGAAAATGGGGCCGGTGCTCCTGGCTTTCGAAGGAGAGTTTCTCTCCATTGAGTCAGGCGGGGCTACCGCCGTGATGCACGCGACCGGGAAATGGCATGGTCGCGCCACATTCTCCCCGCAAATAATGCGGGCGCTGGCCACGGTTCCGCCGGCCCAGGATCCAATTCCGATCTCCTACGCCGACGGCCACCTGCTGGTGGGGAACATGACCGTCGTCTGTCAGTGGAACACAGTGAGTCAGGCATTCATACACAATCTGGCGAACCCTGATCTTCTTGATCTGTTGGCATTGGAGCGAACCATTTCCCGTTCCGAAATTAGGGGAACGGGGCTGGGAAAGCGAATCAGAAGCGCCAGGGAGAAGGCCGAACGACGGATCAGGAAAACCGCCGCTGAGCTAGCCGAGTTCGAAGTTACCGAAGATGATATCCGGGCACTGATTGAGGGTCGCATTGCGACCCGGCTAATGTCTGAAAAACAACATGTCGACTGAAATGAAGCCTTTCGCGGACGTTACGAGTTCGCCGCTGACAAGGCTCCCGGCAGAGATCTGATTTGGGGAGATGCGATGCACCAGAAAATTTCGGTAACGGCCTATCTTTCAGCGCCTTTCGTGACCGGCGGCGGATATATGACGCTTGACGGCTTGTTGGCGGCGCGCTTGTTCGAGGAATTGCAAGATATCGAAGCCGCGCACGCGGCGGTGCCTGTCAAGTGTAATGCTGGACTTGCCTGTGCGAGCGGGGCGATTTACGAGCCCGTATCGGTAGACCGGATCGCGTTCGTCGCGCAGCTTCGGGCAGGGCATTCCTTGAATCCAGACCTGATCAGGAAGAATAAGCGTGGAGCATTGCATAGAGACGTGAACGACACGTCGTTATGCAACGTGATGAATGCATACATGCTAATCACCGCGCCCGCCATCACCTGGTATGGGGAGGGCGATGGCAATGAGGTAATGCGCCTGCTGTCTGGTGTTGAATTCATCGGCAAGCGGCGCGCGTCCGGATTTGGGCGGGTCACGAGGTGGAAAATTGTTGATGGCGATCTGGACGGCATAACCGGTTACGCGGGAGAGCCATTGCGCCCGGTGCCGGTTGCAATGTTTTCTGGTGATGATGCCGGGCCGGTAGTCGATGCGGCGTGGCGTTTGCCGTATTGGTCGCCAGTTAATCGCGCTGCCTGTTACGTGCCGACCGGGGCAATAAATGCTTGAATTTTTCAATAGTAACTTCGGTCGCCACTTCGCCGGGCAAACAGGCGACGCGATGGCGGATGCCAAGGCCGCGTTATCTGGCGGCCATCCCATGAAAAAAGGCGGTATGCCGCAGCGCATTTCGTCGGGGTGGGCGATCGTGCGACCCGGCAAGTCGGTGATGCAGATGAAGTTCGCGGCGCAGGGTGTGGATTACTCGCTTGAGGACCGATACACGGCATTCCTCGCTGAACTGCAGGCATGGGACGGAACGCCGCGCATTTTTCTGACATTCGACAAGAAGCCAATTCCGGTTGGCAATGTGTTTGTCACGTATGACCTGCGGGCAGTTCGAATTTGCTCGCCTGCTGGAGTTGAGACTTTTGATTTTACGGTTCCGCCGGAGAAATCCAGCGGTGTGGCTCATAAGGTTATCTGGAAAAAGAAAGTGGGGAAAAAATGATAGTCGATTATGTGTTGCCCAAGCCACCTAGCGCAGGTGGTTATTCGTTGCATCGGATCGTCGAGGGGCTGACCGGCGGTGCGCGGCCGCTGTTCGCGGACATGGGCGACCGCCTTTTGGTGCGTAGCGCAGTGCCGATAAACGGTGTGGAAACCTTGCCGGTGCGCGAACTTGCTGCGGGAGATATGGCGGCATTCCAGTCGCGCGCCTCGGTCAGCAAAAAAACGCGAGGCAAACGCAGTTACTACCCGACGGCTGATTGGTCCGCACGGCACGCCTGGCTGCGGCGGCAGGGCGAGCGCCATGGGTTCGACGTGCTGACCGTTCACTGCACCGCTAATTTTGCAAAGATTGTTAAGACGGGACAACGATTTACAGTGGACAGGACGGACTTCACCGGGGTCTTGCAGGTTACGGATGCAGAGAAATTCAACGTAGCACTGCGCGACGGTATCAGCGGATGCGGTAAGGCTTTTGGTTTTGGAATGTTGTTAATCTGAATGCAAAGGAAGCAAAATGAACAATAGCAACAGTATCCTCATCAATTCGACCATCACCACCGTCGGCCCGTTGTCCATCAAGATGCCGGTCGCGCAGGGTGGGATCGAGAACAGGTTCGGGAACTTTCCGTTGTTCACCATCGGCGCAAAGGAAGTGCAGGGCAAGGACGGCGAGAGCTACACCGCGAAGGAGCAGACCGGGTATCTTCCTTCGACAACGGTTCGGGGTTTCCTGCGGCGCGCCATCGTGACGGATGCAATGACCCGCGCCGCCGAGGCAGGTAATCCCTACACACTGCAAAGGGCATACGCCGACCTGATCGGTCAAGACGCGGCATCGGAGAAGTCTGAGAGGATTGACCTTCTGGCGGCTCGCAAGCTGCGCGATGAGAACGAGGTTCTCGACCTATTCGGATGCGGCATCAGCATGGCGTCTCGATTACTGGTTAGCTGACTGCCGCCATAACATCGTGAACTAATCTTAATGCCCCATGTCCGCCAAGACA
>ERZ1292640.1753-Hain-H43-02um-R1-1753-length-17805-cov-6_pt1 | contig 17805 bp, 14 predicted proteins | sample MGYA00564404_ERZ1292640 | MGnify/ENA primary metagenome ERZ1292640 (study PRJEB36523, sample SAMEA6512636) | groundwater metagenome | collected 2019-01-08 | study: AquaDiva: Metagenomics assemblies of 32 groundwater samples
TCGAGGCGGTCGTGAATGCGGGTTATGATGCCAGCGAAATCAGTGAATCCAGCCATGCCGAAGAAAAAGCGCGGCGTCTGGCAACCTATCGGGCTGAATTGCGGCTGTTCTGGATTTCAGCCGCCCTCACCTTGCCATTGGTGCTCCAGATGGGCGCCATGTTCTCAGGGCATGAGATGGACATGCTGCCCCGGTGGCTGCAATGGCTGTTGGCAACGCCGGTGCAATTCTGGATCGGGCGGCGTTTCTATATCGGGGGCTGGCATGCCCTGCGTGGCGGCGGAGCCAATATGGATGTGCTGATTGCACTGGGCACCAGCATGGCTTATTGCTTCAGCGCTGTGGTTACCGCGTTTGCACTGGATCAGCATGTTTACTTTGAGGCCAGCGCGGCCATTATCACGCTCGTTTTGCTGGGCAAATTGATGGAAGCGCGCGCCAAAGGAAAAACTTCTGAGGCCATTGAAGCCCTGATCCGGTTACAACCCAAAACCGCCCGCATCGAGCGTAATGGAGAAATCATCGAGGTTCCTGCCAGCAACCTGCAAGTCAACGATATTTTCATCGTGCGTCCGGGAGAAAATCTTCCGGTGGATGGCGTCGTCATTGAAGGCGCATCCAGCATCAACGAATCCATGCTGACCGGAGAAAGCTTACCTGTCAGCAAGCAAATAGGCGCGAAAGTCTTTGCCGCCACCTTAAATCAGCAAGGCCTGCTCAAATGCCGCGCAACCAGTGTGGGCGCGCATACCCAACTGGCCGCCATCATTCATCTGGTCGAAGAGGCGCAAGGCTCCAAAGCGCCCATTCAGCGCATGGCCGACACCATTTCAGGTATATTCGTTCCCATTGTCGTGGGGATCAGCATCCTGACTCTGGGAATGACCTGGTGGCTCACCCATGACTTTGTTTCTGCGCTTATCCATGCCGTCGCGGTCCTGGTCATTGCCTGTCCTTGCGCGCTGGGATTAGCCACACCGACCGCCATTATGGTCGGCACGGGGCGCGGCGCTCAGGTGGGCGTACTGGTCAAGAATGCAGCGGCGCTGGAACATGCCGAGAAGATCCAAACCCTTATTGTCGACAAAACCGGCACGCTCACTGAAGGCAAACCGGCAGTCACCGATATTGTTCCGGGTGAATCCATCAGCAAACAGGATTTGCTGCAAATCGCCGCTTCCCTGGAACAGGGATCAGAACACCCGCTGGCTCGGGCAGTTCTGGACAGCGCCCAGAAAATGGAGGTGCCGCTTCAACCCATTCATGATTTCTCTGCTATCACCGGTAGTGGCATCACAGCTCGCATAAACAGCACCCAATACCTGTTGGGCTCACCCAAATTCCTGTCTCAGAACGACGTCACTCTGGATGAACAGCAGATCGCCGCCTTGCAAGCGGAGGGCAAAACCGTCATTGCGGTTGCACTTATTTCAGACAGCACTCCAAAAGTGCTCGGCTATCTGGCGATTGCAGATCGTCTGCGGGATACTTCCCTCCAGGCCATTGAACGCCTGCAATCAATGGGAATCGAAGTGGTCATGTTGACCGGCGACAATGCCGTAACCGCCGCTGCCATTGCCAAACGTACCGGCATTACGCAATACCGCGCTGAAGTCTTGCCGCAGGATAAAGCCGCTGAAGTAATGAAACTGAAAGCCGGTGGCCGATTTACCGCCATGGTCGGCGATGGCATCAACGATGCGCCGGCACTGGCGGCGGCGGATGTCAGTTTTGCCATCGGCGCCGGTTCGGATGTCGCCATTGAAGCGGCTGATATCACTCTGATACGCAATGACCTGATGAGTGTTGCTGACGCCATTTCCCTCTCGCGCGCCACACTCAGGAAAATCCGCCAGAATCTGTTCTTTGCTTTTGTCTACAATACCCTGGGCATTCCATTGGCGGCAATGGGCATGCTCAATCCGGTCATTGCCGGCGCTGCTATGGCCATGAGCTCAGTATCCGTGGTCAGCAATTCATTATTACTGAAGCGCTGGCAGGCGAACCATTAAAAATTCATTCAAGGAAGACAATCAGGATGCAAACAACCATCATCAAGATAAAAGGCATGACCTGCATGGGTTGTATTAATAGTGTCAAAACGGTACTGGAAAAGGTTCCGGGGATAAATAGTGCGGAAGTATCACTGGAACAAGCGCAGGCCACCATTCACTATGAGCCTGAAAAAACTGGCACAGATCAGTTTAAGCAAACCATTGAAGATGCAGGCTTTGAGGTTATCAATTAACCGGCGGCTATCTGTTCCCAGGCAACCGCCTAACACCTGCTTTTTCTCGTTTGGGATTTGCGATTAACCCGCCAATTCACCGGCAATCATTTCAGCCTGCTTCAATACCATTTCAGTCGCCAGCAATTGCTTGCAGGCGGCAAAGGTATCGAACAACTGATCATCCAGATCGTTGCGGTCGGTGATCACCACGATCGTCGGGTTATTCAACGCCAGCACGATCTTGCCGGTATAAAACACCATCGACAGAGACTTGCCGCAGCCCTGCGTGTGCCATACCACACCGGCTTTTTTATCCCCTTGGGGTTGCTGCGTGACATCCGGCAATCCGTAGCTGGCCGGATTTTGCATAACTTTGGAACTCAGGCCAATGTCAGCTGCACGCAAGGTGGAAGCCACTGCTGCGTTCACCGCATCATACTGATGATAGGCGGCAATCTTTTTGACCGTATGGATGCTGATCACGCCAGTATGCGGATCTTCTTTCCTGGATTGCTCAAACACCACAAAATACCGCACCAGATTGAGCAAGGCTTTTTTGTTCAGCATACCGTTGATCAATGTTTTTAATCCCGGTCGTAGAGGGCGCATGCAATGCGCCCCTATGAGTTCGATGATACCGTGGACGTGATTGGGCATGATGACAAATTCGTGCAATACGATATTGGAACGGATATGTTCTGTTTTGCGCCATTCTTCATCCGCGACGATCCCCGATTCATTGAATTGCATCTGACCATCAACAATTTCCCCAAACAATGGCACCCGATTATGCGTACAAACGGTAATAAAATACAAACCGGCCTGTGAATAATCATACCCTTTCAAACGAATCGATTTGCGGCGATGGATGGTTGGATTGAAGGTCATTGTATTCGATCAGAACCAATATAAGTTACCAATACTGCACTTATAGGGAGTAATCTTATCTTTTGTCGCTCGGCCCCAATTCTTGAAAGCTTTCTGATACTTGAATAAGCTTTCTTTCCATAGTTTTTATAATCAGGTGGGGTTATAAAAAGAACATCATTCCCCCAATCTTCAGGATTATCTTTTGAAGGAGTCTTTCCTGTAACAACCTTTCCAGTTTTACCAAGCTTCGACTCTTGCCATATATTACTGACAGGTACGACCTTACCCTGCCAGTTTTTTCTTCAGAATGGCGTTCACCTGCGCCGGATTGGCTTTGCCCTGGGTGGCCTTCATGATCTGGCCGATCAGTGAATTGAAGGCTTTTTCCTTACCATTGCGATAATCGGCAACTTGTTGCGCATTGGCGGCCAGCACTTCATCCACCAGTTTTTCAATAGCGCTGTCATCAGAGATTTGTTTCAGGCCTTTGGCTGCAATGATGGCATCGACATTTTGCTCGCCGTGCCACAGGCTCTCGAAAACCGTTTTAGCGGCTTTGCCGGAAATGGTGCCGTCACTAATGCGCGACAACAGCACGGCCAGTTGGGTCGGGCTGATAGGGCAGGCGGTAATTTCCATGCCTTCTTTATTCAGTTGCCCGCTGATCTCGCCCATGATCCAGTTGGCGCATAGCTTGGCTTGTGCGGACAATTGCTTGACTGTGTTTTCAAAGTAGTCGGCCAATTCACGGGTGCTGGTCAAGACCCCGGCGTCATAAGCCGATAAGCCAAATGCTGTGACGTAACGGTTACGCCGGGCTGCGGGTAATTCGGGCAACGTTTCTTTTAACTGGTCAATCCAGGACTGCGGGATTTCCAGCGGCAACAAATCCGGGTCGGGGAAATAGCGGTAATCATTGGCATCTTCCTTGCTGCGCATGGTGCGTGTTTCATCTTTGTTGGCATCATACAGGCGGGTTTCCTGGCGGATCGTTCCGCCGTCCTCGAGAATTTCAATTTGTCTCCTGGCCTCATAATCGATGGCCTTTTCCAGGAAACGGAACGAATTCAGATTCTTGATTTCACAGCGTGTGCCGAGTTGCTCTGATCCGCGCGGACGCACCGATACATTCGCATCGCAGCGGAACGAGCCTTCCTGCATATTGCCATCGCAAATACCGATCCAGCGCACCAGTGAGTGCAACGTTTTCGCATAGGCTACGGCCTCCGCGCTGCTGCGCATATCCGGTTCCGAGACGATCTCCAGTAGCGGCGTGCCTGCCCGGTTCAGATCAATGCCGCTCATGCCATGAAAATCTTCATGCAGCGACTTGCCGGCGTCCTCTTCCAGATGGGCGCGTGTCAGACGGATGTTCTTTTCCACGCCATCCACCTGAATCTGAATGCTGCCGCCCTGCACCACCGGCAATTCGAGTTGACTGATTTGATAGCCTTTGGGCAGGTCAGGATAAAAGTAATTCTTACGAGCGAAAATGGAGGGCGAGTTGATTTTCGCGCCGACCGACAAACCCAGTTTGATCGCCCGTTCAACCGCGCCTTTATTGAGTACCGGCAAAACCCCCGGCAGCGCCAGATCGATCACGCATGCCTGGGTATTCGGCGGTGCGCCATAAGCGGTGGAAGCGCCCGAGAAGATTTTTGATCGTGTTGAAAGTTGAGCATGTACTTCTAGACCGATGACAATTTCCCACTGCATGATGTGTTTTCCGGCTAAATTGATATTTTCAGAAATGAACGATTGGTTTAAACGGGCGACTTTAGATGCCAGTCCGTGACCTGTTGATATTGATGCGCCACATTCAGCATTTGCGCTTCCCTAAAATAATTGCCCATGATGTGCAAACCGACCGGACGGTTTTTATCACCCAAGCCAACTGGAATCGACATCGCCGGCAATCCGGTCAGATTGGCCGCGCTGGTATAGATGTCCGACAAATACATCTGGATAGGATCATCGCTTTTCTCTCCCAGATTAAAAGCGACAGTAGGTGTTGTCGGTCCCATGATAATGTCACATTGCTTATAGGCCTCAGTAAAATCCTGCGCGATCAGGCGACGTAGCTTCTGTGCCTTAATATAATAGGCATCGTAATAGCCATGCGATAAAACATACGTTCCAATCAAAATACGCCGTTTCACTTCCGCACCAAAACCTTCCGCGCGTGTTTTCCGGTACATATCGCGCAGATCGCTATACGATTGGGCGCGATGACCGTAGCGCACGCCATCAAAACGGGATAAGTTGCTGGAAGCTTCAGCAGGCGCCAGAACATAATAAACCGGGATCGCCAGCGGTGCATTGGGCAACGAAACCTCGACTGTTTGCGCCCCCAGCTTGCGGTATTCCTCCAGTGCTTTTTCTATCGCACTCGCGACATCCTGGCTCATACCTTCGGCAAAATATTCCTTGGGCAGGCCGATACGCAGACCCGCTAAGGGTTTTTGCAGATCCCGTGCATAATCTTCGGCATCCCGTTGCAAGCTGGTTGAGTCACGCGGATCAAATCCAACCATGACATTCAGCATCAGTGCCAGATCTTCTGCCGACTTGGCCATGGGCCCGCCCTGATCAAGACTGGAGGCGAAGGCGATCATGCCATAGCGGGAAACCAGTCCATAAGTCGGTTTAATTCCAGAAATGCCGCACAGTGCAGCCGGCTGGCGGATAGAGCCGCCGGTATCGGTGCCGGTTGCCGCAGGCGCCAGTCTGGCCGCAACCGCGCAAGCTGCGCCGCCTGAGCTGCCGCCGGGTACCGCTGAAACATCCCACGGGTTTTTTACAACACCATAAAACGACGTTTCATTACTCGATCCCATGGCAAATTCATCCATATTGGTCTTGCCAATATTGACTGCGCCCACTTGATTAAAACGCTCAATGACACCGGCATCGTATGGCGAAACAAAATTCGACAGCATTTTTGAACCGCAAGTGGTCAACCAGCCCTTGGCGCAGAAAATATCTTTCTGGGCAATCGGAATGCCCGTCAATGGATTAGCTTGTCCCGCTGCGATCATTTTGTCTGCTGCGCGTGCTTGCGCAAGGCTTATTTCTTCGTTGACTGTAATGAAAGCATTATATTCAGCATTAAGCTTCTTAATGCGGTTGAGAAATTCTGTGGTCAGTTCAGTGCTGGAAATCTTTTTTTCGGCGAGCTGAAGGGAAAGCTGTTTAAGACTGGCATTAAACATGGCGTTTACTAATACTAATAGAGAAATATAAAATGTTACGTATAATTGCTGTTTTTAAATCTTAAGGTATTTTTTACCATTACCTCGTTAAGCAGTATATAACCTGTCTACTCAATAACTTGCGGCACCAGATAGAGCCCGGATTCGACTTGCGGTGCTATTGATTGACATAATTCGCGTTGATCGGTTTCGGTGACCTCATCTTCACGTAAACGCTGCACAACACTTTGAGCATGAGACATGGGTTCTACGGTTGAGGTATCAACTGCTTGCATAGTTTCAATCAGGTTGAAAATACCGGATAACTGAATCAATGTTGCTTTTGCCTCGTCTTCATCAATCTCAATATAGGCAAGATCAGCAATACGTTTTACATCACCAACAGACAGAGTCATTTTAAATTGGAAACCTTATATTTAAATAAGTATTAGGGTATCATGGCTCGTTTGATTGGCGTATTATTTTTTGCTGATTTTATTTATCATTCTTATCATTCGCATTCGCTCTCATCGTAATCACTAATAACGGATTCTGTCATTATGTTTAATTTCTTGAACAATAATATTCTTGGAAGCTATTTCTCAACAGATATGGCGATTGATCTGGGCACAGCCAATACGCTCATTTATGTCCAGGGCCAAGGTATCGTACTGGATGAGCCTTCCGTAGTGGCAATCCGCGAGGAAAACGGCGCCAATGGAAAGAAAATGATCCAGCAAGTGGGACTCGCAGCGAAACTGATGTTGGGCCGCACCCCGGGCAACATTACAGCGATTCGCCCGATGAAAGATGGCGTTATTGCAGATTTCACCGTCACTGAACAGATGCTCAAGATGTTCATCCGGAAAGTGAATCCTCCTCGCCTGTTTTCAGCCAATCCACGCATTGTGATCTGTGTACCCTATGGCTCTACTCAAGTGGAACGTCGCGCCATCCGTGAAGCTGCTTATGGTGCGGGTGCACGCAAAGTTGAATTGATTGAAGAACCCATGGCGGCGGCATTAGGCGCTGAACTTCCTGTTGAATCACCGACAGGTTCCATGGTCGTGGATATCGGGGGCGGCACCACTGAAGTGGGTGTTATCTCGTTAGGCGGCATCGTTTATTCCAATTCCGTGCGTGTGGGTGGTGACAAGTTTGATGAAGCGATCATTAACTATATCCGCCGTAACTATGGCATGCTGATTGGCGAAGTCACCGCAGAAATCATTAAAAAAGAAATTGGCTCGGCCTTTCCGGGTTCTGAAGTCCGGGAAATCGAAGTTAAAGGCCGAAACCTGGCTGAGGGAATACCCCGCAGCTTCACCATCTCCAGCAATGAGATTCTGGAAGCACTGGCGGAACCATTAAACAATATTGTCAGCGCCGTTAAATCCGCGCTGGAACAGACTCCCCCGGAACTGGGTTCGGATATCGCCGACAAGGGTATGGTCATGACCGGTGGCGGTGCTTTATTACGGGATATTGATCGCTTACTGATGGAAGAAACCGGTTTGTCTGTCATTGTGGCCGATGATCCGCTTACCTGTGTGGTGCGCGGAGCTGGCGTTGCTCTGGCGAATATGGACCGGTCTGTTGGCATTTTTGCCCGCGATTAAGCAAACTGAATCATTGATTATTTTTTCTTTACAAACTGAATCAGAGATAAAACCAGATTCCCGATACTGGACGTAATGAAAACAGCTCCTCAGTTTTTCAGACATGGGCCAGGTCCGTTTGCACGGCTGTTTGTATTCGCACTTCTATCCTGTCTGCTCATCGCTGAAGATTCGCATTTCAAATATTTTCCTGAGCTACGCCAGACTATTAGCGTAGTTATTTTCCCATTTCAAAGAATGGCCTATATCCCAGCCGATATTTACGATCAAATGGAGGAATTTATTGCCAGCTTCCACTTATTGGAAGAGAACACAAAGCTAAGACGGCATTATCTTGAAAGCCGTGAGCAACTCCTGAGACTGCATTCTCTGGAGGCTGAAAATATTCAATTGCGCAAACTGCTCAGAGCGGTCCAGCAAATTGAAACCAAAACCAAAGCTAAAGCCATCTTAGCAGAAATTCTCTATACCCCTCGCGACCCGTTCAATCATAAAATTACCTTAAATAAAGGCAGCTACCATCATATCCAACCGGGTCAAGCTGTGATTGACGATAAAGGCATCGTTGGACAAATTACACAGGTATATCCCTGGTCATCCGAGGTTACCCTTCTCACCGACAAGGATCATTCTGTACCCGTGCAGGTTGTGCGCAACAGTTTACGCTCGGTCATCTCAGGGACTGGTAAAAACAATGAACTGGAATTACGTTATTTATCGGTTAATACGGATATCCAGCAAGGCGATCTGCTGGTTACTTCTGGAATCGGCGGGGTATATCCTCAGGGCATACCGGTTGCAACCGTGCTGCAAATAGAGCGTGATCCTGCTGATGATTTTGCGCAAATTATCAGCACACCGGTTGCAGGTGTCGATCGAAACCGGCAGGTTCTTATTCTATCCCTGGTACAGCCGGTATCCAATGATCCTTCAGAGACATCCAAAATTGAACCCAAAAAGAATTAAAGACAAGAACTTAAATACAGACAATTACTTTGGACAAGAAGTGCTTGTGCCTGCCAATAATGGATATGTGGCCATCAGTCTGGCTATTGCGCTGATTCTCAATTTCTTGCCGCTACAAGATGATCTGTCAATATTACGCCCTGATTTCGTCGCCATTACAGTAGCTTACTGGAGCATTAATCACCCTCATAAAATGGGAATGAGCGTAGCTTTTGGCATGGGATTACTGATGGATGTTGGCAGCGCCAGTATACTGGGACAACATGCATTAGCTTATTGTGTAACCGTTTATCTCACATTAGTTTTTGGGAGACGATTACGGTTATTCAGCTTGATACAACAAGCGCCCCAGATTGGTCTGATATTATTTATGATGCAAATAGTCATTGTCCTGATTGCAATATCGAACGACTCTAATTTACCCGGCTGGCAATACTTTCTTGCTAGCGTGACAGGTGCCTTACTATGGGTGCCTGCTTCCTTTCTGCTCAGCATACCCTTGAAGCAAAAACCAGATCCTGATGCGTTATGAAGCATAATGTAGAGTTGCGCGATCATCCTGCCGAATTACACAAATTTCGTATCCGTCTCGCCACTAGCGCCGGGTTTGTACTGATACTCTTTCTGGCACTCTACATTCGCTTTTATTATCTGCAGGTTACGCAGCAAGAACACTATCACACTCTTGCAGAAGCTAATCGTATTTCCATTTCGCCCCTTGTTCCCAACCGAGGTTTGATTTATGACCGTAACGGAAGAGTATTGGCACAAAACTACTCAGCCTACACGCTGGAAATTGTGCCCAGCAAATTCCAGGATCTTGAAGCGACACTGGATGAGTTAGCGACAGTCATTGAGATAACACCTGCTGATCGTCAACGATTCAAAAAATTGATGAAGGAAAGCAAAAGATTTAAAAGCTTGCCTATTCGCAATCGCCTGACTGATGTGGAAATTGCGAGTTTTGCAGCCAATCGCTATCGTTTCCCTGGCATTGAAATCAAGGCGCGCGTACTGCGCCAGTATCCGGAAAAAGAAATCGTGTCACATGTAGTCGGGTATATCAGCCGCATCAATGACAAGGATCTCGAACAACTCGAATTCAATGGAGAACTGAATAATTATCGTGGTTCTCATCACATCGGGAAAATTGGTATTGAACAGAGTTATGAGAAACAATTACATGGCATCTCAGGTTTCGAGGAAGTAGAAACGGATGCAATAGGACGCTCCATCCGGGTTCTATCACGTACCCCGCCGGTTCCAGGTAATAATTTAATCCTTTCGCTTGATCTTGGGCTACAAGAAGCGGCAGAAAAAGCCTTTGGCGACCATCGTGGCGCGCTGGTTGCTTTGGATCCCAATAATGGAGAAGTGCTCGCTTTCGTCAGCAAACCGGGGTATGACACCAATCTTTTTATCGGTGGTATTGATCAGGAAAACTGGAATCTGCTTAATAACTCTATTGACAGGCCACTTAATAACCGGGCATTACGTGGCGTTTATCCGCCGGGATCAACCTTCAAGCCGTTCATGGCCTTAGCAGCGCTTGAGCTGGGAAAACGAACACCTGAATATAGTATGAGTGATCCCGGATACTTTTCGCTGCCGGGTGTAGAACGCCGTTATCGCGATTGGAAAGTGGGTGGCCACGGCAGAGTTAATTTGCACAAATCGCTGGTCGTCTCGTGTGATACTTATTATTACAGCCTTGCCAATGACTTAGGAATAGAAAACATTCACAACTTTATCAGCCAGTTTGGACTAGGGAAAAAAACAGGCATTGATATAGAAGGTGAAGTTTCCGGACTTTTGCCTTCATCTGCATGGAAAATGCGTCAATATAATCAGAAGTGGTATGCGGGAGATACTATCTCGGTTTCAATCGGTCAAGGCTACAACCTGACCACACCCTTGCAACTCGCTTTTGCCACCATGATGATCGCAAATGATGGAAAAGCTTATCTTCCACGACTGGTCAAACAAATACAGAACAGTCAAACCGGCGATGTAGAAGACATTCCCGCAAAATTACTCTATACCATTGATCTAAAACAAAAATATCTTGAAGTTGTCAAAAGTGCGCTGGTAGACGTCACGCGTCCTGGAGGCACAGCCGCAAGAGCTGCTGCCAATGCCGCTTATACCTTTGCGGGTAAAACAGGCACTTCGCAGGTAATAGGCATCAAGCAGGGAGAACGTTACAATGAGAAATCCATCAATGAGCGTCACCGGGATCATGCTATGTTTATCGCTTATGCACCGGCGGAAAATCCCAAAATTGCATTGGCGGTACTGGTTGAGAATAGTGGAACGGGCGGTTCAACAGCAGCACCTATCGCCAGACAAGTATTTGATTATTTTTTACTAGGCCAATTACCGGAGCCTACCATTGCAAAATTCGCTGAACCTGTTGAAGAACATATTCATGAGCATCTTTAGGAAAGAAGATGAACGAGCGGCAAAACCACAACTCATTGGTTGGCAACAGATTGAATCCGGCACATGATTGAATTCAGAAAAATTGGGTACTATCTCACGCGCTATATCGATGGATTTCTTTTGGCAGGAATTCTCACATTGATGCTAGTCGGTTTGCTTGCACTCTACAGCGCCACTGGCGCAAATATGGTTAGAGTCAACAATCAAATGATCAACATGTTGATAGCCTTGGTCATCATGTGGCTGGTTGCAAATATTCCATTGCAACAAATCATGCGCCTCGCCTTACCGTTGTATCTATTAGGATTTGCGCTCCTGATTGGTGTCGCTCTATTTGGCGAAATCAATAATGGCGCCAGACGTTGGCTAAATATCGGGATAACACGAATCCAGCCATCCGAATTAATGAAAATTGCAATACCGCTCATGATGGCCTGGTATTTTGATAAACATGAAATCACTTTACGGCTAAGGGATTATATTGGAGCAACCTTATTGTTAATATTGCCGGTTTTTCTGATCTTACGGCAACCTGATTTAGGCACCGCATTATTGATTACGGCCAGCGGTTTTTATGTATTGTTTCTGGCTGGATTATCATGGCGCATCATGGCTGGATTAGTGATAACAGCGGCAGGCAGCCTGCCCGTATTATGGTCGATCATGCACGACTATCAACGCCGGCGTATCATGACACTGTTTGATCCCTCTCAGGATCCGCTGGGCGCCGGCTATCATACGATTCAATCATCCATTGCCATCGGCTCGGGCGGCATTACCGGCAAGGGGTGGCAGAACGGTACGCAAACTCAATTGGATTTTTTACCGGAACAGAGCACTGATTTTATCTTTGCCGTTTTCTCCGAAGAATTTGGGTTAATCGGCAATACCGTACTGTTGCTATTATATTTGATCGTCATCGGACGTTGCATGGTGATCACCGTCAACGCTTCCACACAATTCACAAGACTCATTGCGGGTTCAATCACACTGACTTTCTTTACTTATATTTTTGTCAATATGGGAATGGTTAGTGGTATCCTTCCGGTCGTAGGTGTTCCACTTCCGCTCATCAGTTATGGCGGCACATCCATGGTGACAATGTTGCTCGGTTTTGGTATTTTGATGAGTATTCAAACACATCCTAAACTAATAAAAACATGACAAACACTTATTCGACATCCCGGAAAGCATGTAAATATTTGTCTGTAATACCCACACCGGTTATCGGATCGGCATTTGCACTGATCTTTGCATTGCTGACCGCCTGTAGCAGCACTCCTCAATACAATAACAACACGCCCGGACAAAAAAATTCATCGGCTTCTTCAATCACTAACCCGGATTCCGGGCCAGGATCGCGTTCCGGCTTAATCACCCGGAAAGGTGGAGGTTATTATCTGGATGACGGTCCAGGCGATAATCCCCCCCCTAATCTGCACCTGGTTCCCGATGCTGTACCCAAAGCTGAACCGCTCCGCTTGGCTAACATGCAGCCCTACATGGCATTGGGCAAATATTTCAAACCCATGACCGAACTGGTACCTTATAAGGAACGTGGAATCGCTTCATGGTACGGACGCCGTTATCATGGAAACAATACTGCGTCGGGGGAAGTCTATGACATGTATGCAATGACAGCCGCGCACCCCACTTTACCGTTACCCAGCTATGCACGGATAACCAATCTGGAAAATGGCAAATCCATTATTGTGCGTTTAAATGACCGCGGGCCATTTCTATCTGACCGGTTAATAGATCTCTCTTATACAGCAGCTTATAGATTGGGAATACTGGCTGGCGGCAGCGGTCAGGTCGAAGTTGAGAGCATATTGCCTGGCAGCGGCCCGGCCAGGCTGGCTACACCCAGACCATCGGCTGCAACACCGCCCATTGCGGATAGCAACACGGAAATGAATGTGGTTTTTCTACAACTGGGAGCATTCGGCTCATCGGATAATGCGCATAATTTTCTCGCGCATATACGGAAGAAACTTCCATGGCTCAGCGATACTGTCAGTATCACGAAGAATAATGGGTTGTTTAAGATTCATGCAGGACCCTATCCCGATCAGACCCTTGCAAAGCAGGCAGCTAACACGATTACTCAACATCTTGCGGTTACCCCCATGCTGGTGATTGACTAAAACTCAGCATAAAAAAATCCCTACTGCAAGCAGTAGGGATTAAAGGGCCTCGTCATAAAATCATCCATCACAATCTGCAAGTCAAATGTAAAACATCTTCCTCAGTAAAGCATCCCTACATTTTTTACATTCCGACTTCGATATTCGAAAAGATTGCGATAACCTGATTTTAAATATAATACTTACTGAGTACCTTTGAAGATGAAAACAGAGAGAAAATATACCGCTATATTCAAATTATGGCTGTGACTTTTAGCACACTCATTCACTCAATAAGCCGAAAAATATCCAACGTCCGCTATCCGGGATAGTGACAAATTATGATTAAACTGCTCTTTTAGGTTAAAGTAGCTGGTTGCATCTCCATCGCAATGGATGCCGGACTACTATCCTTCAAGGAAGGAAATTTTGATTTTATCTTGTCTGATAAACAGACCCTCATTAAATATAACGATCAATGGTTAAATTAGAAGAACAACGTATTGAATTACCAAGCAAACAGGATACACAGACCGAACCGCTCAGAACCGTTAAAGTAAATAACTGCAACATAACGTTACTGGGTACCGCACATGTTTCAAAAGCCAGCGCCGATAAAGTTCAAGAGCTGATTGCCACGGAAAAATATGATGCGGTGGCTGTCGAATTATGTCCGAGCCGGCATAAAGTCATCGTTAATCCTGACTCAATGGCTAAAATGGATTTATTCCAGGTCATCAAAAATGGCCAGGCCAGCATGGTCGCTGCCAGTCTTGCCTTAGGCGCTTTCCAGCAACGTATGGCGGAACAGTTTGATATTGAACCAGGTGCTGAGATGCGTGTTGCGATCAAAGATGCTCAGGCAGCTCAATTGCCGGTTCTGCTGATAGATCGTGAAATTGGCACCACGCTGAAGCGGATTTATCGTAATGTCCCCTGGTGGAAACGTTTTAGTTTATTTGCAGGCCTGATAGCCAGTGTCATTAGTAAAGAGAAATTCAGTACGGCTGAAATTGAAAAATTAAAAGAAGGTGATGTGCTCGAAAGCACTTTTTCACAGTTTGCTGAGAATGAGAAAGATTTATTCCGTCCACTCATCAGTGAACGTGATGAATATATGTCAGCCCGTCTCATCAAAGAATGCAAGGAAAATAATTACCAGCATATTCTGGCAGTTATCGGAGCCGGACACCTGAATGGCATGGCACAGCAACTTGAAACTCAAGACATTGGCGATCCGGATAAAAAAATTGCCCAATTGGATGCCATTCCGGAATCATCCCAATGGTTAAAGTTTATTCCCTGGATTATTGTTGCACTCATTTTGACAGGCTTTGCGATCGGCTTTATGCGCAGCCCGGAAATAGGCGCCGCTATGATCGTTGATTGGGTACTAATCAATGGCGGGCTCTCTGCAATAGGAGCAGCCATCGCTTTTGCGCACCCGCTCACCATCCTGACTGCATTCCTGGCAGCTCCATTAACCTCTCTCAACCCAACCATTGGCGCCGGTATGGTGGTTGCTGCTGTAGAAACTTATTTGCGCAAACCCAAAGTGAGTGACTTTCATCGGCTCAGAACGGACACAACCAGTCTAAGCGGCTGGTGGAATAATCAAGTGACACGAATCTTGTTGATTTTCATACTCTCAACACTGGGTTCTGCAATCGGTACTTATGTGGCCGGCTTTCGGATATTCGAACGGCTCAGCAGCGGTTAAACAAACATGTTCGGCTTCTTCGAACGCCTGATAGACCCCTACCCTCCGGAACATCCTGCTGAGCCGCCCAAGGGGCTGTATCAATTCTGCCGCCATTATATCCGGGGAATCGAGTTTTATCTTGTCTTGCTGGCGCTATTGACCACCTGTCTGGCTATCAGTGAAGCCATGCTATATGGTGTTCTTGGTCAGATAGTCGATTGGCTGGCGGAAAAAGAAACAAAGAATTTTCTGGACGACGAATGGCCGGCTTTACTGGCCATGTCAGTATTTATACTGATAGTTATTCCGGTTCTGGTACTGCTGCATTCATTGGTGATCCAACAAACACTCATGGGTAATTTTCCCATGCGTGTACGTTGGCTATCCCATCGTTACCTGCTCAACCAAAGTTTCGCATTTTTTCAGCACGAATTCAGTGGCCGTATAGCCACCAAAGTGATGCAAACCGCATTATCGGTTCGCGAAACGGTACTGAAGTTACTCGATGTGATGCTTTTTGTCACCGTTTACCTCATCACAACCTTACTATTGGTGGTCAATGCAGATCCACGTTTGTGTTTGCCATTATTGGCCTGGCTGGTTTTGTACATTGGCATTCTGTCCTATTTTGTTCCTCAATTAAAACGCATCTCCACTCTGCAAGCAGATGCGCGCTCGCTCATGACCGGGCGGATTGTCGACAGTTATACCAATATCCTGACATTGAAACTTTTTTCCCAAAGTCAGCGAGAATCGGCTTATGCCAAAGCAGGAATGCAAGAATTCATGGCCACAGTCCACCCGCAAATGCGCCTGGCAACCTGGCTCAATGTCTGCGTCTGGATTATCAATATGCTGCTGGTATTCGTAACCGGCGCTCTGGGAATCTATTTGTGGCTGCAAGGCGGCATTGGTCCGGGGGCTATTGCGATTGTCATGAGTCTGGCCATCCGGCTGACCGGCATGTCGCATTGGATCATGTGGGAAGTCAACACGCTGTTTGAGAACATTGGCACAGTCCAAGATGGCATCAATACACTCTCCAAACCACAGAATGTCACCGACGTACCGGATGCAAAAGAATTGCAAATCCAACAAGGCGCGATTCATTTGAGTCATGTCTGTTTTTCCTATCACCCGGATCAGCACGATTCTCACCGTATTTTTGACGACCTCAATCTATGCATAGCGGCTGGCGAAAAAGTGGGCATTGTCGGTCGCTCAGGCGCGGGTAAATCGACCTTCGTCAACTTATTATTGCGTTTTTATGATGTTCAGCAAGGCAGTATCACCATCGACGGTCAGGATATACGAACAGTAACTCAGGACAGCCTGCGCGCGCATATTGCGATGGTGACGCAGGACACTTCGCTATTACATCGTTCGGTACGTGACAATATTTTGTTTGGCAGCCCCGATGCCACTGACGGACAAATGATCGAGGCAGCCCGGCAAGCGCAGGCACATGACTTTATCCAGACGCTCAGGGATATCAAAGGCCGGACTGGCTATGACGCTCATGTGGGCGAACGGGGCGTGACGCTTTCCGGCGGGCAACGCCAACGGATTGCCATCGCCCGCGTCCTGTTAAAGAATGCGCCCATACTGGTTCTGGATGAAGCCACGTCGGCATTGGATTCGGAAGTAGAAGCCAGTATCCAGCAAAACTTATATCACCTCATGCAAGGTAAAACGGTGATAGCGATCGCACATCGGCTGTCCACCATTGCAGCGATGGACCGGCTTATCGTATTCGACAAGGGACGTATTGTAGAACAGGGCAGTCACGCCAGACTGATCGCCAATAATCAGCTCTATGCACAATTGTGGAATCACCAGTCGGGTGGATTTTTAGGATTGCTGGAAAATTGATTTAACGGCCTGTTAATGACTGACTCTATAAAATCCCGGCCTTGCCGTTATGTTAAAAGTGTTGGAATATTGAATTCATCGCAAATCCTGAAATATTTTAACGGTGTGATCTTGCAAGGTTCCTGCTTTAATAGGTTCATCCCTATGAGATAGATTTCTTCTCTTTTTGAAAAATGGCAACCCATCTGAGCAATTGGATTCAAAGGAATAATCCGTGAAAATAGCTGATATTAGCCAGTTAAAAATTGGCGCTTCATTACCCAGTCCCAAAGGAGTGGCGCTTGCTTTATTGGAAGCTTGCCGACGAGAAGACGTCACTATCCATGAAATTACCAAACTCATTCAAACTGACCCGGCGCTTTCCGGCCGCCTGATTCAACGGGCCAATGCGGCCAATCAGGGCACGCGCGCCATCTCTTCAGTATCAGAGGCAATTTCACGTGTTGGCTTGACGGCAGTTAAACAACTGGCACTGGGGTTCTCATTAATCGATCAGTACCGGGGAGGGCCCTGCAAGGGATTCAATTACCAGGAATTCTGGTCACATTCGCTCCTCATGGCGATTGCCATGCATGAATTAGGCAAAATGAATCAAGTGTCTGCACCCGATGAGTTATTCGCTTGCGGTTTGATGACGCGTATCGGTTGTTTAGCATTAGCCACCATTTATCCGGACAGATACACCGAATTGATAGGAAAACAGGCTCCCAATACGCCTTTGAGCGAGCTGGAGCAGCAGTATTTACAGACTGATCACAATGAATTAACAGAGCAGCTATGCTAATCA
>ERZ1292640.1754-Hain-H43-02um-R1-1754-length-17802-cov-6_pt1 | contig 17802 bp, 16 predicted proteins | sample MGYA00564404_ERZ1292640 | MGnify/ENA primary metagenome ERZ1292640 (study PRJEB36523, sample SAMEA6512636) | groundwater metagenome | collected 2019-01-08 | study: AquaDiva: Metagenomics assemblies of 32 groundwater samples
GCCGTCCGCGGCCTCGCGAGGCGGTATCCGCCGCCAATGCCGCGCGTGCCGATCGCCATGCCGGATCGCACCAGTTGCTGGAACACCTTGGCCAACGCCGATGCCGGAATCCGGTGCTGCGCGGCGACGCCGGCTACGGTGACGTGGTCATCGCCAGCCAACGCCATCTCGAGCGCGGCATACAGAGCGTACCGGGTGGACTTGTTCAGCGTCACATCACTGCTCTACAAGCGGTTTCAAGACCCGTTCTCGCGGCCGAGCAACGGGCCGGCTGGGCAGGTGTCAGGATTGCCTCTACTGCCGGTTTCATAACCCGTCCTCGAGGCCGGAAATGGGCCGCACTCGCAGGTTGTGAAACCGTCTCCAATCATGCTCGCGTCTTCTCGAGATCGAGATCCAGGCACAGCCTTGGCGCCAGCAGGAATCCTTCGCGGTGGAAGAAGTCGATGAGTTCGCGGCTGTTCCAGGCCACCTCGGTCTGCAACGTCTTGATGCCGAGGGCCAGGAGATTCGTCCGAAGCTGGTCGACGAGCGCGCGGCCGACGTGCCGGCCCCTGAAGTCGGGGTGCACGCCCAGCACGTCCATCACGGCGACGCGCTCCGTGATGCCGAACTCGCCGTAGTACACCCGCGCGAGCAGGAATCCCACGACGGCGGCGTCGATCTCGGCGGCCAGCGAGACCGCAATGCCTGTGTCGGAGACCGCCTGGCGCAGCTTCAGCTTGAAGAACTCCTCGCGACGCCGGCCCATGATGCGCGCGTCGATGCCCACCACGGCATCGCGATCCTCGGGCAACAGGTTTCGCACGACCATCTCATCTCGCGGCGGCATGGTTCTCTCCTGTCTACACTACCAACTGGCCTCCGTCCACCCGCAGCACCTGGCCCGTGATGTGTTGGCTCAGGTCAGAGCACAGAAACAGCACGGCGCCAGCCAAATCCTCGGGCCGTCCGATCCGCCCGAGCAGCGTTTCGCCGACCGCGCGGTTCCGCAGATCGGGCGACAAGGCGGCTGTCATGGGGGTGTCGATCCAGCCTGGCTCGACCACGTTGACGCGAATGCCGAACCGGCCCAGCTCACGAGCGGCGGTTTTCGCGAGCGCGTTCAGCCCGGCCTTGCTGGCCGCGTAGTTCGCCTGTCCGGCTTTGCCCCGCTCGGCGTTGATCGACGACACCAGTACAATGGCGCCGCCGCCGGCATCGCGCAGGGCCGACCCGGCGCTGCGCAGCAGGTAGAAGGCCGAGTCGAGGTTGGTGGCCAGCACCGACGACCACTCGTCGTCGCTCATCTTGGCGATGAGCGCGTCGCGTGTGATGCCTGCACAGTGCACCACGCAGTCGATGCGTCCCGCATGCTGCGACGTGGCGGCCACGGCCGCGGCCACGTCGCCCACCCGTGAGACGTCGCACGCGATCGACACCGCACCTGCAGGACCCGGCCTGCCGGCGAGATCGGCCGATACCACGCGGGCCCGAGCGGCCAGGAAGAGGCGCACGACAGCGGATCCGATACCGCCGCTGCCGCCGGTGACGAGAGCCACCCGGCCCTCGAGCGAGAGGTTGCAAGCAACTTGTTCGGTCATGCGGCGCTCAAGGGCAAGCCGAACCCGCGTTCGGCGAGTTTCCGCGCCCGAAACGCACCCCAGAGCGCTGCACCAATAGCGCCGGCCAGGATGGACTGGGGATGCGTCCGGAATTGAAGGGGAACCGTCTGTTCTGCGGCCGCTTCCTGGAGGGCAGCCAGCAGCCCCTCGTCGGCGGAGAGTCCGCCGGTCACCAGCAGCACATCACGTATACCGGCCGACACCACCAGTCGCAGGTAGCGGCCGGCCATCGACTGATGGATGCCTTTCAGGATGTTTGGAATGGTGATGCCTCGCGACACCATGTTGATTACATCTGTTTCGGCGAGCACGGCACAGATCGACGAGCACGACTCTGGCTTGTCGCCTTGCTTCGACAGTGTGCCGATTTCAGCGAGCGTCACGCCCAGGTAGCGGGCAATGTTCTCGAGAAACTGCCCGGAGCCGGACGCGCACTGGCTCGTCATGCGGTAACCGAGCACGCGGGCGTGGCCGTCCATTTTCACGGCGCGCGTGTGGAGCGCGCCGATGTCGATCACGGCGCGGGCCTCGGGTTCCAGAAACAGGCCGCCGCGCGCGTGCGTGGTCATGCCGTAGAAGTGACCCGTGCGGAATGGAATCGACTCGCCCTCGCCTGTGGTGGCCACATACGCCACATCACGCCGGGTGACGCCGGCTTCGTCGATCGCCGCGTCGAACGCTTCGTGCGCAATCGTCAGCGGGTCGCGACGCCGGATGCGTTCGCTCTGTCCGGCCAGCAGTCGCTCGCCACCCACCGTCCGTGTTTCGGTGATGGCGACCTTCACGGTGGCGGAGCCGACGTCGATGCCGGCTGTGACCATCGAGCTGTTGTCGGTGTCGGTCATGATCCGAACGCTCCCATGCCGGTTCGGTCAGGCGGCGACCCGCATCGCGTCGCGCAGGGCGAACAGCGCCGCGCCCAGTGCGCCGGTGTAGATCGAATCCTCGGAGATGTTCACGTGCAACTGGCCGTAGTTCTCGACGAGCAGCTGGCGCAACGCCCCAACGGCCGCCGGGTTCTTTGCCACGCCCCCCGTGAACGTGAACTCGTTGCGCACGCCGCCCGATCGGGCCAACAGCGACATGGCGCGCAACACGATGGCGCGGTGCAGGCCGGCCAGGATGTCCTCGCGCTTCTCTCCCAGCGACAGCCGCTCGCGCAGTTCCGCGCCGGCGAACACCGTGCAGGTCGAGTTGATGCGCACCGGGCTGGTTGAGGCGCAGGCAATCGGCCCCAGCTCGTGCAGGCCCAGACTCATCTCGTCGGCGATATAGCCCAGATAGCGGCCACACCCGGCGGCGCAGCGGTCGTTCATCTGAAACGACGTCACGATGCCCTGCTCGTCGACCTGAATGGCCTTGGTGTCCTGGCCGCCAATATCGAGCACCGTGCGCGTGCCGGGGAACATCGCGTGGGCGCCGAGGCCATGACAGAGGATCTCCGAGCGAATCTGACCTTCAGGAAACGGCAGGCGCTGGCGGCCATACCCGGTACCCACGCTGCCGATTTGCTCCAATTCGAGTGTCGTCACGCGCTCGACCGCCGGCGCCAGAACAGAGCTGGCATCGGGCATGCGAGAGAGCGCCGCACGGGCATGATCCTCGAACCGGCCGGCCGCGGCCGACGAGTTCTCGACGTCGAGAATCGCCTTGTCGAACAGGCCCGCCAGCGTGTCGAAGCTCACGCCGGTCGACTTCGCTTCCTGTTCGGCTAGGCTCAAGTACCGGCTGCCAGCCAGGTCGCGGAAGAAGTCGCTCTTCCGCCGGGAGCCCGCCGCATACAGGCTCTCGACCTCGGCCTCCATCTTCGAGACGATGAGCGCCACGGCGGGGGCGAGCGTTGGGGGCCGGGTCAGCAGGCGTGAGAGGAACCGCTGCAGCTCAGACGCGAGCACCCGAAGCTGCATCCGGTACTGCTCGGCACGAAACACGCGCTCGAGTTCCCCCACGGCGCGTTGTCGTTCACCCGCGTCCACGCCGGCCTGCTCGAGTTCGCCGGCGATCAGGGCAAACCGTGTGTTGATGAGCGCCTCGCCCAGTGCCACCTGACACGCCACGTCGTAGTTGCTACGCGAATTGGTGATGCCTCGACCAAGCAGCGCCCCTTGCTCGTTCAACACGACGGCCTTGGTCGTGGTGGACCCGAGGTCGATGCCGACGGTGTACTTCACGACACACGCCCGGCGCGCTTCTGCTCGAGCATCTGAAAGTAGGATTCGAGCCGGTTCTTGATGTTGGCGGCCGAGAAGTACCGCGGATCCACCAAATCGCTTTCGATGAAGCCGCCGGGCCGGCCCGAACGCGCCTCGACCTCGCGCAGAATGTGCAGCTGGCCCGCGCTGAACGAGTTGCAGCTTTTCACCGAGTTGATGAGAAACCCGTCGGCGTGGTACTCGGACACATAGCGCGTCAACAGATCGATGCGAGCCGGCAGGCTCAAGTTCGTGTAGCAACCCAGGCAGTACTCCGCCATGGTCTCGAGGGGCCGCGACGGATCGTGGCGGAACCCCATGTCGTACACGCCGCCCACCTTCGTGTAGGTAGACGCCACCGACACGGCGCCTTCATCGGAGAACATCTTCCAGAACTGCCGGAAGCTGGTCCAGTTGGGTGGCCCCTCCACCACGATACGGTACCGTTCGGCGGGCATGTCGCCGTCCGGTGTCACGGGGCCCTTGCCCAGGCGCATGCGCTCGTCGATCTCACTGCGCAGCTCACGGTAGTAGTCGACCGCCTCCGACGTGCCGCGGAATGAGCTGAAGATGGGCCCCACGTAGTAGACCGCACCGAAGTAGGCATCGATGGGCGATGGCCGGTGCTTGGCCGATTGCAGCACGAATACCAGGTCGTCTTCGGCGCGTGCCGACAGCTCCAGGCACGCCTTCAGGCGATCTTCGTCGTAGGGTTTCCCGGAGATCTTCTCGAGCATCGGGATGATGGTGCCACGCAGCTGATCCACCACGTATTGCCGCATCGCGTCGGTGATCTTCCCGTCGGCCTGATACGGGACGTGCAGCATCGCGACCGGACAGTGATACTCCTCGCGCAGCAACTCGAACCATTTGACGAAGGTGAAGCAACCCGTGTAGGAAAGCAGCAGCAAGTCGGGATTCGGCAGTCGCTGGCCGGTGGGGCCGATGTTGCCCGACTTCAGCATGCCGATGTCGCTCTTGACGTAGGTACACACATCCTCGGAGTGCCCGAGTTTTTCGGCAATCGAGATGTACTCGGCCGACTTGCCGCGCATGCCCGACTGCAGCGCATTGATCTCGGGCAGCACCGGCAGCATGTCGAACGCCAGCAGCAACTCGGTGAGGTTGCCCGGCACGAAGGTGTAGCAGTTCTTCTCGCCCGTCTCGGGCGCGGCCGCCAGCCGGTCGAAGTGGCGGGCGATCATGGTCTTCTGGCGCACCTGGCTGGTGTCTTTCTGAGCCTCACGCGAGGCGGCACCCGTGGTGGTGGGGGTCATGCGCCGCTCCAGAGCTTGATCGAATCGGCAAAGGTGCCGGCCTGTTCGCGAATCACCTGGAACTGGCCGCTGTTCTCGGCGAATTTGAAGGCGGTCCAGGGAATGCCCTCGCGCTCAACCGCTTTCACGAGCATGGGCTGATCGAGCAACGCCGGGTCGCAGAAGCTGGCCGAGCAAAACAGCACGCCTTCGGCACCGCTCTCGGCCATGTGGTGTTTCAGATCCTCACCCTTCACGCCCGCGTCGATGTACCTGGTCGGACTGGCCACCGCATCGTTGAGGAACGCGCGCACGAGGTTCTCGATCGGATCCCCCTCTATCGGGATGTCCGACCGGATAAACCGGTGCACCTGCACGAAGTCATCGTCCACGATGTAACAGCCGGCGCGTTCGAGCGTCTTGATGAGACCAATGGGCGGCTGCTCGCAGAACGATCCCGTCAGCAGCACACGCGCCTGGTCGAGCGGCTTGCGGGTCTCGTCTCGGTCGGCCAGCTCCAGGTACTCCCGGAACATCGGCGTCGAGGCCTCGACCGGCAGCACGAGGGCGGCGCGCAGCATCACATAGAGCTCGTGCGTGGGCACCTTCCACGGCTGACGCCGGCGAAGCGCGTACAGTTCGCGGACCAGGCGCCGGTCTTCGTTGTAGAGGGCGATGGAACGCCGCAACCTGTCGGCATCGAATGCGGCCGCGCCGCGCGCCGTCAGGTCGCGAGTCAGTTGCTCCAGTTCGTGGCGGTAGAAGGCACCGCCGATGCCGGGGTCGAAGTTCTGCGGCACATCCAGATACCGCACGAGCATGGCGGGAAACAGCATCTGCCACATGCCGGACAGGTTGCGGATCACGTCGCAGATAGCCGGGAAGAGCAGGCCATCCAGGCAGTCGAGGCTGCCGTTGAGGCCCAGCTCGATCGTGCTGCGCGGGATGTGACAGATGTAGGACTGGTAGTACGCGTCGCCCTTGATGATCTCCAGATCGTCGCGGCCGCCCATCACACCGACCGGCAGCACGCCCTGCGCGTGCAGCAACTCGCGCGGCACGTAGATGGGCAGGAAGCCGACGGCGAGGCCGCCGGTGCGGGATTTCCAGTCGCGCACGGCCGTCAGGCGATAGTCGCGGTAGAGCGCGTCGGCGCGCGACACGAGTGCCGCCAGCCGCGACAGGTCGCTCACGCGTTTCTCCACGCCGGACTACGCTTCTCCAGAAACGCCTGCAGGCCCTCCACGGCGTCGGCGGTCGACATCAACTGGTCGAGATAGAGGCGCTCGATGGCGGGCAACTCGGTGACGAATCGCCTGCGGAGATCCAGGCGAACGGCCTTCACGGCCAGGCGAAGGCTGGATGCCGACTTCGCCAGCAGGTGTTGCCGCGCCCAGCTCAGCGCCTCGTCGGTCGGATCGGCATCGGTGACCTCGTCGACCAGACCCATCGCCAACGCGGCATCCGCGTCAACGGTGCGACCGCTCACGCACAGGTCTTCGGCATGGCGGCGACCGATGCGTTCCGCCAGCAGCAGCGACGCCACCGGTGCGAAGACGCCCAGCACGATTTCGGGCTGGCCGAAGCGGGCCGTGCGACTGGCGAACACGCGGTGACACAGCATGGCCACTTCAAGGCCGCCGCCCAGGCACTGCCCGCGCACGGCGGCCAGTACCACAACCGAACTGTCCAGCAGCGCCAGCAGCATGTCGTGGAAGCGCCGCAGCATGCCTGCCACCTGTTCGGGCAGGTGCTCGGGCACACTGGCGCCAAACGAGAAGTGCGACCCCTGGCCTTCCAGGCAGATGGCCTTCAGACCGGGCTCGCCGGCGGCCTGCTTGAACACGTCGGTGAGGGCGTCCATCAGGGCGCCGTCAAGGATGTTGCCCTTCGAGCCGCCGATCGTCACCCGCCAACAGGCGCCGCCATCGAGGCGATCGAGTGTGATGGGTCCGTTCGTCATCACGCAGTCTCCCGTGATCATGCTCCGGTCAGGTCGATCTCGAGTTGCACGTAGGGTCCGCCGGTGAATCCGCTCCTTCGAAAGAAGGCCAGCACCGGCACGTCGTTGCGCTTCACCATGGTCCTGACCGTCAAGACGCCGGCCTGGCGAAAGCCCCTGCACGCTTCATCCAGCAGCGCCGAGCCCACGCCGCGGTGGAGTGCGGCCGCATCGACGCCAACAGCAAACACCCAGCCGCACGGCTCGGAGCCGAATTCGAACGCCCGCACCTCGCCCAGAAGGTATCCGAGCAGGCCGCGCGGGCCGTCGGCGGCCAGACCCACGCGAAACCGATCGTGAGGGGCACCGAGGAAGTTGGCGAAGATGCGCTTCCAGTGCCCGCGCTTGCTCGAGCCGGTGTGAAACGCGTCAATGCGAACGACGGCGGCCAGATCGCTGTGCGCGAGCGGACGAATCCCGATCGGGATGGTGATGGCCCCAGGCTCGGCCGGCGCGCCTTGCGATCCGGGCGCCGCGCTCCGGACTACCGTTGCCGTATTTCGGAATCGAGGCACTCAGCGACCGTGCGCGCGGGCCAGAATCTGCTCGACCAGGTCGTCGGACCACGCGGCGCCTTCGGCCAGGCGACGCCGCAGCAGCAGGAAATCGGCCTCGCGGCAGGCCTTCGAGCCTTCGTTGAAGGCGCGGAAGCCGGCGCGTGCCTCGGTCATCATGTTCAAGCCCAGCCACGCGCGGTTGGTCTCCTTGTTGCGATCCCAATGAGCCAGTTTGTGCTTGCGCACGCTCTCGAGCGTCTTCGACAGGCAGCCCGGAAACGTGTTGGCCAGCTTCAGCACCAGCGCGCTCACCTCGCGATCGAGGCGTGACAGGTCCACCGTGCCGCGCTCGAGCAGCTTCTTCGCCTCGTCGCGGTCCGTGCCCCGTTTCGGCTCCCCGAACACGATCTCGCCCGCATCCACCCACCGGTCGGTGACGATCATCGGGTTTGGCACAAGTTGTCCGTCAAGCGAGAGTGCCGGGACGACCTTGGTGACCAGGCCCAGGCGCAGGGCCTTGTGCGCGCTCCACGGCTCGCAGAGCGTGCAGCTTTCCATGGCGGCTTCGATGCCGACAAAGAGCGGCAGAAAATCCGTGCTGCCGCCATCGGGCGCCGATCCGTGCCGGGGACCTGCCTGACCGAACAGCGCTAGATCCTGGGCCACCGTGAAGTCGCAGGCCATGCCGATTTCCTGGCCGCCGGCGATGCGCATCCCATTCACGCGGCAGACGACCGGCTTGTCGCACATCAGGATGGCGCTGACCATGTCGTTGAACAGCCGCATGTACTGGCGGTACTCCTCGGGGCGGCCGGCGTAGTACTCGGCGTACTCGGCCGTGTTGCCGCCCGTGCAAAACGCCCGCGTGCCCGAGCCGGTGAGGACCACGGCCACCGCGGCGCGATCGTTGGACGCCCGGCGCATGCCCAGGATGACGCCCTTCACCATGGCCGTGGTGTACGAGTTCAGCTGCGTTGGATTGTCGAGCGTGATCCACACCGTGTGCAGGCCCGGCACCTCGGCGCCATGGCCGTCTTCTAGCGGCACCTCCTCGTAACGCACGCCGGGATGCTCGACAGGGTCGGTCAGATCGTGGTTCTTGAACGTCATAGAAATCAGTGCTCGGGGACAAGAACGATTCGCCGGGCCGCGTGGCCGGCATGGACTTCGGCGAAGACATCGTTGATGGTCGCAAGCGGCCGGCGTTCGACAAACGGTTCGACCGCAACCTTGCCCTGCAGCACGAGATCCACGACGGCAGGGTAGTGCTCGGGCAGGCAGCCCCAGTTGCCTCGCGCGACGGCGTCGAACGCCATCAGGTTCGAGAGGCGCAACTCCACGGCCTTGGGTGCGTAGCCGACAATCGACAACTGACTGCCGTGGCCGAGCAGGCCGAACGCGGTCATCTGCCCGGCGGGCGTGCCCGATGTTTCGAAGATGTGGGTGCGCCAGGTGGGCACGTGTCGCGCGTCGGCGAAGGCGCGGACCTGTTTGCGCAGCGATTTGGCATCGGCGCCTGTTGCCTGCAGCGTGAGGGCCGCGCCGTGCCGGGCCATCGATTCGAGGCGGGCGTCGTTCACGTCTATGGCCACCACGGCGGCGCCCAGCGCGGCGGCAATCTGCACACCGAAGCCGCCGATGCCACCCACGCCGACAAAGACCGCCACGTCACCGGCGCAGAGCTTGTTTCGCACGATGGCCTGGTACGGCGTGGACACGGCGTCGGCAATGACGGCGAGCGCCGGCAAGTCGAGGCCGGCCGGATTGGCGGCGGGCGACGACAGATCAGGGACCGGGCACAGGCCGCGCGCCGGGATGCGCACGTGGGTGGCGAAGCCGCCGTCGATATCGCAGCCGAGGAAAATCTGACTGGGGCAGATCTGGCCGCGTCCGGCCCGGCAGGCCTCGCACTGGCCGCAGGGCAGGACGGCTGGCACAACGACGGCCTGGCCGATCCAGCTGTCGGCTCCGGTGCCTGCCTCAATCACGAGCCCGCTGATTTCGTGGCCAAGCGTCAACGGGAATGGCTTCTTTGTGGGCACGCCATCGTAGTAGAAGCCCAGATCGGTGTGGCACACGCCGCAGCCGGCGACCTGCACCAGGACTTCACCCGGGCCGGCACGTTCCTCGCGCGACTCGCACACCATCGGACTGGCCGCCTGCCGCACCACCCAGGACGTGACGTTCATGCTGAGGTCTCCCGCCTGCGGTCCAAAATAGGTAAATAGGAACCTGAATACCTATATATGCCTCCCGGCAGGCGGCGTCAAGCCACTTCTGGTTGGCGCTTGTCGCTGACCCAGTTCCAGGGGGAGAATGACGGCGATGCACCTCACTGTGAATGGGGATGTCCACCACGTGGACGCGCCCGACCACTGGACGCTGCTCGAAGTGCTGCGCTACCGGCTGGGCCTGACCGGCTCCAAGCAGGGATGCGACAAGGGTGATTGCGGCGCCTGCACGGTGCTGGTGGACGGCCAGCCGATGATTTCGTGCCTGATGCTCGCGCGCGAGGCCGAGAACCGGGCGATCACCACCATCGAAGGGCTGATGCCGCACCACATCGCCGCCGGCGGCACAGGCGCCGATCCGGTGCAGGACGCGTTCGACCAGTGCGGGGCGTTGCAGTGCGGGTTCTGCCAGAGCGGCACGATCCTGTCGGCTCACGCGCTGCTATCGGGCACGCCGAATCCCTCAGACGCCGAGATCCGAGACGCGCTAGCCGGCAATCTGTGCCGCTGCACGGGCTACACGCAGATACTGCAAGCCGTCCAGCTTGCCTCCGCGCGAGCACGGGGCGTCAGTCCCCCGCCGAGGTCGTGGGAGACGCCCCCGGCACCGGCCGGGTCGCCAGCACCATCACCCACCGAGACCGCCTGACATGGCATCGCGCGATATTCACGGCATCGATCCTCCCTGGGGCGATTTCCGCCACGTCGGGCGCGCATTGCGCAAGGTAGACGGCCTGGCCAAGGCCACCGGCGCCGCCGTCTACACCGACGACATCAGCCTGCCTGGCATGCTGCACGCGAAGTTGCTGCGCAGCCCGCACGCGCACGCCAGGATTCTCGCGATCGACACGACCCGGGTCCGACAGCTCTCAGGCGTACACGGTGTGATCACGGGCGAGGATCTGCCCGTAAAGTTCGGCATCCTTCCCTGGACGCAGGACGAAACCGCGTTGGCGGTGGGCAAGGTGCGCCACGTGGGCGAGCCGGTGGCGGCGGTGGCGGCCGTCGACGAGGACACGGCCAATGCCGCGCTCAAGCTGATCCGCGTCGAGTACGAGCTGCTGCACGTCTACATCGATCCGTTCGAGAGCCTGAGCCGGCACGATCCGCCCATTCACGAACAGCACAGGAGCGGCAACATCTCGAAGCACGTCCACCTGTCCTTTGGCGATGTGGATATGGCCTTGTCGCACGCCGACGCGGTCGTGGAGGGCGACTACTTCTTCCACGGCACGACACATGCGGCCATCGAGCCGCACTGCGCGGTGGCGCAGTACGCCGCCGACGGTGTGCTGACGCTGTGGTCGTCGACCCAGATCACCCACTACGTGCACCGGGCGCTGGCCCATGTGCTGGGCCTGAGCGCGCATCGCATCCGCGTGATCCAACCGTGTCTGGGCGGTGCGTTTGGCGGCAAGTCGGATCCGTTCAGCTTCGAGTTCGTGACGGCGAAGCTCGCCATGCTGACGGGCCGCCCGATCAAGCTGCTCTACACCCGCGAAGAGGTGTTCTACACACACCGGGGCCGTCACCCGATGCACATGCACTACAAGACGGGCGCCACGCGCGACGGGCGCTTGACGGGCGTCGACGCGACGATCCTGGTGGATGGCGGCGCGTACAGTTCCTACGGCCTGGTGACGACGTACTACGCCGGCCAGTTGCTGACCGGCCCATACGATTTCCCCACGTACCGCTTCGACAGCACGCGGGTGTTCACCAACAAGCCGACGTGCGGGCCCAAGCGCGGTCACGGGTCGGTGCAGCCGCGCTTCGCCTTCGAGGTGCAGCTGGACGAACTGGCCGAAGTCCTGCGGATGGATCCGATCGAGATCAGGCGGCGCAACCTGCTCGGCGCCGACACCACCACGGTGAACGGGCAGCGCATTACGTCGAACGGCATCGCAAAATGCCTCGACTTCGTGGAACAGGCCAGCGGCTGGACCACTCGGCGCGGGCGGCTGGGGTACGGACGCGGTCTTGGCGTGGCCGCATCCATGTACATCTCGGGCACCAACTACCCGATCTATCCAAACCCGATGCCACAGGCGGCCGTTCAGCTCAAGATCGACCGTTCGGGCCTGGTCACGGTGTTCAGCGGCGCCAACGACATCGGCCAGGGATCGAACTCCATCGCGCAGTACCTGGTTGCCGAGGAACTGGGCCTGGCGCTCGATCAGGTGCGGGTGGCGTCGGCCGACACCGACCTGTGCCCCGTCGATCTTGGCGCCTACTCGAGCCGCGAGACCTTCATGGTGGGCAACGCCTTGATTGACGCCTGCCGCAAGATTCGGCCGCAGCTCGTGCAGGCCGTGGCCGAGCGGTGGCAGGTGGACACGGCGCGCGTGCGATTCGTAGAGGGCGTGGTGATCGATCTGGAGGACGTGTCCCGCTCTATGAGCGCAGCCGAGGCCTTTCAGCTTGCCGAAGAAAAGTTCGACACGCTTGGCGCGACCGGAGCCTACAACACGCCTACGCTTGGCGGCGACTACCGCGGCGGTACGATTGGGGCGGCACCGGCCTACTCGTTTACGGCGCACGCCGTCGAGGTGTCGGTGGATGTCGAGACCGGCCGCATCACCTGCCACGATGTGTGGATTGCGCACGACTGCGGGCGGGCGCTCAACCCGATGCTTGTCGCGGGCCAGATGGAAGGCTCGGCGTACATGGGCGTCGCCGAGGCGTTGATGGAGGACCATGACGTGCACGCATCGGGCCTGCACAAGGGGCCGTCGCTGCTCGACTATCGCATCCCGACGTCGGTGGATACACCAGCCTTGCACGCGTTGATTGTGGAAAGCCTCGACCCGGAAGGTCCATACGGGGCCAAAGAAGCCGGCGAAGGACCTCTGCACCCCTCGATTCCTGCCATCTCGAACGCCGTCTTCGATGCCGTGGGCATTCGGCTGCGCCACTTGCCGTTCACGCCCGGCCGCGTGCTGGCCGCGTTGCGCGCACGCCAACATTCCGCCCCCTCGGGCGAGCCCGAGCTGGCCGGAGGGCCGCGCTGATGTTACGGTTGCCCCGATTCGAGCTTCGCCAGCCGACGTCGGTCGCCGAGGCCGCTCGCATGCTGGCCGACCTCGGTCCGGATGCCCTGGTGTTGGCCGGTGGCACCGACCTGCTGCCGAACATGAAGCACGAGTTGTTCACGCCGGCCGTGGTGGTGTCGCTTGGGCGGATCGATGCGCTGCGCGGCATTCGCGCCGAGGCTGACGGGTCGCTCCGAATCGGCGCCATGACGACGATCGCGGACGTGGCCCATTCTCCGATCGTGGCAGAGCGGGCGCCCTGCCTCGCCCAGGCGGCTGGCCTGATTGCCGGCCCTCAACTGCGCCGAGCAGGCACAATTGGCGGCAACGTGCTGCTAGACACCCGCTGTCAGTACTACAATCAAAGCTACTTCTGGCGCTCGGCGCTGGGCTACTGTCTGAAGAAAGACGGCACCGTCTGCCACGTCGTAGCCGGCGCCTCTCGCTGCGTCGCCGCGGCGGCAGCAGACACGGCACCGGCGCTGATGACGCTTTGCGCCACGCTGGAATTCGAGCGCGCGGCCGGTCAGCGAGCCGTCGCGATCGATGATTTCTGGGTGGCCGACGGCATCTCGAACCGGCGGATACTCCCCGGTGAGATCCTCGTCTCGATCCGGATTCCGCCAACCCCGCCTGGGCATCGCGGTGCCTACGGCAAGCTGCGCGAGCGGGGCTCGATCGATTTTCCGCTGCTGGGCGTGGCCGCCCGGCTCGACATCGACGCCGGCGGCCTGGTCGAGCGCGCCGACCTGGTGTTGACGGCGCTGGCGGCCCGGCCACGCCGCGTGAGTGAGGCCTCCACCAGGCTCTGCGGCACCCAGCCAGGCACGCCGGGGTTCGACATGGCCGTACAGGCCGTGGCCGAATCGGCACGCCGCCACTGCCACACGTTATCGAATCTATTGGGCGACACGGCTTGGCGTCAGGATATGATTCCGGTCTACGTGAAGCGCACGCTCCAGGCGGCGGCCGCAGGAGGCGGTCCCGTGCACCACCTCTAGCTTCGCGCCCCTGCTGTCACCCCCGCGGGCGCCTTCGGCTACGGCGGCCCAAGAAAGCGGGGGTCCAGGCTACGGAGACCGTGTATGGCCGAACGCAACGGCGTCAATAGCTATATTTACGACTGGAACACCGCCGGCACGGGCTACCCGCACCGCGAGACGCCCGTGGAGTTTGACGATGAGACACTGCGTGACGGACTGCAGTCGCCGTCGGTGCGCGACCCGTCGATCGAGAAGAAGATCGAACTGCTCCACCTGATGGCGCAGCTTGGCATCCACGCCGCCGATCTCGGCCTGCCGGGTGCCGGACCGCGCGCGCGCGCCGACATCATCGAGTTGTGCCGCGAAATCCAGCGATCCACCCTCGCGATTCAGCCCAACTGCGCCGTGCGCACCACGCTGGCCGACGTGACGGCGCTGGTCGAAATCGCCGATCTCGTCGGCATGCCGATCGAAGCCTGCACGTTCATCGGCAGTTCGCCGATCCGGCAGTACGCGGAGGAGTGGTCGCTCGACCACATGCTGAACCTGACCGAGGAGGCCGTGTCGTTTGCCGTAAAACACGGGCTGCCGGTGATGTATGTGACGGAGGACACCACGCGGGCCACGCCAGACACGATTCGCCGGCTGTACAAGACCGCCATCGAGGCCGGGGCCAGGCGGGTGTGTATTACCGACACGGTGGGCCACATCACGCCGCGCGGCGTGCGCAACCTGATTCCTTACGTCCGGCAACTGCTTCAGGAGACTGGCGAGGACATCAAGATCGACTGGCACGGCCACAACGATCGCGGCTTGGCGGTGATCAACACCATCACGGCCATGACGTCGGGCGCCGACCGCATTCACGCGACCGCGCTGGGCGTGGGCGAGCGGGTGGGCAACTGTTCGATGGATCAACTGCTGGTGAACCTCCGGCTGATGGGCTACATCAACACCAATATCGAGCCGCTGCGGAGGTACGTCGACACCGCCAGCGAGGCGACCGGCGTGCCGATTCCGCCCAACTACCCCGTGTTCGGCAACGACGCCTTCCGCACGGCCACCGGCGTGCACGCGGCGGCCATCATCAAGGCGAAGAAGAAGGGCGATGCGTGGCTGGCCGATCGCATCTACTCGGGCGTGCCGGCCGGCATGGTGGGCGCACACCAGAAGATCGAGATCGGCTTCATGTCCGGCGTGTCGAACATCGTGCACTGGCTCGTCGAGCACGGGATCGAGCCCGACGAGCAGTTGGTGGCCGAGGTCTTCCGTGCGGCCAAGGAACGCGACCGCGTGATGACCGACGATGAAGTGGAGCAGATCGTGAAGTTCGTGACGAGCGCGCGCGATCAGCCGATGCCGATCGACACGGTCGAGGCGTGGAAACACGAGATGAAGACGCCCTGAGTGCTTCGACTCGCAATTACGTCCAAGACCGGCTTTCGGCGCACATGGCCGGTTCTGCTCGCTCAGCGCTCAGCCGGAGCTGTGCTCCGGGTGTGGCGTCCCAGCAGCCTCCGGATCGAGCAGGAACAGCACTGACGCGGCGTGGCGTGTCACACGCGTCACGGGCAGGCCTTCATCGTCTGCATCGAGCACCCGCCTGACAGCCTCGGCTTTTTCGGAGCCGAGGGCCGCTACAACCACCAGACCCGCCGACCAGAGCATGGGCAGCGTCAGCGTGAACCGCACGGGCGGCGGCTTGGGGGAGTCGGTGATCGCCAGAACCAGGCGCGTACGCTCAAAGAGCGCCGCGTGACCCGGGAACAGCGAGCAGACGTGCCCATCGGGCCCCATGCCCAGCAGCACGAGATCGAGCCGCGGAACGGGTCCGAGCGCCGACCGCAGTTCATCTTCGTAGGCCGCGGCGGCCGCCTCGAGATCGGGTTGATCCCCCGGCATGCGATGCACGTGCGAGGGCACCAGCGGGACGCGCGACAGCAGGACGTCGTCGGCCAGACGGTAGTTCGACTCGGGATCGGTTGGCGGCACGGCGCGCTCGTCGCCCCAGAACACCTCGAGGTGCTCCCACGGCAACCGCGCCTGCACGAGCGCTGGTGCGAGCACTCGCATGGTGTTCCCGCCCGTCAGCGCCAGCGCGACACGCCCGCGGGTGGCGAGCGCGGCCAGTGCCACCTCTTCGCACCGCGCCACCAGCACCTCTGCCAGATCGCCGAGTTCGGCGACAACAACCTCACGCATGGGCTGGTAGGATACTGCATGCGGCCGAGAGCCACGTCACAGGCCGGACGGAGACAGGACCATGAGTACCCTAGAGCCGCAGTGCGCGGACGCGTTGGTGTTGTTTGGCGCCAGCGGCGATCTGGCGTACCGCAAGATCTTCCCGGCGCTGCAGGCCATGGCCAGGCGCGGGCGGATTGATGCTCCCATCGTCGGCGTGGCGCGGTCCGGCTGGGGCCTCGATCAGTTTGTGGCACGCGCGCGGGCGAGCATGGCGGAGCATGCCGGCGGTGTCGACGAGGAGGCGTTTGCGGCGCTGTCAGCGCGGCTGCGCTACGTGGATGGCGACTACAACGATGCGGCCACTTACGATCGGCTGAAGGCCGCTCTTGCCGGTGTGAAGCGGCCCGTGTTCTATCTGGCCATTCCGCCCAGCATGTTCACGGTGGTGGTGGCGCAGTTGGTGCGGGCCGGCTGCACGGCGCAGGCGCGTGTGGTTGTGGAGAAGCCGTTTGGCCGCGACCTGGCATCGGCGCATGCGCTGAATCGCACGCTGCACGACGTGTTTCCAGAAGCGGCCATCTTCCGCATCGACCACTACCTGGGCAAGGGGCCGGTGCAGAACATCCAGTACTTCCGGTTCGCCAACGCGTTTCTCGAGCCCATCTGGAACCGCCACTACGTCGAGAGTGTGCAGATCACCATGGCGGAGCAGTTCGGGATGAATGGCCGCGGCACGCTCTATGAGGAGGTAGGCGTGATCCGCGACGTCATACAGAATCACCTGTTGCAGGTGGTGTCGTATCTCGCCATGGAGGCGCCGTCGAGCGCGTATGCCGAGGCGATTCGCGACGAGCAGGCCAAGGTGCTGCGGACGATTCGGCCACTCGATCCCGCGTCGCTTGTGCAAGGTCAATTCCGCGGCTATCGCGCCGAGCGTGGCGTGGCGGCCGATTCAACCGTGCCCACCTACGCCGCGGTGCGCTTACACGTGGACTCGTGGCGCTGGTCGGGCGTGCCGTTCATGGCACGCGCCGGGAAGTGCTTGCGGACGTCGCAAACCGAGGTGCTGGTGACGTTGCGAAACCCGCCGCAGGTCGTGTTTTCGGAGCGTCTGCCGCAGGCCTGCAACTACGTGCGCTTCCGGCTGGGCCCCGACGTGGCCATCGGCATTGGCGCCCGGGTGAAGCGGTCGGGCGAGAAGATGGAAGGACAGCCCGTGGAGCTGGTGCTGACGCGCGATCCGCGTCACGAGGCCATGGGCGACTACGAGCGTCTACTGGGCGACGCCATGGAGGGCGATCCGCAGTTGTTCGCGCGCGAAGATCTCGTGGAAGCGGCGTGGGCCATTGTGGATCCCGTGCTGAATGCAGACGTGCCGCTGCACGAGTACGACCCGGGCTCCTGGGGTCCTGCGGCAGCCGATGCGCTGGCGGCAGATGTCGGCGGCTGGCACGACACGCAGGGCAGCTGAACAAGGAGGTTGATGCCGATGTGGCTTCGTCAATCCTTTGCCGTGGCTGTGTTCGGATGCATGGCGTGGGGAGGCTCGATCGGCGCGGTGCCGCAGAGCCCGCCCACGCTCGCCACCCAGTGGCCCGTGGCGCGGCTGCGCGACGTACTCGTGGGGCGCGACGCGTGGCGGCCGATCCCGCGCATCGACCAACGCGACCGCTGGGCGGGCCTCTCACAACCGCTTCGTAACCGGCTGGTGCGGGGCGGCGACAAGGCACTCGCGGCGGCGATTGCCACGCTGCCGGCCACGCTCTTCCTGGACTACACGCGCAACGGCAACCGCCGACGTTTCGAAGATCCGATGTTCGA